>Ga0098055_1001546_pt1 | contig 12404 bp, 13 predicted proteins | sample 17_taG_FD_75107 | JGI IMG/M metagenome (GOLD analysis project Ga0098055, IMG submission 75107) | Marine viral communities from the Subarctic Pacific Ocean - 17_ETSP_OMZ_AT15314 metaG | ecosystem: Environmental > Aquatic > Marine > Oceanic | place: Pacific Ocean | collected 2015-01-18 | reverse complement strand
TTAGAGTACCTGTTGTTACAGAAGCGCTACGCTCAAGTCTCCTCTTGGATAGAACACGTGAAGGACGACGGCAGGGTACACGGCAGGGTTACAACAAACGGTGCAGTTACCGGACGCATGACGCACCAGACCCCAAACATGGCACAGGTTCCTTCAGTTAACTCACAGTTTGGCAAGGAGTGCCGTGACTGCTGGATAGTACCAGAGGGACGCAGGCTAGTGGGTGTTGACGCTAGTGGACTAGAGCTACGTATGCTGGCTCACTACATGGGAGACGAGGAGTTTACTGATGTCCTACTTAGAGAAGACATTCACACCAGAAATCAAGTTGCTGCAGGACTTGCAACTAGACCTCAGGCAAAGACTTTCATCTATGCTTTCCTCTACGGAGCGGGAGACGCAAAGATTGGAAGCATCGTCGGAGGAACTGCAGGAGATGGCAGTAAACTTAGGAGGCGCTTTCTACGAAACACACCTTCTCTTGAAGCTCTACGAGAACGAGTTGGAGAAGCGTCTAGGAAAGGTCACCTCGTTGGGCTCGACGGACGGAAACTCTGGGTCAGGTCAGAACATAGTGCACTGAATACCTTACTACAGGCAGCAGGTGCTATCGTTATGAAGAAGGCTCTAGTGTTACTAGACGACTACGCAACGCAACACAAGATTGACTACAAATTCATAGGGAACGTGCATGACGAAATACAGTCGGAGGTGGTTACAGAACAAGCAGAGAAGTACGGGTGGCTTGCAGTCGAGTGCATCAAGGCGGCTGGCCTTTCATTTGACCTCAGGTGTCCTCTCGACGGAGAATACAAGGTCGGACAAACGTGGTCGGAGACACATTGATATGAAAACTAACGATAAAACACCACCTTATGTGGTTAGAGAGCCTAATAGCTACGTGTTTGAAGAAGGTGAATGGTGGTACACTGGGTTTAAAGGAGGAAGATATCGCGCCTCTGCCCAACACAGGAAGAACAACAAAAGAATGTGGGTTAACGGTAAGTACATAGCTAGTTCACACCCACTACACAAACCAGGAAGATACAAGACGTTTACTGACGCAGCTTTTGACAGTCTAGCGAAGTACGAACTGAGTCGAGAGGGACAGGTGTACATCATAACCAACCCTAACTTCCCTGAGTGGGTCAAGGTAGGCATGGCTGTGGACTCAGAGGACAGACTCAACGGGTATCAAACGTCGTCACCGTTCAGGGACTACGCATTGTTTACCTGCTGGTCTGTGGCTGACCGACGCTCTGCTGAGTCAGAGGCACACAGTCTGCTAGAGAAAACGTATGGTCGTAAGGGTGAGTGGTTCAATTGCACACCAGAGCAAGCCAGAGACTCTATAGCTGAACTAATGGAGCAACATAAATGAAAAGTATTTATTCACTGGTAGACGACATCTACGCTGTGGTTGCTTCCAAGGAAGTGCCAGAGGACGTAGACCTCTACGAAGAGATAGAAAACTTTGGCGAAGGTTGCAAACGCCTGATGACTAAGCTGTTCACAGAGCAACGTGACGGACGCAAGCTACGAATGTCTAACATCGGGCGCGACGACAGGTATCTCTGGAACGTGGTGAATAACTCTGATGTGCAAGAGGAGATGACACCTAACACGCACGTCAAGTTTATGTATGGGCATCTGATTGAGGAGATGCTTTTATTCTTAACCAAAATATCAGGACACGAGGTGACTGATGAACAAAAACAGTGTGAAGTTTCGGGCATTATCGGTCATATGGACTGCAAAATTGATGGTGTTGTCACTGATGTTAAAAGCACTTCCACTTTTGGGTTTAAAAAATTCAAAGACGGAAGTTTGGCTTATGATGACCCGTTTGGGTACGTTGCTCAAATTAAAGGGTACGCACACGCCGAAGGTGAGACATCGTTTGGTTGGTTAGCAATGGACAAACAGAACGGACACCTAACGTACCTCATGTACGACTCTGCAGACACGCAGGCTCCGGTGTACGACAAGATAAGCTACGACATAGAGGAGCGCATAGACCACATAAAAAAGCTAGTAGATCAACCAGAGTGGCCGGAGGTTTGTCACAAGACCGTACCAGACGGCAAAAGTGGAAATCAAAAGCTCGCCGTTGGTTGTTCTTACTGTCCCTACAAGTTTACATGCTGGCCCGAAGTAAGAACATTCCTGTACTCAAGTGGTCCAAGATATTTAACAGAGGTGTTCAATGAGCCGAAGGTCACGGAAATCCAAGCACAGTAAATTTAGGTCGGGGTTTGAAGAAGATGTTGCAAAGCAGTTACAACCATTTGGTTTTAGTTACGAACCGTTCCAAGTCCCGTACAGGATTGAACGAAAGTACACACCAGACTTTGTGTACGAGTACAGAGGACGGACGTACCTCATTGAGTGCAAAGGATACTTTCGTGCAGGAGACACGCAGAAGTATAGAGCTATCTCTAAGTGTCTCCCAGAGGCACAAGAACTCATCTTTGTACTGATGAAGCCTAATCAGAAAGTGAGTAAAAGTACCAAACTTACTATGGCTGAATGGTGTGACAAACACAATATTCTATGGTATAATATAGATACACTTAAGGAGTTGGTTGATTATGTCTCTGACACTAGAAGAAATTAAGGAGCGTCTGTTGCGGTTGTACGACCCTGACGATCTTCTGGAAGCACTACAAATCTCTGCTGAGGAACTACTGGATAGATTTGAGGATAAACTCATACGCAAACTCGACGAATTTCAAGAGGAGCTAGAGGAAGAATATGCAGAATGAGTGGAACATGACTGAAGACGACTGTGCAAAGCTTGAAAAAGACTGTGAGAAGCTACGTAAGAACTGCCAGGAAAGCAGGTCCATAGACGACATTACTACAGAGGAGTGGGACAGGATGGCTAAGACATTCACAGGCAAGCTGTACCACCCTCAGGACAAGCACGATCCTGTGGCACAACCAGATCACTACAACAAGGGAGCTATTGAGGCCATTGAAGCAATCAAGGCGTCTATGCACCCACAAGAGTACAAGGGATATCTCAAGGGTAACTGTCTTAAGTACCTGTGGCGTTACGAATACAAGAACGGCATAGAGGATCTACGTAAGGCTCGTGTCTACTTAGAGTGGTTAATCAAGGAGGTTGCCTTGTGAAGATCATAGAAGGTAACTTTGGTAACAAAGAGGACGAACGACAGGAGATACCTACCTCAGAGTTTCTGTCGGTTTTCGTAGGCAAAGCACTAGCCAACGAAGCTGAAGGTAACAAACCTAAGGTGGTAGTGGTAATGTACGAGGACGGTCAGATGTTTGAAGTAGCGTCCAACGAACAGTACCCTGATGGGGTGTACATGCTACTACAGTTAGCAGCACAAGCAATCATTAACGAAACGCTAGGAGTAACAGAATAGATGGACGCATATCAACAGTACATACACAAGTCACGGTACGCTAGGTACTTGCCAGAGGAGCAACGTCGGGAGACTTGGGAAGAGACAGTAAACAGGTACATCAACTTCTGGGTAGACCGTGGACACCTCAACGACTCTGACGTATCAGAGATATTCAAGGCAGTCCATGACCTAGACGTAATGCCCAGCATGAGGGCGCTGATGACTGCAGGAGACGCACTGGAGCGTGACAACGTAGCAGGGTTCAACTGTAGCTACCTACCCATAGACCACCCTAAGGCGTTTGATGAACTCATGTACGTGCTTCTGTGTGGCACAGGCGTGGGCTTCAGTGTCGAGCGTCAGTACATACAGAAGTTACCGGAAGTTGCGGAGGAGTTTCATGCAACCGATACAGTTATTAATGTTGCGGATTCAAAGATCGGATGGGCGAAATCGTTTAGGGAACTGGTATCACTGTTGTATACAGGTCAAGTTCCCCAGTGGGACATTAGTAGAGTACGACCTGCAGGTGCCGCACTCAAGACTTTCGGAGGTCGTGCAAGTGGTCCAGAACCTCTCGTTGATCTCTTCAAGTTTACAGTTGAACTCTTTAAGACAGCATCTGGACGAAAACTTAGCTCCATTGAATGCCACGATCTTTGCTGCAAGATTGCTCAAATCGTCGTCGTCGGAGGAGTCAGGAGAAGCGCCCTGATCTCACTGTCCAACCTAACGGACGACAGGCTCCGGAGATGCAAGCATGGACAGTGGTACATAGATGAACCCCAGCGTGGTCTGGCGAATAACTCAGCGTGTTACACAGAGAAGCCAGACTTTGAAGCCTTTCTCAACGAGTGGACTAGCTTATATGAATCTAAATCTGGCGAACGAGGTGTCTTTAGCAGAGTGGCAAGTCAAAAACAAGCTGCAAAAAATGAACGAAGAGATGCTACCTACGATTTTGGAACTAATCCATGCAGCGAAATCATCCTCAGACCCTACCAGTTCTGTAATCTTTCAGAGGTTGTTGTTAGGCCACAGGATACACTCGCAAGTCTCAAACGAAAAGTTAGGGTTGCAACTATCCTTGGGACTCTTCAGGCCACCCTCACCAACTTCAGATATCTCAGAAATATTTGGAAACTAAACACAGAGGAAGAGGCACTGCTGGGTGTATCCTTGACAGGCATCATGGATCACCCGCTACTGTCAGGCAGGGGTGACAAGGGTAAACTCAAGAAGTGGCTTACGGAGATGCGGGAGGAAGCAATTGAAATTAACAAGCAGTGGGCAGAGAAACTGGGTATCAACGTATCTACCGCTATCACTGCGGTTAAGCCTTCAGGCACTGTTAGTCAGTTGGTCGATAGCGCTAGTGGTATCCATCCTCGTTATAGTTCACAATATATACGCAGAGTACGTGCAGATGCTAGAGATCCACTTTGCAGCGTCCTAGAGGCCGCAGGAGTGCCTGTGGAGGACGATGCGATGTCACCCAGTACTAGGGTATTCTCCTTCCCTATTGCGTCTCCTGAGGGCGCTGTGACAGCCTCAGACATGGGTGCTATGGAACAGTTGGATCTGTGGGAGATATATCAGGACTACTGGTGTGAACACAAGCCGTCCATGACTTGCTACTACAGGGACAACGAATTCCTGGAGGTGGGACAGTGGCTGTACAACAAGTTTGATAAGGTCAGTGGTATCTCTTTTCTACCTTACTCAGACCACACGTATCAGCAGGCACCTTATGAGCCTGTGGACAAGGCCACCCTCAAGTCGCTACAGAAAGGCTTTCCGACCCAGATTGATTGGGACATCAATGAAGCCTCTGATATGACTGAGGGTAGCCAGCAGTTAGCCTGTACAGGTAACAACTGTGAACTATGACATGAAGAATATGGAGTAACCTTTAGACTTACCTACGTCCTCTGGCTTATCTTTAGGGTCATGGGACGTAGGTATTCCTTCAGCTTGCATCTTCTTGATGCGTTCCTTTGACTTCTGGCACATACTGTGGTAGTCAATGGATGTGTAGCTTACTGTGTGCTTGTCGTTACTCATATGTTGATCCCCGCCTTCCGCAGTTCTTCGTTTTCTTCTTTAACCTTCTGCTTTGCCTCGTACTCTAGCTTACGTTCAGCGCCACCCAAGAGCCAGTAGTAAATTACCTGACCACCAGTAGGCAAAGCCTTAACAGCTTTAGCTACGTTTTTATCGTCTTTTGTGTCCTCAGTAATCATAGCTTTTATACCTTTAGACACACCATCTATCAGTTCAACAGCAGGTACGGAGACAACCTGTGATCCTATAAAAGAACCAACTTCACCACGCTGCAAGTATCTTTCTGTTGAGTATTTACTAAAGAATAATAAACCAGTGAGTGTCCAAAAGACATCATCATCAAAACTCTCAGGATCTAATTCACCTGTTGTGATGTAATCTTTTGCTTGCTGTACTGTAGCGCCTGAGAGTCCCATAGCAGCAGCGTAGCGCAAAGCATTAGCCATGCCTTCTGCTTTTTGTTTAGGGCTTCCATACACCATCTTCTCAACAATATCTCTACGAACCAAATCAAGCTGTTTAAGAGAAAACGTCTTGAGCGCATAAAAAATTCTACCATTAGGCATATCAAGATACTTCTTAGGCATCTCTGATAGTGAGATAGGTTGAACGTCTGACAGTTCGTTCCACAGCATTAGCTTTACGTTGTCTGTCATCCTGTCGTTAGCTAAGTCATCAATTAAAGCAGATACTTCATCACCGTGGGTGTCTCTAAATCTCTTAGCAGCAGCCTCTGGATTTTTCTTAGCAATCTTAGACCACTTATGCAGTGAGGCATTCATCAAGGTTTCTTTACCAAGTTTATCAATTTTGTTGAATCCAACAGAACTCAGAATAAACTCAAGATTTTTTCCTGTGCCGTTAATGCTTGACATTTCAGCAGCTACTTGATTAATAAGGCCCATGTCCTCTACCGTAACTGTTTTCTTTCCGACTATGCTTTTAATAGTATTAACTAAACCGTTGAGGTACACAGAAGAACCTAAGTCTCCTAGCTGCGTCAGCGCAGAAGAAAACTGACCTAGCAAAGATGCGTACTGTAGATTTTTTGTACCTGATATAAACTTACTAGCCGCCTGTTCTCCTAAACCAAACCGAGCCGTCAGCATCGCGGTAAGCGTATCAAGCTGGTCAGTGTCCATACCCTCTTTTGCTCGTTGTGCAACGTAACTAGCAACACTAAGTTCTGCGTCAACTATCGTAGTGCCCTCTTTGTTTACGGCTTGGTTACCAAAAAACTTACGTTTTTCAGTTTCTCGTACTGCACGAGTTACGTACATGTGCAGAGACTCAGGCGCACTATAGTAGTACTGGTCAATTACGTCATCCAGTTCTTCTATTTTTCTTTGCTGCGCCACGGCAGGACCACCCCTACCTGCGCCGCGCTGTCTCTGCAAATACTGAGATACAACTAAGCTGATTTCATCGTCATCCAACTCTCTCCAACTTTTAAAAGTAGTTTTTAAGTTTTTATTTTTTGACGCAACGTATTTTTCCAGGACTCTCTCTACCTCGGCTTTACGTGTTTTACCTACCGCGTTTAACAGTCCGTCGAGATCCCTGACAACACGAGGAAAGTAGTTGTTTCTGTATTCAACCTTGACGCCAGCGTTAGCCAACCCTTCGTACAAATCGTTTAGAACACTCCGAACATTCTCTATCTCAGGTAAAAGTTCCCGCATTTCTTTTGCCGTGCTTTCGCCAGCAATAGTTTTTGCTTCGTCTATGTTTCCGTTAAACAACGCACGTTGAAAACTCTTAAACTCAACTGGGTTTTTCTTGTTGGCTTTTGCAGCACCTGTGATAAACTTCCCCAGTTTATTCATAGTTTCTGCTGTGTTAACGTGCAAGTCTTTTTCGTATTTACGTAAACGACTAAATGTTTTTTTGTCTATGTTTTTTATTACGGTGCTAATAGGGGCGGCTAAAGCATCAAACGTTTTGCCTAGCTTAGATGTAGACGCTAATGGATTATCTAACGCTGCTACAATTTTAACAGAAGATTCAACGTCAGGTATTACAGGCTGTCGAGATGCGTGTAAAAGCATGTTGTCTAAATCATCTGTGGTTAGGTTAAGTTTTTTGATAGAAGACGACACAATAGTTTCTTCGTCTAAACCAGCAACAACACCTTTGGCGTACTCTTGCTCCAACTTGTCTACTGTTTTGTTAGCGTTCCTCTGTGACCGTGGCGTAGCCTGTTTACCCACAAGTCGATACGCAACAGCCCTAGTACTGTCTTCAGCTTTTTTAACAGCTTCAACTCCTAGTCGAGTTGCAGAAACACTGCCTTTAAAAACAGCTTCTGTAGCTCTAGGAGCCACTGCGCCAATGCCCGTCATCATACCAAATTCTACGGGGTCGAACTCACCCTCAACTAGCTGTTTAGCAGCAGCAGTCTCAGCGCCAATACCGGCACCAATCGCAGCCTGTGTTATTCTCTTTTTACCCATTGGACTAGCGGTAGTTGGTGTCATCAAGGCACCTGTCATAGTACCTAGTATGCTGGCACTAGTGCTTTTACCGTTGTCTTCTTGCCAAATAATAGTCTCAATGTTTTCTAACTTTGATGCAAACTCTCTACGACTTGCCAAGTATTCCTTGCGCTCTTCGTAGTCTAGGTTTTCAAAGTCAGCACCGTACAGTTCTGCAGGAGAACGATACGTGGGCAAGCCGCCTTCAAAGTCTATGTTTCCCATAGGCATGGCAGCTTCTAAAGACAAACTCCAATCTTGAGCGTCAGTGTACGTAGTATCGTAAGCTAACTTAAACTCGTCCCACCAGCCGATGTCCTCTTCAGGTTCATCTTCCCGCTCGTACTTATTGATTATTGCCTGCTGTGCTTCCGTAAAACCAGCATCGTCGGACTCTTCAGAGGATTCCTCAGGGTCTTCGTACTTAGCTAGTATAGAAAGTTGTGCTTCAGTAAGACTCATTATCCACCCTCGTTAGCAGCAGCTAGAAATGCGTCACGATCTTCTTGAGAGAATCTGTCCCATACAGCCTGCGACACGCCAGGAGGTGCCTTTTCTGTCGTCGTAACCTCAGTCTGTTGAAACTCACCGTCTTTAATTCTAGCCAGCGTTCGTTCTCTTGCTCGTGCTTCTGCTTGTTCTTTAGTTACGTCTTCTTCACGAATTAAGTCTAAGTACGTAGCCGCCCAAAAAGCCTGTGCTTTAAGTTTATTTTTACCGTCTAAGTCTGAGTAGTCATCGTCTCCTGCTAAAGAAATACTGCCCAAAGTTAATTCTGTTTTTGTTATGTTAATTCTTCCTTCTTTTTTGTCTGACGTAGTTACTAATTTTGTGGCGTCAGCAGGCAGAGCTGTAATTTGAGTAGGGTCGTTGGGGTCTTGGTACGCTCTTCGCTCTACACCGTTAACAGTAATATCCCCGCCCCACACTGGTGTTCCGTCCTCAAGAACATACTGATCCATGTCGGCTGTTTGAATCTCAGTTTTTCCTCCGTCTTTAATCAGGTTCTTTGCTCCGGTAATCGTGATTACTCCCAGTTCTAACAACTCTGCAGCTTCTGTTGCTTCTGGTCTGTCTAATTTTTTAGCGTTTTCTATAAAGGCATCTTCTTCTCGTTTAGCCAAAGCTTCTGTAGCAAGTTTAGATACAAGCTTAGGAGGAACATCTTTAAATTGACCGGCGACTACTGCTTGACCAAATGCAGTATCAGACAAATCACTGGCAGTAACAAACGCTTCTAAACCTGCTTGGCCTTGCTCGGCTGCTGCTGTCGCTTGTCTAGCCGTAAGTAAAACATTGCCAACCTGCGCGTCTGTGTACATGCCACTTTCTACGTCATCAGCAAGGTCGTCTGAACCCATAGCCCTTAGTTGTTCAATAGCGTTTTCTCTTGTAGCTTTTTGACCCACTAATTTTTGAGTATCCATTGCTCCTCTAAGAGCCGACGACGGATCTTTGTACTGCCCAGCAATTAACCCACGTATGCCGATAGAAGCGTCTTCAGGAGACATACCAGCGTCTTTAGCTAATTCGTTATAAGCTGCCATGTTTTGACCAGTAGCTAAATTAGTGTTAGCTAGTTCAGCACCTTCACGAAATATTTTAGCAAGATAGTCTTTGTCTTCTGCGTCTGCTTCTCGTGCTTTCTTACTCAACATTCCAGGATTTATTGCACCAGCCGTTGTGTACTGATCTACAATTTTTCTAGCTTCTTCTATTTCTTTTGATTGCCTGCGGCGCGTAAGCATTCCCCCAAGCTGTTGACCTGCACTTTTACCAAATGCTTCTATAGGTGCGCCTATTGCTTGACCTGCGAATTTACCTGACTGTGCAAGCATGTTTGCTATTGACTCATTAGCCATTTTAATTTCTCCTGTTAATCAGAGCTAGGCCACCACCACGGCTTTCCATCCTTGTCGGCTCCTGTAAGAAGACCGCCAATTCCTCCTAAAACACTTCCGTAAATACCGCCGTACAAATTAGCAAGACCTGTGCGTTGTCCTACTAATCCTTGGATGTTTCCTAGTTGTGCTTCAAAGTCAAACTCTGCTTGCTGTCTTCGTGCTACATCAGCCATACTAGCTACGTTGAGTGCAGGACTCATGGCAGACAAAAGTGCTGCCTGCGGTGCGTAGCTTTGTTGCAGAAACTGTCCTCCTAAGGTCGCTTGCTGTTGTTGCTCTGCTTGTGCCTGTTGCATAGCGCCCAGCATAGCCGTGTTTTGTGCTTCAGCTTGTGCCTTAGCCATTGTCAGTTGTTCAGGAGTTCCACCAAATTGGCTAGTTGTTACACCGCCACGACCTTGAGCAAACAAGCGTTCTTCTAAAGCTAAACGCTGTCGTTGTTCTTCAGGCCGCTGTGCAGCCCTGATACGTTCGTATATGTCTGTCTCTCGACCCGCAGTGTCTTGCATAGCGTTTGTAAAAAACCCTGAAGCACCGCCAAACAACTGATTTTGCATCGCCAACTGTTCTGGAGAAAGGTTATATTGAGTTCCCGTAGGACCAGCGGTTACGCCTCCTGTTGAACCTGTGACAGTAAACGGTTGAAACGTGGCACTAGGTGGTGTTATCTGCGGAAGAGGGTCTGTATATAAGTTTGTTAACTCGTCCGGTATAAGACCAGAAGTAAGACCTCCTAAAAGATCGCTAAGAATACCCATCAGTAAGTTCCTCCGTCAATCGTCCCTGTAGACAGAGTTCCTGTAAACGTCAAGTTAGGTATAGTAACAGTACCTGTAAACGTAGGTGAAGCTGTGTTCGCCTTGGTCGCAACAGCCGTTGCAATGTCGTCAAACTCTGTGTTAAATTCAGTGCCTTGAATAATCTTGCCAGCATCTCCAGAAGGCAAACTATCCTTAGCAGCAAAGTTAGTTGTCTTTGTATAGTTGCTCATAGTGTTTTACCCATTAGTGCTAATACGTTAATTTCTTGGAGAGATAAAGCAAAACCGTTTATTTCTGACTCAAGACCAATAGTAATAATAGTGCCAGAGCCTGTAGTATTAACAGGAGGTCTGGTTGTTGTTGCTCCTCCAGTGAACTCAGCAACTGTGTACTCTGAAGCTGCTTCGTTAAAGTAAAAGGGAGTCTGGTTTCCTACCGTAAACTCTTCTGTACTGTACGTTGTACCAAAGTCATATGCCCACTTCATAAACACAGTAGCGCTGTTAGCACCTACCAGTGTTGGACGTATTTTCTTTAAGAACTTAAGTTTAGACGGATCACCAAACGTCAGACCCGGACTGTAGTACCTAAAGCGATAGCTAGAAGTCTTAATCGTACCTGAGTCATTGTACTCATCAGCGTGCCCTGCGTACTCACCTACGCCGTCCACAGTACCTACAAGGAGCGTACCATCGTTCTTTCTCTCGTAAGACTTAAACGGTGCAGAGGTCCAACGTGTGACTCTGTAAGCGTTATTCTCTAGTTTACCCTTGAGATCAAAGCAGTACGTAGTTGACTTGTCTGGAAACGTAATGAGGTAAAAGGAGTTCTCAGGGCTGTACACAGATGCCGTTGGTGCAGTTCGTGTTTCAATTAAATTAATAATCTCAGACTTTATGTTTACACTCAAATCAGACAGCGGTAGTGACTTTTCTTGTATAGTCCTACCGAAACTCCTCAAGCCGTTCTGAGACATAAACAACACATCAGTACCTATGTGCTGTACAGAGTTTCTACAGATGCACCCAACGCCAGCAACAGTATCAGACAGTGCCATCGTTGCTGGACTAACGGCGTTAGCGTACACGATAATGCTGTGCTTGCCTAAGATTAGCAGAGCGTTGTTGTGAGCAACCAGTGCCCGTACTTCGTCGTACCCGTCAGGCCACGCCTTAGATACATCTATAGAACCACTGGAGCCACCAGTGAAGTCTGTGCCTATCAGCAGGTCAGACCAGTAAATAGTCTGTGTGTCTGCTGTGTTATCTACGATCCACAATCGTCCGTAAGCTGCTAGAGCCTCGTGACATTTTAGGGTTGCTGCCGTAGCACCGCCGTTAGCCACAGTAAACGTACGTAATCCCGTAGCGTTGTCGTACACCAGAGGATCGTACCCACGCTGAAAAAAGTAAGCCTTATCGTTAAAGTTTACAATCTTCCAGTTGTCTGCAGTTATTGTGTACGAACTCGGAGTAATGTCAGTAAGCGTGTCATCAGGATTAGTCGTCTGTGTAGTCTTAAATATCTTGTTGTTCCCTGTGACAAAGACTTCCTCGTTACCTGCGTCATCGTAGAAGTGGTGCAGCTTAACAGCGTAGTCAGAACCTAGAGGTGTGTTTACAGCAGTTAACAGGTCTACTCCCTTACGTGCAGCAATACGTCCACGCTTGTCAATCACAGCGTTGTCAGCGATTTCAGCAAAAGAAGGATCCTGTGCAATAGGAGAGTCTTCTGTGTTGACTCCTTTAAACGCAGGAGCAACTAAGTTGATGCTTTGTAGTGGCTGTGCCATACGTCAGGCTCCTACGGAGTGTACCAAATGGT
>Ga0098055_1001540_pt1 | contig 12442 bp, 13 predicted proteins | sample 17_taG_FD_75107 | JGI IMG/M metagenome (GOLD analysis project Ga0098055, IMG submission 75107) | Marine viral communities from the Subarctic Pacific Ocean - 17_ETSP_OMZ_AT15314 metaG | ecosystem: Environmental > Aquatic > Marine > Oceanic | place: Pacific Ocean | collected 2015-01-18 | reverse complement strand
TTAATTAAAAGCTCCTCTATTATGTCTTTTGCCATTTTTCAATAATGTATTTCCAAAAATGTTTAACTGAACGCCTACAATCTCCACAACTATAATAACTACCAATAGTTATAACATCACTATTATGAACATCGTTAAAGGTGTTTATTAATAACCTTATTTTGTTTTTGTCTGGTTGTGCCTTAAATGAGTTGTTATAGGCTTCTATAATTTCATCTCTATTACTTAATTCTAATGCTTTGTGTTTAGGATTCATTACCATTTATTTAAAGGACATGAGCCAAGCTTTAAAGATGCTTTAGCATTTATAGAACATTTACAGAGTTTACATTGCTTAACTCTTTTAAAAATAACTATTCCAAAAAGCGAGAAATCCCCTCTTTTAAATTTACAACTTCTACACTTTTCTAGCCTTAAAGCCTTTTTTATTTTAGAAACAAACATATATTTAAATATTTAACAAATATAATAAAAATTTATTAAAAAGTAGCTTCACTTTGAATATTAACTACTTCATTAGCTACATCACTTGTATTTGTAGCAACATTAACTACTTCTATAGCTCCTATTCCCCCTAATATTGTTTCAGCTAGATTGTCTAATCCAGACTCATTTCCTAGCGATTGTTGAAGATTAGAAACACCTCCTACAGATGGTGTTAAACCTCCATCTTGGAATAACCTATTTCCTCCTCCTGCTTCGTTTATAGCACTTAGTAAAGGTGTGAACATTGATGTGCTACGCTTGTTAATTATAGCTTCTCCTCCTTCTGCTTCAAAACCTCCTCTACCTGCTACAGTAAAAGGAATACCACCATTAGCATGACTAGCTCCATTCAGAATACCTCCATCTTCAAATTTTACACCGTTTATTTTTGCTACATTACCAAGTCCAGCAGCTACAGCGATACTAGCAGCAGCAGCAGCCCTAATAGGTGCATCTGGAGTTATTATTGACATTTGAGAGGCGTAAGCTGATTGAGCTGCTAAATATGTTTGTACTAAAGCGGCAGCACTAGCTATTACTCTTTGTTGCTGACTACCCTCTTCTGTTAAACTAGCGATAACACTTAATCCATTAGCAAACAACTCTACAGATGCTTGTCTAGCTTGTCTTTTGCGTAGTTCTAATTCTTCTGTAGCTTTAGCCGACCTTTCAGCAGCATCTAACTCAGCTTCTAAAGCTTGTTCATCTTGTTCTCTTTTAGCATCTAAATACTCTTGGTCAACCTCTAATATGCTTTCATTTCTCTCTCTCAGTAATTCTAACTCGGTTTCAAAATCTACTATTTCCTCTCCATCCTCACTCTCTACATCTTCCCTTTCTTGCTTCTCTATTTCTTTAATCGCTTTAGCCTTAGCTCTAGCTTTGTCTTCAATAGCTTTCATTTCTGATGATGATAAACCTCCCTCTTCTGCTTCATCAGTTACAATATCCTCAGTTTCTTCTGGAGATGCTAATCTAGCTTCTAACTCTCTTTTAGCTTGTATTAGTCCTATAACCTTTTTAGCTGCTTCATCTGCTGATAATCCTGCTCTAACATATTCTTTAGCTAAATCTACTCTTTGTAGTTCTACTTGTGTGGCACTTAAAGTCTTTAAAGCTCCATCTAAAGCATCTGTTTTGGTTTTTGTTAATTCTAGTCTATCTATAGAGTCTAACATTCCACCACTAGCCCAAGCTAAGAAAGCATTTCCTACTTCAATTCCAGAGTTAGCTAAAACTTTCAATCCATCTTCTGTAGATAGTGCTTCATCGTTTAATAATGTTAAGCCTCCTAAAACTTCTGTAAACCCTTGTGTTAAACTTCTGGTAACTTCACTAAAAACACCCTCGCCATCTTCTAAACTTAAAATAAACCCTTCCCATGCTGATTCAGCTTTTGTTAAATCTCCAGCTAAATTATCAAGCATAGTGTCAGCCATATCTTTAGCAGCTCCATCAGCTCCCTCTAAAGCTACGGTTAACTCATCCACACTACCTCCTGTTTCGGCTAATATAATACCAGCTGTAGCAGCTCTCTTGCCGAATAAATCCATTGCTGTCTTATTCTTATCAGTAGCATTGTTTATCTTTTCCATAGCCTCGTTATATGTGAGACCTTTTTTAGATAACTCTAAGAATATGTTTCTTAACGAAGTAGCAGCACTTGAAGCATCAAGACCTCTATTAGATAATGTTCCTAATAAAGATGTTGTTCTCTCTAAACTCACTCCTGCTGTGTTTGCTGTAGCTCCAACAATAGGTAAAGCTGTTGATAATTTACTAAAATCTAAAGCACTCTTTGAGGCACTAGCTGCTAACACATCATTAACTCTAGTAGCTTCTGTGCTATCTAGTCCAAATTGCTTCAATGTAGCTCCTGTTAATGAAGCCTGTTCTCCTAAGTCACTACCTAAAGCTGCTGCCCCATTTAGTGTCGCTTCTGTCATGTTAAGAATATCCTCAGTAGGAAAACCGAGTTTAGCAAATTCAGTTTGTAATTCAGCTACATTTGTAGCTGTGAAAGCTGTTGTACTTCCTAATTCCTTAGACTGTTCGCTTAGCAATTTCATTTTTTGAGTGCCATCTTCAACACTATTAAAAGTGCTAGATAATACAGACTCTAGTTTACTGTTGGCTTTCTCAAAATCTTTTATAATATTTACAGCACTGCCTATTATTTTAGTTGCTGCTCCGATAGCTACAGTTACTCCAATCATCGAGGTAGCCCATTGCCCCATCCCTTTCTTTACACCAGCAACAAATCCGCTTTGTTTCTTTAAAGCATCATTATTCTTTAAAGTAGCGTTCTTTAGGTCGTTAATTTTATTTCTTGTAGCTTGTGCTTGTGTTCCTAACTTTCCTAACTCCTTAGCCTCTCTATCGGTTAACGGTACACCCTCTCTAATTAATTTATTTAATTGAGTTTTTCTTTGATTTAATTTTACTAAATCCTGTTCTAGTCTGCTTATTTTTCCTGCATCTTGAACATCTATTTTTATTGCTAAAGTTTCAGCCATTATTTATAATTAAAATATTTGTGTCCTTTAAATCTTACTCCTAAAAAATATATCATAGCCCATAATTGATAGTAACCTCTAGTTATATCGCTATCTATTTTCCATGTATCTATAATCATGTACTTTAAAAACATTATGTCGCAATGTAATCGAGTTTCCTCACTACCACCAATCTCATAGCCTTTATCATGCTTATTGCATGAAGCTTTAAAGAATATACCATGAGGAGGTCTTAACCAACCCTTATCTGCTCCACATCCGTTCATGACGTAAATAGATTAGCTATTAAACTCATTAAGTGTTGATTGTCTGTAGCTGCAACTCCATCAATAACAACTCCTACAGAAAAATGTAGTTCTAACATTTCTCCATCTACCATGTTAATCTCTACCATATCAGCTTTACTAGGAATATCTACTAATTTAATACTAACTATATTAATATTATGGTTAATTAATAACTCTTTACTTCCATCAATAGGGGTAGATAACTCTACCTTGCTCCAACTATTATCTAATTTTGTTATTGTTACCATGCTAATTATCTATCATTACACCGTTAACTTGTCCGCTTAATTGCGTATTATTATCTGACACGTCTAAAATACTCCATTTAAAATCTGAGTACTCATTAATTTTCATTATAAATATCCCCCCGTTAGCTTTAAACCCCTCTCCATTAGTTATATACTCATGTGTTTTAGTAGCGAAACAACCTCCTAGCTCTCTAACTCTAAAATCAACCTCAGCAGAACCAGCAGAGCCATTAGACCTCCCCATCCTACATAATAAGTCCATAACATATAGCGTTTTTCCTTTTGGAACTGTGTCACAAGCTATTAATGTTTGATTGTGTTCTTGTGGCATTAAAAAGAATATATTTGCAGGAGTAGAAGCGGCTTCTCCTTGTAGCTCTCCATTGTTGAAATTATTACTACCACACAATACTACTATAGCTCTAGAGCATCTTATGTAGTCTGTACCTGTTGTAGCTACTTGTGTAGTGCCGTTCATTATTATGTATTCAGTTTTCCACCCATCATAATCTGACTCTAGTAATCTATTCATTTTAATAACTGCTGCTCCACTTCCTAATGTTGTAGCTACTCTATAATCATCAGTAGAATTTACAGCATCATTCTCCATTTTAATTACAGTTAACGTAGTTTCAGAAGTAACAGCACTAACAAAACCATGAACTCCCTGTGAGTCATTTATTATTACATCTCCAACACTAACCCCATCAGATATGAATGTAGCTCCTGTGTCCACTAAAGTAGTAGCTGTACCACTTGTAGCTGTACCACTAGAGACTAATGAACCTCTATCTGTATTGCTTGATGAATTAACCTCAATACTATCTCCTGTTGTTGCGTTAAATCCTGTGTATTCGTTTGCACCGTTCCACATATCCTCTGGAGTAGAACCAGTATCAACATCTGTGTTAGCTCCAAATTTATTATAGGTACTATGTCCACCTACATTACCTTTAGCAACTTCAAGTAAAAAATCTTTAGTTCCAAAAAAACTCATATTATTATAAAATTACCATCTCCTATATGCTGGATATGGGCGTTATCGTTTAAGTAAATTATTTCTTTATCAGTTTCATCATCAGTTACACCAATAATAACAACCTTGTTATTCTCACTAGTCTTTTTTATATTCCATGTCTTACCTATCTTTATTTCAGATGGGAATTTAACCTCTATATCATTACTAGACGTATCACATAAATAAGTAGATGTTAGGTTTGATGCTGTAAAATTAGCTGTCTTAGTTACTATTGTTAAAGCATCTGCTAAATCTCCTTTGATTAACTCTCCATTAAATAGAATATTTCCATTAACATCCACCCTTATTAATGAGTATGGGTCTCCATCTATACCAGTTCCTAATTGAAATATATCAGTACTAACATCTACATTGTGAGCTCCTAATCTTACTTGATTAGGTAATGATGACTCTAGTCCAAAACCTGCTACAGCTGTATCTGGAGAAACTATATTTTTATAACCTAATACCTCCGCTTTACCCAGCGATATGTCTTGCCTAACTTGATTGCCTTTCCTAAAACCATCTGTAGCTTCTGATGTATCTGTGAACACATCTCCTGTATTACTATTATATGGTAAAGGTTGAAAATTCTTAGCCTGTATTAAGCTAAATTTAGTAGACCTACCTCCTAATACTTTAAAATTTCCAATCTTATCTATTCTCCAATAACCCTCAATATCTGGGTAACGATTATCAAAGTATAAAGGAGTTTTAAAATCTATATTTCTGTAGTCTATTAAATCTATATCTAAATCAATATTAAGACTTCTACCCTCTTGAATCTCTCTACACGTTTTTTGATAATATTGAGTGTATAAACCATCAGCAGTAACAGATGAATCTAAAACAGCACCACTAGAGTAATAGCTAACTAAGTCATTAAAGTCTAAACTATTTTCTACATCTGCTAATATAACATTATTAACTACTCTTTTAAATGGTAAGCAATAAGGAATAGTAGTTCTAGCCGTTGATTCATTATTAAAGAAAAATGATTTAGGCGTTCCATCAATATCCTGTTGAGTTGAGTAGTTGTAGTATAATAGTCTAGGCTTATAATTAAGCTTTAACTCTGGAATACCTGCATCTGGTTCTTTACTCCACATGAAAGATACTACAGGATTGTTACCTCCTGTAAAAGAATCCCCTGCTGTAATTGTTGGAGCTATAACATCTAACTCTAACTTTGTAGAGCCTGTTTTAAACTTCTCTGGGTATTCATGTGTTAAATTCTGCATAGACAATCCTGTCTTATCATCCCACCACTCTAACAACTTATCATCACTATCATCTGAGTATTTGAACTTTTGAAGTTGCCTATAGAACTTTGAATTATAAAACAGCTCGTATTGTCTATTATCGTTTATTTTATCAGTCCAATTGATAGCACTAGATAATTCATTATTGAAGTTATCTCTAGTTTCTATATAAACAGTTCTAGTAGTTGTATCTGTTCTGAAATACCAATTAAATATTTTACCTAAATCTGTAATGTACTTTAATAGCGATACTTCGTTGTCAGAAACCTCTTTCCAATTAAATACATTCCCCTCAACTAGCGTTTGATTTCTTTTAACCCTAAGTGTTGTACTGTTGTGGTGTGTTAGTGTTACATCATAAGTTTCGTTAACCTGTAAGCCTTGTGCTCTAACATAGCTTCTTAGTAATATTTTATCTCCAGCATCTAAATATCCATAGTAAGCGTAATAAATACCACTCATTGTAGCTGTAACTCCACTAGCTGTAGTTACACTAGTTAAACCTGTTCCACTATCATAAATTAAAGTACCTCTAAAGACTGGTGTGGCTGCTCCTGTTTGTGAGTATAGTTGATACTCCATTTTGTCTATATATCCTGTAGATGAACTATCTAAAGTCATGGTAGCTGAAACGTCTAACTCAAAGTTGTAATATCCGTTATCTGGAGCTGTGTAAAATGTAGTGAAATTGCTATTAGTATCAAAGTACGGGTCTGTTTCATCATAGCCACTAACATTAGTTCCTGTGTCAGTTCCATTGAAATAAGTAGAACCACTAGGGTTAGAATAAGATGAATCTAAGTAAGTGTTATATCTTAATATATTCACAGATGCACCTGTAAATGATGTGTCAAAATTCAATACTTCATCCTCTAGCCTTACAAACGCTTCATCTTCTTGTACTACTGACTCCTCAGCCTTAAATCTTGAACCAAAGAAAGGTGTTATTAGCTTCTTAAATTTATCCTCCTCAATAAATGGAGCGTTTAAATTATACCCTATAAGATTAAAAGCATCCTTTATAACATCATAAGTAAAATAGTCTGGGTAAAAATCAGAAGTCATTGTCATATCTGGCAATATCCTATTACCTCTATTTATTAATGAGAATACAGGGTTATTGTTTCCTGCTGTGTTAGTCCAACTATTAGAAACTAACGTATCATTCCACGTAAAGCTTTGGTCTAAATATGGCAAGTCATTAAAATACTTATCTTGCATAAGTAACACCCAATCCATATTATCCCCAAAGAAAGTAAAGCTATAATCTCTATTATTCTTTTTAGATGCTACCCTAGTAACTCTTAATCTACCTGTGTCAATATCTATTCCATTAACTATTATTCTAGCCCTCTTATCTGCATCCCAATCTTTATAATTCTTTTCACTAGCATAATATAAATGTTCTAGTAATTCATCATTCTCTCTAGTTGAAGCAACCTTAAAAGATGTTGAATAACTACCACTTCTCTCATTAATATTCTTTAAGTTAGCTACAGACTTAGTTAAAGACAAAGGGAATTTATCATCATCAGCAACTAATAAAGTGCCTAGTATATTGTTATCTGGGTCTATTATTTGTATCTCTACTTTATCCAATTTGAGATTGTTTAGGGTTAGCTAATCTATATTTTAAACTAAATTGAGTTACAGGATTGTCATCATCTAAACTACTAGACTTTCCTCCTGTTATTATTATTGGGATAAATCTTTTAGATGTATCAGCTACACTAAAATCATAAAAATAAACATCTGTACTTTGTAGTATTTCATGCAGCCAATCTATAACTCTACTATTCTCAGTCTTAGTATATAATGTAAAATCTTCTTTATTTGTTTTTGTTCTCACCGTTTCACCTCTATCTCCTATATTATGCTCAAAATCTAATCTACGGCTATACTGCTTACTTCTTGAAGTTGCTTTCTTTTTATAGTTACCTCCAAAAGAGTAATAGTCATAGCTACCGTATTGATTTTTCCAAAAGATAACATTATCACTTTCACAACCTGCAAGAACTTTAAATATATAGCTATAACTTATAGGGTTAGTTCCACTGTCTCGAACTCTAAATTTAATATACTTAGTATCGTTGTCATACGTACCATTATGAGATATAAACCCTTTATCATTAGTAGGGAGAAAAGTACCATAGGTTGTATCTGTTAGGGAATTGTAATCTAAATCAAACTCCTGCACTCTAACTTCTACTGATTTAGCATTAACTAAAAATCCAAATTCAAAAGGTATTCCACGTCTTAAGCAAGATGTTTGATAATCCTTATCAACACCATTATTATAAGGTCTATTTGTTAGTATGTAGTCAGTTGTTGATTCACAAATATAGTCATCCATCACTTGCTCATAATGAAGTAAACCATCAAAAGCATTTAAAGTAGTTGATTGTTCGTAGTTAGTTCCTGTCCCATCCTCACTCCATGAAGTGTCAAAAGTAGTTCCATTATCTAAAACCTCAAAAGCTCTTATGTAGTAATTAGATGCGCTACCTCCGCTATCTCTATAGTTGGTAGCTGTAATATCTAAATCTAAATCTCTAGTAAAATGCTTCTTTAACACATCTCCTATATCAAATCTAAAGCTAGAACTATCATCTAATACAGGTTCTTTTGTTAGTGTTGCTACCAAATCAGTATTAACATAAATATCAGCTATCATTGATACGATAGTAGATTCATCACTGCTAACATCAAAATAAACAGAACTATAAGGAGTACTCATAGCATCTGGCTCTCTATATATATTTATTGCCATTTAAGTTCTTTTAACTAAGTTATCTATACTCGCTTGAAGCTGTTTAGTTACTCCTGCTTCAATCATACTCAATATAATGCTATCTATACGCTCTAGAGTATCATTAACAAACTCAATGCGTTTGCCTCGTTTTCTACTATTCCTTGTCGGTATACCTTCCTTTTGTATTGTTTTTTGGATAGCAAACGCCATTCCAAGTACTTTTTTGTTATTCGTTTCAATTCCTTTTTGTTTAATCCATTCTACTAAAGCATCTATAGGAACTTTTGCAGCTCCTCTTTTTCTCCCTGTATTAACAAACTTACCATAGTCCTCCATATTAATCAATAATGTAGCTGAGCTTGAACGCTGTATAGTATCATAATTCAAGCTACTTATAAGCTTCCCTGTCGCTCTATGGTCTTGCTTAATCAATTCCTTTGCTAATTCATTAATTATGAATTGACCAATATTCTCTAAATCACTATCACTTATTACCATTGTTAATAATTAAATGTTCCTAACGTACAATCATCAGTAAACATTGTAAACTCTAAAGTATATGCTATTTGTATTAATTGTTCGTTATGAGTTTCATCTAATGGCTTATAGGTAGCAACCTCTAATATAAAATTAGTATTACTACTCTTGTTTCTGCTTTTTAATTCTGCTATAAATTGGTTAGCTATAGTTATTAATGCAGCCTCTTTAGTTTGTAAGTTTATAGTTTCCTTTTCTAACTCTGTGTAAGTGTTGTGAAAATAGATGTCAGCTGTTAGCTTTGATTTATTAGGTAAACTATTGTTAGTGTATGAATCTACAGCTACATTGATACTTCTTTTGTCAAATAGAAAATGAGGAAACGTTTTATTGTTGTCCTCAAAGTTTATAGCTCCTAATTCATTATAGGTTTGTGAGTTAATAGAAGTAAATGCTTCTGCAATAGTTAAACATTCATCTATAACTGATTTTATATTAGCCATTAAATTATATAATTATAACAATAATACGTTAAAATAAAATAAAAGTTACAAATTTAACAAATTAATCTTCACTTTCATCAATATCAATATCTATATTATCTAATAAGCTCATATATACTACAATCTCATTAGGAGTTATAGTTTTCTCTCTTATCTTCTTTTCAAAATCATCTATACTTAAATCAATATCCTTTTCCAATCTCTCTAAGTTTATAGTTATTATTAGTGAATTTCTCTTTACTGTGGTCTATGAATTTAGGATAGTCTGAGAATTTATGTATTATAGGTAGGTTTAATAGCTCTGATAATTCCTCTTGAATCTTGTTAGGATTAATTATTAGTTCATCATAATCAACTGTGTAGGTTATAATATCCTTACACCTGTTAGATTGACGAATACAACTATCATATCTCCAGCTCGCAACATATCCATTTTCTGATTTAAGAACATCTAATTTATTTCTAACAACATTTATTATCTTAACATCATTTTCTATTATTGTCTTTATCTGTTGTTTAGTTTTTGTGTCTGTAATAACATTTGATAGGATAGAATCTCCTGTACGCTTTCCAACATCATACTTACTACTTACAAACTTATTTAGATTGATTTCATCTACACAAACATTCAAACCAAAAGCATTAAATAAACGCCTTACTAATGTTGTCCCTGTCTTAGCACATCCAGTTATATATATTTTCATAAATGCTTATTTAATTTAAATTCTTTACTAAATATACTTACAGGTAACACCTCATACTTAATAGGGTTTTTCCAATTAACATAGTTAAAACTTAATTGGTCTCGATGCGAACCCCTACAGATTTCAATCCACCATCTATTGCAAAACTCATTCAACTCCTTAGTGTTTTTCCTTATAGTTACACCTGTTTGAATCATGCCAACATCTAATGGTAAGCCCTCACTTTTATATCTATAAACTGTTTGAGCTATCCTTTTAGGGTTGTCCTTGTCTAACATAATACAAGCAAAAGCCTCTTCATAGATACATTTTCTACTAGGATGCTCAGTAGCTACAAAATCATATTTAAGTTCTGTGTAAGTGTTTAAATCAATGTTAATTTGTATTTGACCACCTACTAGGATAGCTAAATCATAATCTAATATCTTATGTAGTTGACTAATGACATAACCTGTCTTTAATTTGTTGGTTAACCTTTTAATCTTTTCATCTTTAATTAACTTAGTTTTCCACACCTTAGACTTATGATGTCTATCAGAAATAACATAATACTTCCAATCTGGGTTAACTACTGTTGGCTCTTTAAGATTGTCATAATCTCCAAATATAACAGTTACACAAACTTTCCTCATTTCTTACAGTTATCTATTAATTTCAATGCACAATCAAACGCTTCATCATTACTTAATCCAGCCTCAATATAAAGGTAAAAAGCGTACTCGAATAAACTTATCTCTTCCGTGCTCTTTCTATTTCTCTACGCTGTGAGCGTGTTAATCCGCTATTCATTTTCTCTATAGCGTTCTTTGTTTCATTGTTTAGATTTCTGTGTTCACATAGATAGTCAGTCTCTAATAAATTCATAAACCCTAATCTATTTACATCGTAATGAAAAAATGAATCTGGGTATGGTCGTTTACCCATACTTTTACCAGTCTTAAAATCTATAGCCTCAACAACTTTTCTGTTAATCAATGTACATCCATAACCTGTATGTGTAACTATTCGACCATTTAACTCATAATCATTGAGCTTAACAATTCCTTTATTAAGAAGTAATTGACTATCCTCTGGAGTAATCATTAAACACTTATTATTAAGTGATGATTGAACACATAATGAGTATTTATTAAAACGTTGCAACCTCATAGGATAAGTGTAATTGTTTACATCTCCTTTCATTGCTATTAAATTATCTACAGCCTCATCAGTTACAAATACATCGCTTTCTAATATCCATAGCTTATCCCAATCGCCATCTAAAAAGTAATCTCTTATCTTATTCATGCAATAAGCTGTAGTTACTTGTGGCTCTTTGTGAGGTCTAACTGATATACTATTAAATCCTCTATTTACTCGTCTAACGCTATTATCAACAATAAACACATCAAAACCTCTTGCTTCTAATCGTTTTAATTGATTTTTAAAGTCGTACCAGCAATAATCTTTAATGTTAGCCGTTACAACTCCTATTAATATTTTGTCTTTCATTTTCTTTTTTTGTTAGCTCTTTTTTGCTCTCTTGCTTTTTCCTTTGCTTGTATTCTTCTTATGTCAGCATATAATAACACATCATGTAAGTTAGCTATATTAACCGACTCATAAGGCGTTTCTTTAGGACTTGTAAATATACCAGCTTCGGCAATATCATATTTAAAAATCTTCCAGTTATACCCTTTGAGTGCCTTATTTCCCTTTCCACTTCCTCCCCCAAAGACTCCCCTATATTTTTTAGATAATCTGCTTTCGATTGTAGAAAAAAAAACAAAGCATTATATATTGTTTCCATATCTATATCATCAAAGTATTTAGCTCTATCTAAAACACTCTCAACATTGTAAGGCTCTAACTTAGTTTTAAAGAATCCTACTTTAGGTCTGTAGAAAATAGCCATTAAATTATTGATATGATTGTAATCCTTATCTAAATTGTTTAAAGCTGTGTTAATACTGTTTACTTCTGTGTACTCGACTAACGTGTTATCTTTCATTATTCCACTAGCATCAAAGAAGTAGTAACTACCAATCTTATCTACTGGCTTACCAGTTTCTTTAGGTTGAATGAATAACCAACTTAAAGAGTTAAATATAGCCTCTAACCCTATACTATCCTCCATTGTATGTCTGTTTACTTTCATTAAAGTATTAACAGGTATATCTGTTACCATCATAATAAACTTTACTTGATAT
>Ga0098055_1001533_pt1 | contig 12504 bp, 14 predicted proteins | sample 17_taG_FD_75107 | JGI IMG/M metagenome (GOLD analysis project Ga0098055, IMG submission 75107) | Marine viral communities from the Subarctic Pacific Ocean - 17_ETSP_OMZ_AT15314 metaG | ecosystem: Environmental > Aquatic > Marine > Oceanic | place: Pacific Ocean | collected 2015-01-18 | reverse complement strand
CTCAAAGCACTATGAAAAAACCAAAAACAAAACCCTCTAAGCCATCGTTAGCTACTCTCAAGAAAATGGGATTCACAATAAGCGGACATTGGGCGCACCGCCATCGTTTCCAAGTCTATATACCTACACTCACCTATAACAAACTCTTTGAAGAGATTCAGCTATACGGGGAGAACCTAGGCAAGACTAGAAAACTTAACGAAATCCAAGAAGCACTCGGAATCATAGCACTATGAAAGAACTAAGTGAAACACCTAGAACCGATGCACAAATGCAGTTAGATGCAAAGCGTTATCACGGGCACAGCGAAGACTATGTGTCATTAAGCCTTTTTACAAAGCAGCTAGAGCGAGAACTGAATGAGCTTAAAGCCATACATAAGACAGCAATTACTGACTGCCGGCAATACACTCCCGAACGCTGGAAAGAAATCTGCGACCTGCAGGAGCCTGCGGCTGTATGGCTTGACGGCAAGCAGATGACTGAGCTTATGAAGAACCAGGCATACATCAGGGGAGCAGCGTGCCACGAAGAGGGTGGGGACATTTTCGTCACCGACCAAAGCGGTAACGGCAACCACGCCAAACTTAACACAATAACCACTTAATCACATCAAACTTAACACGTAGCAATAACATCTACGCTTAATCCTATGAAAACTAAAACGAACAAAAAAGAAATCAACATTGACGACCTCGTGAAGGGTGGTCATAAAACTCTAGAAGCAGCCTGCATTGTAGCGGGTTGCCTAGTTGCCGGAAGCCTTCTATTGCTTCTGGCTTTAATCACAAACGTAGTATAAAACAATAAACTAATATGTCACACAAAGACTCAGCACCGCTGTTCAAACCAGACACAGAACAAGTTCTCGTTCGAGGACTCAACGCAATGACAAAGGCCTGTGATGCCTTGTCAAAGCAGAACGAAACTCTCAATAAAGATATTGAGAAAATGAAAAACAAGATCGCTCGACTACAGGAGCGCATCCTTGTTAACCAAGAATCAAAGGAGTAACAGTGAGCTATAAACCAGAAGACAGTATAATCAAAGGTATTCGAGATGGAATCATTTTTATTTCGATATCCGTGATATCAATCATCTCGCTTTCTACCGTTGTAACTATCATCGGGTTATAAGCGGAGCCTACCAGGCTTCGCCGTAGGCAACCTGCTCGTATCTGCTTGCGAGTTATTTAGATTTTAATTGACATCAAATAACCTGTCAAGCATATACTTATCACTCACACATAAGTCAATAATAACCAAGGAAATAAAATGAAAAAGTCACCCATTGAAACTCGCAGTATAGATATACACAAATACCCAAGCGGACCAGCCGTCCGCCTTGACGACGATACGATTGTCCAACGCCTCCAAGTAGTGGCGGGACGATTACGATTCGTCGATGATTACGCCGGATCGCTTTACGACGGCGATGAATACTGGATTCCAGATGTCGCATACCGAGCACCCAAGAAACGCACAGCAGATGAAATCCTTACTTGGATGGAGGAAGAAGCCATTGATACCGACTTCGAGCGTGACGTTGACGGATGCTTTGAGTCAGTTTCACTCTATAACCAGAGTGCGCAGAAGCTCGCAACCTACCCCTACGGCGAGAATTGCCTTCGTGAAGCCTGCGAGTTCGTAATGGATCAGGAGGAGCACAATGGATAATACATCTGACGCAACTCACGTAGTCAATCAGTTCTCCGATATGATTGAGAAGACAATATCTAACGCTGAGATTATGCGGCAAGGCCGGGAGGCCGTTGACTTCTATAAGTCAATCGGTCTTATCCGCTACCCAGAACGGGTGAAGCCCGGTCGTGTTCCTAAAGATCGACGGAAGGGGGATGCAAAGTAATGGCACACTTTTACACAGCTGAACGCCTACCTAAGTTCATTGAGGAAATCGAAACCCCGTCTCAAGCTAACAAGAACGGGAAGGCTTGGCCTTCCGTCACGACAGTATTAGGAATCATCAAGGATGACTTCCTCGATGGTCAGTATAAGCCTCGTCGAATGGTCGAGCTAGCTAGAGAAAACTTGGATGCCGACTGGAGGGACATCAAGGATATGACATACGGATTCCGTAATCACCCTTGGACTAATGAACTTATCTCAGCTTCCGAGTTCGGCACCGCAGTTCACAAGAGGATTGAGGAAATCATCAAGGATGGTAGCGGAGAAAACGCAACTCCTTGGGATGACTGGGCTTTACCCTTCGTCGAATGGGTGAGCGAGAAGAAAATAGAAGTCCTTGGGACTGAGTATGTTGTGGGATGTGATTACCTGAAGATCGCCGGAAGCGTAGACTTCATCGGAAGAAATCCGAAGGACGGTCGCATATTCCTGGCGGATTACAAAACTCGGAAGTGCAAGGGTCGAGGCAAATACTACAGCAAGGACTGCAAGCAGTTAGCCATCGAGAGCCTTATGCTTTCTAACCTGCTCAAGCTTGACTACCTACCTGAATGCTTATCCGTTTGCATCTGCACGGATACAGCTAAACACTTCCACAAGAAGTGGAAGGATAAGTATGTTCAGCAAGGCATCAGAAGTGCGAGCCTAGCCGCTAAGATATACTGGGAGGATCGTATGACAAAGCCGTAACATCGTGCTATACAAGATTCTTTACAAACACAGCCGTATGAAAGATGACTACGTCGGGACTGCTTACAAATACGCCAACAGCGAATCCGCAGCAGTCAAGTGCCTAGCACCTGGTAAGAAAGATCGTGACGGTTGGATTAAGAAACCCAAGGGGGTCAGAATAAAGATCCTCTCCACTACCGAAATCAATGAGTAAAATAAAATATGTCGCACAGTCGAAGTTGAAGAAGTTCCGGGAATCCGAACGTCCTAAAGCTTGCCCAATTACTGGTATCACTAATCCCAGTTGGGCAGTAGATCATTGCCATAACAACGGTATGATACGGGGAGTCATTAGCTCGGAGGGTAACGCATACCTAGGTCGTGTAGAGAACGCCTTCAACAGGCTTTCCAAGACGGCAAGGACGAGTGGGTTGCCGCAGGTTCTCAGGAACATTGCGGATTATCTCGAACGTCCGAACAGTAAACTACTGCACCCCAAGGGGTGCTTGCAATTATGCGGAAGATTTAATCGCTTGACAAAAGCTGACCAAGTCTTTTCACTAAAAAAGTTGGGTTACACCAAAGCGGAGATATCCGATTGCTCTAACTCCAGCGAACGAACAGAACTATACAAACGTAAAATAAAAAATGACCGATACTAATATACACCAAAAACTACAGGGTATCCAGTCGGAGCTAAAGGCACCGAAGGGACAGACCAATAAATTCGGAGGGTATCAATACCGCTCCTGTGAGGATATCCTCACTGCACTTAAACCACTACTAGCCAAATGGAATTGCACGCTAGCCATCAGCGACGACATCGTCGAGGTCGGCGGTCGAGTATACGTCAAGGCAACAGCTACACTTGCATCCAGCGGAGATGATTACTCAATCAACGTAAGCGGATTCGCTCGTGAAGCTGAAACCAAGAAGGGTATGGACGATGCTCAGATCACAGGTTCCGCATCATCCTACGCTAGAAAATATGCGCTAAACGGACTCTTTGCTATTGACGATACCAAGGATCCCGATGCTACTAACTCTCACGGCAAGGGCAAGATGTCCAAGCCTCAACAAAAAGAAACCACAAACGCCCTGGACGGGCTTATGTAATATGACACAATACGATAACACAAATCGTGGTGGCCTATGGCCAGCAGAACAAAAGACAGAGAAACACCCTAACCTCAAGGGCAAGATTAACGTAGATGGTAAAGACTACTACGTGTCCGCTTGGTCAAAGGTTGACCAGAATGGAGGTAAGTATCTTTCTCTATCCATCGACAAACCAATCGAGGCAAAGCCTGCTCCGGAGGTTGCTACTTCCGATGAGTCGCTGCCCTTCTAATGGCTTACGATAAAATATGGTGGGAAGATTTCCGCCGACAGGAGGTCGAAGAGATTCTTGCACTTACTGGCAAGAAGAACAATGACTATACTGGAGGACAGGATATCGGAAACCCATTCGCCAACTTTGACGAAAGTTCAGAGTTCGGAGTGTCCCCAATCGTTGGGATATGTATCCGTATGGGCGACAAATTCCAGAGAGCGAAAGCTTTCTGTCGAGACGGAAAACTCTCCGTCAATACGGAGGGTGACACAGTTCGTGACATCTTCCGTGATAACATAGGTTACTCTTTGATCGCTCTCGGTATGCTTGAGCGAAACAATGGTCAATCATAGTGTGTTGATGTGTCAAGGGGGACGGGGTTGGTGGCCTCGTCCCCCTTTTTATTTTAGCTTGATACCCGCTCTTGGGTATTGGCATACACAAGGTATATCTGTTAAATGAAATAGCGGATTACTGTAACAAGAAAGATTTAAGATGGACGAAGAAAAAGAAGTCCCGCACAACTTGATTGCGGAGGAAGGGCTGATTGCCTGCTGTTGCCTAGCTGAAGACTCAGAGGGTTACGATAAAATTTCTCACTTGATTGAACCAAGTGATTTTTACTTTAGGAGAAATGAGATTCTCTTTCATAGCGTTGTTAACCTGTCGGGTCGCAACGAAGAGATAAACGAGGTATCCCTGATGGAGGACCTGAAGAGGACTTCATCGCTTGATGACGTAGGTGGGGTAGCTGGAATCTTTGCTATCCTCGAGCGTGCGGAGACTCCCACCTCATTGATGTATTACGCAAAGCTAGTTAAGGAGAAGTCCAAGCTTCGCAGTATCATTCGACAGTGCCGGATCGCATCCGAAATGGCTATGTCCGAATCCCAAGATTCGGCATTGATTCAGTCCAACCTTGAGTCAGATATGATCAGCCTAGCTGATGAAGACTTAGATGAACTGGACTTGAAGTCATCAGTTGACATACTAAGGGACGACTACACTCAGATGCTATCTGGGGAGTTTGTGAGCGATGTGGTCAAGACTCACATCAATCACTTGGATGACAAGCTGGGGAACAAGGGCATAGCACCTGGAGAGGTTATGGTCCTGGCCGCACCTACCTCTTGTGGTAAGTCACAGCTTGCCCTTAACATCGCCTTACGTGCCGCAATGAAGTCAGACGTAGCTTCAGCCATCGTTTCCCTAGAGATGCCGCAGAAGCAGGTTACAGAGCGATTGGTCAGGTGCCTGTCCGAGGTTGATACTCACAGGATCCGTGACGGAATCATCAGCGATACCGAAATGGTCAAGGTCAATGAGTCCTTGGACACAATCGCTAGCCTTAACATCAAGAGTATTCACAGCGTCAAGAGCGTGCAGGATATGTGCTCTAGGGTTAGGGCAATGGTTCGGTCGGACGGCGTTAAGCTACTAGTAGTGGACTACCTACAGCTTATCCCATTCGGGACTGGTCGTATGTCCAAGAACGATGCTATCGCTAATATCTCTCACAAGATCAAACAGCTTGCACTAGAACTTAATATCGCAGTCCTACTGCTTTGCCAAGTTGGTAGAGAGGGAGCCAAGCGTGACGGCGGTCTAATGTTGTATGACCTCAAGGATTCCGGGGACATCGAGAATGATGCAGACGTTGTGTTATTATTATGGCCAGCCGAAGGTGACATCGATCAGTCGAAAAAGATTGACACTTACGGTCCTTACATTGATATGAAATATAACGTAGCAAAGAACCGAGAAGGTCAACGTGATGTGAAGGGTCACTTCCAATTCCGCAATCACGTAGGAAGATTTTATTAAAATGTAAGCTAGGTAGTCGGGCTATTAAGATGCCCGTGGGTTTTCTGTTCATCACCCTTTCAACCACCTGGCTTACTCGATCTTTACAATTTATGAAAGCTCAGGAAATAATAGATAGATTGACGGATCGTTTCCCTAGAGTTATGAGGGATACGGTTCCAGCATCGGATACCTACAGCGTATTCGATTTTTCAAATGAGACTTACCTTATCGAGGTAAAGTCCAGAAGGAAGCGTTACAACCCCTGGATGATTGAACGCAAAAAAGTAAAGTCCAACATTAGTATTGCACGAGAACGTGATAAACATTTCCTGTATGTCACCGAGTGCGAGGGTATTGCCTACGTGTGGAATATATCACGTATGATACATCAAGCGTATAACTTCAAGTGGGCGACTAGACGTATGCCTGCCACTACTGACTTCAATAGAACCCAGTGGGTAGACAAAGAAGTTGGCTTTATAAGACAGAAGGACTCCAGAGCGGTAAACCTTATGGATTAGAATTACTGCTGTTACCCAGTGGACACGACTGCCTCACCCAGCCCCTTGGGTGGGGCTTTTATTTGTAGCTATCCTTGAAGCTTTTAAACTCCCGCATTGTCTGGAGAACCTTGTCGGTAAGGACACCTCTCTCATACTGGGAATTCAAGTATGCGTTCAGTTGCTCCGCAGGCATCCGGTCTATTCGATCCAAGAAGAACTCTGCCCTAGCAGAGGTGCTGAGTCCCTTGATCTTCTTGTCAGCAGATGTCAGTCCCGCAGCGTTGTCCTTGATCTTTCGGTTTACGGTATCAAAGATATGCTCTCCGATTTCTGGATTAGAGCGTATGGTATCTTGAAGGATTGAGCGTCGCTCATTTGAGTCATCGGTTCCAAGCATCTTCTTGAATGTGCTTGATCCAATCCTAGATGCCTTCTGTCTCTTAGTAGAGTATTCCTTATCCACGTTGTTGATGAACTCAGCATCGTAGTTCCTAGCCTCAAACGCCGCCTTAGAGCTAGTCCCAAAGAATCGTCTCCAGATTGGCCAGTCCCCGTGCTTCAATGGCTGCTTGTTGTAAGCCTTAGACACCACGTTGAACAGCTTCTCAACTGTCTTGCCGGGACCACCTACCCAAGTCTGGTATAAGAACTGTAGATTCTCAGGAGATACCTCGTATCCCATTGATTCCAACTGTTCCGCATAGGAGATGGCAAGCTCGCCTCCACGAGTCTCCATCGTCCAGGGGAATACCTTTTCCACTTCACTAATGTTTTTAGTTTCCAGCCAAGGGGGTCTGATGTCTCTTCCCAGTCCATCCTTGTTCTGCGTCAACTCAGTCCAAGGTCTTAGTATAGTAGGCCATAGAGATCCGCCCATAGGGTTGTATCCGTCTACGAACGACTTGCCTAGGTCTTTAGCCTCCTGCATTGCTGTCCTGTCCTGCTCGGCTTGAGAAGGCTCAATGCCCATAAGTCCTTGCTGGACTACTTTGCGTTGAGCGAAGTCAGCTAGCTTCTTGAACGGAGCAAGAGCATAGCCGATGGGTAGGTAGACGGCATCCAATGTTCCGTCCTCGTTCTTGCCCCTGATATATACTAGGCTCTTATCCAGTCTCCAGCTACTTCCATCGCTGGACTTTAGCTTCTCTCTCCAATCGGGATCAACACTTTGATTGAGTAGATCGAGAGTAAGGCTGGTGCCACCAAGCACCGTAGCCGTTGCCGCCGCAGTTGTTTTGTTCCTAGCTAGACTGCGCAGGAAATTCCTAGAGCCTTGGATCGCTGGGTTAGCAAACAGGTAGATAGCCCGCAGGGAGTCTCCCTTTGATCCCTTGAGTAGAGGGTCGAATGAACTGTCTCGTGCGGCCAGAGCCGCCTGCTTGCGGGTCATACCCTTTTCTAGTCCACGCCTGTAGACGTTAAACCTAGTAGAGTCCTCGAAGATGGAGTTGAACTTGTCCATCAAGTCTGCTCCATTCTTAATCATAGACGAACTCGGAGAGTCCATACGCTTCTGAAGTTTCGATATAGTTTCCTCGATGCTCTGAATAGTAGATGCGCCCAAGTTGCCCGTGCTTCCGCCGTCAGCAACGAACTGCTTGTAAAGTGCATCGGCCTTAGCTGCACTGCCAGTCGTTGCTTTACCTTTACCAAATAAATTCCTACGGATAGTGAGGATATCACCAACTGGATTGAGTGACTTAACTGCGGCACCCAGCCCCATCTTGGAATACGTGTTTACGATGGACTCAGACCTATCTCGCAGTAGATTGGGGATAGTGAATTCCGGGTTAAACCTAGTATACATAGAGCCAATGATTCTATTGTAACCAAGGGCGACCTTCATTAGCGGAGACAAAGTCTCCTTGTTCATACCCTTCATCACTTGAGCAAGCTTAGGGTCAGCGAACTGGATGGAGTAACTCTCTCCGTCCTTAAATACTTTTACAACAGAGTCGCTCTTTAAAGACTTAGGTCGTTTAGCTCCCGTAATGTCTTTAGTCTTGAACACTTTGGCTATACTTCCAGCTACCTTCTTGTTCTTGTCGCTCTCTATGAGCCTCATAAACGCAAGGTTAGCCTTGTTGCTCTCAGCCATACGGATAGCCATCGAGAGATTCCCGATGATGTTCTTGCCAATATCATCGACTGCCCTCTCGGATCCAACAGCTTCATACATACTAGGGCGGAACTTACCTCCGTCATCCATAATACGATTGAGCGGGACGTAGTTCGGGAAAGTCTTCCGAAGGGACTTCATCTTCTTAGTGCTGACTATTCCCCCGTCGTGCAAGGTGTCCAAGATTCTGTTAGAAAGATCCTTGCGACTGTCGATCACATTCTTTAAGGACTTATGGAAGCCGGACTTTTCAAATGATTTTATGATACCATCTGCCTCAGCGTCGGTTACGCCCGATGGGGCACCGTCACCCTTGTAGCCCTTAGCCTTCACTCGGTTGAAGCTCTTAGCGTGCTTGGCGTATAAGTATTTATTGACGGACTCCGACAGCGAAGAAGCTTCTATGCCTAGCTCGTCCGCTTTGGAAACCAAGAACTTGGAATCCAAGTCTACGATCTTGTCTATCTCGTTGTTCTTAGATGCTATATGAGCCTCAGCTAACCTCTTGTTGAGGTAGTAGTCCATATCGTCGGAGTCAACTCGCAGCTTGCCTTTCTTGTTCTTTACGTGACCACCCGCTCCGGTCTTTTGAAGCTCGAACAAGCGAGCCTGGTCTTCCATAAATGCTTCCTTTAGGCTCAATCGTAGATCCTTGTATTGAGACTGGACATCTTTCCCGTGCTGGTAGGCGTTCTTCATTACGCCGTCCACGAGTATCTTTGCGTCCTTATCCCCAAGCTTGTAAGCTTGGTGTAGGTCATTACGTCCTAGTCCAGCAAACTTCCTGTAGGATCCCTCAAGGCCTCTACCGAGGACTCCTAGTCCAGCACCTAGTGTAGCACCCCGAAGGCCTGCCTCCTCAAGCTCTTCGAGCGTAGGCAATCTACCTTCTGAGATCGATGTCTCAATAACTTTACCACCTGTGGTCATACCGGCACCTACTGCGCCCTGGACAACCGCTTGGTTTAATGTCTTGTTCTTGAAGACCTTTAGAGCTTTCGGTATTGGAATGATATTCAAGAAGGCATCCGCCACGACCTCACCGTAGTTGATGTCCTCGCCCAGCATCTTCTGTCTGGTGTATGAACCCATAGCACCAGAGCCAAGACCGCCTACGACGTATCCAATTGCTGTCCCTACACCAGGAGCAATCGCCGTTCCTAAAGCCGCACCGCCGAGTCTTCCGCCCTCTGCAATAGCGATGTCGGCACCCAGTGCCGTAACCTCTTCGCCGAGGCCAGAGTCTTCCTTGTCGTCGAACTCGTCGAATGCGTTCCCCTCAACTTCAATAGGGGACTCCTATGAGTCGAACTCGTCAAATGCGTTTACTTCAACTGCGCTTGGAGATTCCTCTGCATCAAACTCATCGAAAGCATTTGCTGTGGCTGTTTGTGCGACGACATCATCGTCGAACTCATCAAATGCGTTTTTCATTATTTACCGAGTATTTTGTCTGATGCGCCAGGACCGTATTTTTTGTCAAAATCAGATTTCAAAGATGGGTTATTCTTTAGCTTGTCTACAGCTCCCTGTGACGGAACTGGAAAACTTGATCCGCCTCCCATAAAATCAGAGAAATCAACATTACCGTTAGCGTCCCTAGGTGCTAATCCTAGAGCAATCAACATTGATTGTCTCCTTTCGGATTCATCAAGTATCCCAGCCGCAACAGCTGCGTCTACATTTTTCTTTGCCTTCTCAAATGCCGTAGGCTTTTCTTTTTTGAAATCATCCAATCGGGCTTGAGCTAGCTCTAGGTCAATTTCACGGGCTTGGGATCTTTGAGCACGTTCTTCTTCGGTTTGCTCCCTGTTGCCAGTAATTGGATTTAAGCCAGCTTCCGCACGCATTTGCGCACGCCTTAGTTCGTCACCTCCTCCGACCATACCACGAAGTTGGGCGGTAGTGTAACCTCCGTAAGTGCGAGGACCCGAGGTTCCTGCCCTCTGTTCTGCCTGACGACGTATTTCATCTTCTTGACGCTGATTAGCGAGTTCTACCTGATCCTCGTATTCCCCGTAGGCATTTTGTCTCGTTATGTTGGGATCTTTAAAAACGCTATCCGAAGCTAAACCGCTACTGGGAATCATACGACCCTGCGGGTCTGTGCGCAGTCCAGATACACCTGGAGTTCCAGAAGGAGCGTTCAGGTATTCATTGAGTGTCCTCCCGCCCAAGCGAGCACGAGTCTCATCTACGCCGAATGTGGTCTTAGGTTGAGTTTGACCTAGGTCAGCCATATCTTGTTGGAACGCACGAAGCTGTTCGGCAGTTATCTCCCTCCGTTGTCCAAATTCATCCTCCTGAATTATGCGACCATCAGGAAGTGTGAATGTAGCCCTAGGAGTAAGAGTGCTCTCTGTGTTTCCAGCTTCTGGGCGATATGCTATTTCTCTTAGGGTATCAGCGGTGTTGGTTCCCAAGCGTTCATCAACCTCCTCGGCGGCAGCCATATTGTCTGCGCTAAATTCTTGAGTATCCTTGGCGGTCTGAACCCTGCTTTCCTGAATATTTTCAACTGTTCCCTCGTCACTCGCAGTAACAGATGGCAAAAATTCATTCCCTCTTTGAACTTCTTCTGTAGTATATTGAGCGTCTGATCCCCTTGCGTTTACTGCGCCTATAATTTCCTCGAAGACATTAGTCAACGCAGGCCCTTGCCTGCTTTCGACCATTTCTCTGTCTGCTCGCCTTTCCGCTTCTTCTGCCAGCAATGTAAACAAAGGTGCCGCCCTTAGGAACTCGTATCCCTCTGGTGGAACTTCACCTGGTGAAAGTCCAATGGTATCTCCTTCTGAGTTTTTATATATAACCCTAGTGCCAGGAGGGAAGACCTCAGCTCTACCCATTTCGTTTGGTGTCAAAAGTGCGCTAACTCCAGCTCCTTTTAAGAGTCCAGACAAGCCGCCCACAAACCTGTTAGGTTTGACTGTCGAACTTCCTTTACTAGTATTGACTTTGTAGTCAAAGCTACTTGCGGTTGTAGGCTTTACACCACCAGAGGCGGTTGTAGTTGCGGGTGCTCCTCCAGTTGAACCCAATACTGGCAGTTGACCCGTAGGGACAATCTTTGTTCCCGGAACGGGACGAGCTTGATTAACCCCCGTAAAGGTAGGTGAATTGTTTGGGCCAACTAGGACGGGTCTGTTCGTCGATGCTAGTCGAGCCGCATCTTGAGCAGCTACTTTCTGTGCGAATGAGGACAGCTTTCCAGACGTAGACGGCATACCACCAGTCTTTGAAGCTACGATTCCTCCGCCTAGACCCAGTCCAGCAAGCATCATAGGGTTAACGTCCGCATCCTCGATGGGTTCACCCAGCAACATACCCTCGTCTATTTCAAATGGGTTTTTCTCTTCGTCTTCGATACCGAAAAATGCGTTACCCACCTTTCTTCCCATCAAAGTTGCTAATGCCCCAACCGGACCTACGCCTGATCCCGAAGATACTGCCGCCGTTGTTGAGGGCGAGAAGAACTGAGATGCCCTTTCGTTTAAATAGTCTAACTCGTCTTCGATACCGAAGAGTCCTTGTGTGTTAAATTCTTGTGCCATAGTGGTATTATATCATAAGGGGTTAATTGTCTGTATGTGCAGGGCAATTATTCGGTTAAGTCAAGGTTAGGAGTAAGTGTAAAAGTCTATTTCCCCTACGACTGAATTAGTAAATTCAAAAGACTTGTCAGTATACGTAAACGTTGCCAGTGGGATGCTAATGTTTTTAGTTGAGGTTATCGGAATCTCAATCGTTGTAGTATCATTAACTGTGCCGCGGTCCTCAGCGTATTTTTCTGTAGCCATAAACTCTCCTGTAGAAAAAGCCAAAAACCTGTAATTGTCGTTAGCTGAATCATAAACAATACGAAGGCGAATTAAGCGGATTGCACGAAAGAAAATCTTTCCGTCAGAGGTTCTATATCGAAATTCTTGAAAAAGCAAATCAGGTCTAGCGCTACAAACCCTTTCGTATGGCTGCGTATTGCGACCTGAACTATAAATTACGGCTCCGTTTTCCAACTTAGCACCAAGACGCAAACCTTGACCATTGTCAGGCAAGTCATCGCCAGAAGGATTATAAGCTGCATTTTGAAGCCATTCCTCATTCGCCTCTGAGTAATTAAGAAAATACTTTATTTCATAGTTTTCT
>Ga0098055_1001532_pt1 | contig 12506 bp, 5 predicted proteins | sample 17_taG_FD_75107 | JGI IMG/M metagenome (GOLD analysis project Ga0098055, IMG submission 75107) | Marine viral communities from the Subarctic Pacific Ocean - 17_ETSP_OMZ_AT15314 metaG | ecosystem: Environmental > Aquatic > Marine > Oceanic | place: Pacific Ocean | collected 2015-01-18 | reverse complement strand
ATTCTTGCCCACCATTTACAGCGAATGCTCTATTGTTGCCAAAGCTATCAGTTTTATGAGCAAAATCTTTTTCAATACTCTCCATTAATTCAGCATGTTGCTTGCTAGTAAGATTGCCAGCGCTTTCTTGTTTTTTAAAGTAATCATGTAATTGTAGTTTTCCAAACTTTCCAATAAATCCTAATGATAATTTAATAAATACATCTTGTTTTTCTGCTTTAGCTGCTGCCTCTTGAGCTGTTAATTTAGTTTCCGTAGCTTTCTTTTGTTCTTCTTCAGTAAGTTGATCTCTCCATTGCTCTTGTGGCAACGTAAAACGTTGCATAAACTTACTAAAACTAACTACATCTTTATATCCTTGTTCATTTTCTGCAGGTACTCTAAATTTCCAACCTTTAGGAGCAATAATCTTAGTTTTTAATCCAGCGTTTAATGAAGCTTTAATAGCAGCTTCATCCATTCCTGTTTGCCCACCACTAATAATCATTCCTTTGGAGATATCTACACCTTGCTTTTTAGCTTCTTCTACTACTTCTTTTATAAAAGTATCAACATATGTATCAGCTTCTTCTTGAGACATGTCTAAATTACTTAAACTATTACCAGCCATGTTTACAGTCTTGCCTTGTTCAAGCATTAAAACAGCAGTTACTATAGCCTCGTCTCTATTGGTATCATCAGTAATACCTAATTGTAGATAACCCTTCTTTGCATATTTTTTAGTAGCTCCGGATCCTTTTGGATTATCAGTAATATCAATAGTTATATCACCTGCAGTAGCTGTCTGTTTAGTACGTTTAGCATATCCAGCTAGCTTAGCTTGACGGAATATTAAATTTTCATCAAACCTACCCTTGGCAACTTTAAACATAGAAACAGTTTTTTCTTGTTCGGCAATAAGAATATTTTTAAATTTCTTAGACTGTAATGATTTCATTAAGGCCCATAGAGATTGATCAGCTAATTGTTTTTCAAACCAATTATAAAGTACTTCAGGTATTTTAGAATTACTTTTTAAATAACTTAAAAAATCATTTTTATTAAATAATTCATTTAACTGACTACGTTGTACATTAGCAGTTATAATATTGCCATTATCACTAGGAGTTAAACCTACAATAACAAGAGGAGATTTTCTACTTTTAGTGCCCTTCTTGAGGTCAGTCTTACCAACATAAGTATTAGATGCAAGATCCATTTCCATTTCCATAATCATTTGAAGGGTTACTTCTTGCTTCATATCTTTAGCATACAGATTACCTGCTTTAGAAATATTCATTTCAACAAAATCTTCAAGAGAAATATATCCTGTGACTTGGCTTAATACCCTATCTCTAATTCTACTTGGCAATTGATCAATAAAAGATGATATCTCTCTATCAGCAGTTTTACGTCTATCTTTTAATCCAATTGGAAGTTTAGGTATAAACCTTCTTAATGCAACTCTAGCATCAGTAATAGCTTGCACGATATCATCACCATTGGCTATATTTTTCAATATCTGATCATAATCAAGATTACTATAAATAAAATGATTTTTATCAACAGTTTCAGTCTTATTAGTTTCTAGATTTGCATTATGAAATTCTCTTAAAGAACGTCTATTAGCTTCTAATCTTTTAATTTTCTTAACTAAAAAAGTAGGATTTTTAATAACTTTTTTCAAGGAAGAATTATCAAAACCACGATCTAATAAGTCTTGAGCCTGAGCTTGTATTAAATGTTCCATCTCTTCTTGTGTTAATTGTTGTACCACATCAGCAAAGGTTGGCGTCGTAGATGTAAGTAGGAAATTTGCTATTTCTTCTTCATTAGCTCTTAATGTTAAAAAATCTGTAGATTGTATTTTAGTGCCATCTTCTAACCTAAATCCATCTAATACTTTCAACCAAGATTCAAAAGAATCTGCATTGTTATTAATATTCTCTTTGTCAATTAGCCCTCTAATTGCAGCAAAATCTTTTTTAGATATTCTCTTTCCAATAACACTTAAAAAGAATTTATCAAAATCTTCAATAGATAATGCAGATATTTTAATAGCAGGATTTTTAGTCCTTCCTCCTAAAATATCACTATTAACGTTTTCCCCTTCACCTTCTGCTGACTCAGAGAGTTTAACACCTTCATACATTGCCAAGTCTAATGCTGTTATGTCTGCAAGGGTTAGGTCTGGCAATATCTCATCAGCTTGTAACCTAACTGTTGGATCAAAAAATGGTTTTAAAATAGAAGAATGTTTGCTATTAAGTTTGTTACGTCTTTTTTCAGGATATAACTGAATAATAGCAGTATGGAAATCATCTACTACGTTAGGATTATCTTCATATCTTTTTATAATTTCTTTTTCTAATGCAAGCAATCGTTCCACAGCTTCGCCAGGATTACGTTTAACTGTATTCGTTATTAACTTCTGCATTGCACCTACATTACTACATATTATCGCCATTTACTCTCCATTAAATACATATCTCATCGTCAATTTCATCAATATTATCTGACACTTCTTTGTCAATAATTTCTTGAGAAATATTTATTGATTCACCGCCCAGTGCAGCTGCTATTTCTTCCTCTGTCATATTATCAAGCATATCTAAAACCATCTCGTCTGTTATTGCATCTGTCTCAATAGTTTCTTTTTTAGTATCTACTTTATCTTTTACTTTTGGAGCAATATTGTATTTTGCCACTTGAGTATCAGAATTATTAATTGAGTTTACATTAGACACCATAAAGGGAGGTGTTCCTTTTATATTTAATATTAGACTAACTGTTTTGAGTCCAGGACTTGTAGCATCAGGCTTAATTTCTCCTACAGCTTTGCCATCTTCTAAAATTAAAATATGTCCATCTTCAGATTTGAGAATTGTAACATTAGATATTACTCGAGGAGCATCTAATTTCATATATAGTTCAAGACTCTTATTTGATTCCTGTAATATCTCTGTGACAGGCTTTATTTCTCTAATAGCTTTAATATCGTCTATGCTCGCACTAACTGTTTTGCTTGTATCACCTAACTCCACAGGAGCATCAAAAGAAGAAAAAGATTTTCCTAAAGGACCAGAAGAAGGCTTTACTTCGTTTGAACTTTTCTTTGAAGCATCATCTTTTTGTAACCTATCTTTAAGGAGGCTTACTAAAGTATTTAATTTATTTTGTATAATTACTTTTTCATTATCTGGAAGATGCTTTAGAATAGTCGTTTCAGTAAGATTACCAATAGCAGATATATCTTTATTTATATTACGCCCTATATCAATATCACCTAATTTGTTATTAAATTTTAGTACAGCACTTTCTAATGAACCATCATCCCCCATTTTTGGCGTACGATATAATATTTTTTTACCTTCCTGTATCCTAGAAATAGTAGCATCAAGAATTTTATTTATATCATCAGCATCTTGTTTAGCACTGTTAGATGTATTCGTTCTTACAGATCCAATAGACCCTATATTAACCTCATCATCTTGCAAGCTTTTCTTACCTGCAAGTATATTAACATTAGAGCCTAATCTTAATTCAGGAATAACTGGAGCTTCTTGCTGGGCTATTAATTCAGCTTTTGCTTTTACTTCAACAGCATCATCTTTTTGTAACCTATCTTTAAGAGTAGCTTTATTACCAGATACAGGGAGTTTACGGCTCTTTAATTCTGCTTTAAATTGCGAAACTGTCATTCCATCATAAGAGTCTTCAGGTTCGGTTAATTCTTCGTCAGTCTTCTTAAGTTTAGTTTTAGGTTTACCTTGTTTAGGCTTAGGAGTAGATATGGTAGTGGCAGAACTATCTCCAACACCTAAATCAACTGATTCTGCAGAATCTAATGTTTCACCTACATTAGCAAAGTTAATTGCTGCTAATAATATTTCTTCAACAACTTGTTTTTTATTATTAGAATAATCACTTTCAGTAAAATTGCCATCAATGCCAGCACCTTTTGCTATTTTCTGAAGTACAGTAGCATTAGTATCTTTAGAATTTAACAAACGTTTTCTTGTAGTATCAAGACCTGTTTCTGCAATCTGTACAAATACAGTAGAAAATATTGATTGATTTTCTGTTTCCTTATTGTTAGAAGCCATCTTTTTAAAAGGACCATAAGGGTTTACACCTTGACCCTTTAAACTCTCAGCTAATGAACTAGCAATTTCTTTACGCATCTCTTCTTGAACAAAATCTTCCATAGCACCTTCAGCTTGATCAGCCATACTTCGATCATGTTCCTGTTCAGATACGTTATCCAAATTGCCTTCTTCTTTTTTAGAAGCTTTTTCAGCAGCAGCTTCTTCTAACTTAGCAAGCGTTTCTGGATCAAGAAAATCATTTATATACTGAGCATCTTCTCCTGCTGCAATACGTTCAATAATTTCATCTATGTCTTCTATTTCATTAAATTTATCTTTAAAATCTTGTGATATTTTATTTCGTTCTTCTTTTGTAAAATTCTTATTTCTTGAATATTTGTTAATAGTATCAGAGGATAAAGTCCTGGCGTGTTGAGCAGCTCTTTGTTTTAAGAAATCTACCTCTCCATCAGAATATCCCAACTCTTTAAAAAAGTCTGACTTACCACTATATTTTAAAATAAGATATAATGCTTTATTAACATTAGTTCTAGATTCTAGAGTGTCTTTTATGCCTAATGCTTCTACAACTTTAGTTGGCAACGCTTTTTTCAGAGTTTTAATAATGCCAGAAGATATTGCTACATTGCCTCCCCCTGGGAGTACAGAGTCAATTACATTCATAGCATAGTCTTCAATAGTATTGTTCTCAGAATCAACCCTGATATTAATATTCTGTTTTCTGCCTTCTTTTTGAATATTACGCTTTGCTTCTTCAGCTTCCTCATTAGAATCGTAATTAACTACTCCAACAGTATTACCATTTTTATCTTTTTGCTTAAGGATTTTATCTTTAACTTCCACACTCATTCCATCTTTCCAAGTAGAGTATGCTTTCATAGAACTTACAGAACCTCCTGCAGAACCCATGATCATAGTACCTGCTTGAGCTGATAAGAAAGATTGTTTAATTTCTGTTATATTTGAAATAGGGGGTAATAATAAATCATCCCACTTATCTCCAAATTCCTGACTCATAGAATGCATTAACCCCTTCCATGCAGAGTCAGCATCTTTACCGTATCCTTGATCAATAGCAGCTGAAACGATATGATCTAATCCAGCCTGATAGCCTTCAATAATTCCTTCTTCAAAAGAATTAGCGGTCCAATTAAATATAGTTCCTACAGCAGCCCCAGTCTTCCCTAGTCTCGCTAAAGAACCTACTGACTTACCCTTAGTTAATCCTTTTAATATAGCAGTTGAAACCTTAGTGGTCATAGTATTGCTAACATTAAGAAATTTACCCATTTTCATTATTTGAAATTTTTCTAATAACCCAGATAAAGGACCGTAAGTAATTGCTGCTAACGATGCTCCTTCATGGGCTAGTTCACTTGACAGCCCTTGACTTAATAGATCAGCTCTAGTAGAGGAATACATTTCTCCACTTTCCATTCCAACCATAGTCATTAAAGAATATTTGTCAAATGTGTTACCTAAAGACGTAGACCATTTACTAGTAGATGATAATCCTTTAGCTACACTTGCTAGTTGACTTACCTTCTCAGCTTTGCTTAAACCTCCTGTTACCAAGCCAAATCCTTTAGTAATCTTACCAGGCCCAAGCATCATTGCAATAGATGGCATTAAATCTAGGATAGCTCTTTGAGCCATATCCCAATTTGTAAATCTATTGGTCCAAGTATATTCTTCCTCATCCATCCATCGCATATAAGCTTGAATTTTTGGATCATTCTCTATCCATGTATTAGTTTCTTCTGCAAGTTGATCAGCAAATCCTTTAGTAAAATTAGATGTAATATCGTAGATATCTTGTGTAAATTGCACAGTGCCTCTTTCCTTGATAGCAGCATCCCATTCTGTAGCATCTTGCAACTCGTCTTCAAACTGTTTTACTTTATAAGCATAATAACCTAAAGGATCTTGTTTTTCCCTTACTTCATCTGTAGAAATTACATAAGGATCAGATAAGAATTGTTCTTCATGCTCCTCTGCATAATAATTAAGCTTATTCTCATCTGATAAATATGATAGATCTACAGAGCCCTTCCCCTGATACATCCTAGCTAAATTTCCTGAAGATGATTGAAGATGCTTTTCGTATTCAGCCTTAGCTCTACTAAGATGATTAATGGCAAATTTCTCTTGATTTTTCCACCATGTTTCTGGGTTAAGTAATTTATCAGCAAGACTACTAACACCTAAAACTGTTTTGTCAATTATTTGATGAAAACCAACTTCAACTTTGGTTCCAATACTTCCTGGATCAGCTGCTGGTATAAAAAAGGAAGGATCTACATGTTTTCTATGTTGGGGATTATCAGCAAGATATGTGGCTACAATACCACGGTTGTCCATACCAGGGAATCCTTCAACACCCATTTGTTGCTTAATGATATCAGCAAGAGCATCAACAGTATAAACATTATTACTCATCAATTAAAGCCCTCTTATAGTGCCTATGCCAGCAGTTCCTGTTCTTGATTGATACCCGTATGTACGTTGAGCACTTAATAATGTTTTAAACATTTGCATATTTTGTATAAATAGTTTAGCTCTATTACCTTCATCATTAAATCCTGCATTCATACCTTTAAAGTCAATTCGATCATCAATAAATTTCATCATACCCTCAGTATTTTCCCATGTTAATTTATTGGAAGAAGTTTTACTTTTGTTATAAGCTTCCATTTCACTAGTAATTTGAGCATATAAAGCTCCTGTATCTGCAACAGAGGTACCTGACGAATAAGCATCATCCCATGCTTTAAAATCAATATCAGCATCCTCTAGGATTTTATTAATATTAGTAGAAATATCTGCACTATGAGTTGATATATTTTTATAGTAAAGTTTGTTATCCATACCGGAGAAATCATTTAATTCCATATCCTTAAAACTATCTGATTTCTTTGAGAAAGCTTTGTAATCTTTAGCAAATTCCTGAGATTTATTCTTAAGATTATCACCCCAGATTTTCCAATTTTGATCTTGCATCTCATCTACACCTTGTTGGTATGCAGTATAAGCTTTATCAACTTCTCCTAATAACATATAATCTTGAGCTTTATTGAACTTGTTATTCCATACTTGACTACCTGGAGTTTCATCATCCTCATCATATTCTAATAGATTATTACTTAACTCTATCAAACCAGTTAAATGGTTTTTTGCATTTATAGTAGCTTTGGCAATATTAGCTTGAGCATTAGGCAAATATTGAGCTGTTTGTTCTTCTAATATTTTTAAAATTCCTTGAACTTCTTCAGTGGTATAGGCGTTGCCCTTCTTAGCTAATAAATTAATAGCATTATTAGCCTCTTGTAAACTATTAACAATAGCATCATTAGCTTGCATAGCTTCTTGAGAATTATTTAACGCATTTCGATACACAGTCCCTATCCCTTTAGAAACTTGTTTGTTTAAACTATTGTTTAATTGATCTAACACTTGCACTGCCTGTCCATATTCGTTAGCAGTAGTATATTGTGCAGATTGATCTATTAAAGTTTCCATTGCTTTTAATGTCTGACTATCTTCTTGAGTCCATTGTTGATTTAAAGAATTAATCAATCCATCTAAAGCCTGAAAAGCATCTTGAAAATCATTTTTCCCTGCTCTATTAATAGCATCAATATCTAGTGTTTTTAACCTTCTACTCATTTAAGCTCCTTAACAATTAAAATATCCCAACAGAAACATCCCATAGGAGTATTATTGCAATGTGTAATTCTTTTAAACTCCAAACCCTTCCCACTCTAAACAGGCTACTATACAATCATTATCACCATTACAATCTTCAGCACAAATGTCTGCCTTCTGTCCATAATCATAAGCGTAATAGTCCATAACAACTTCTACTAGATTGTAATATGACATTTCATCACCATAATCTTGTCCGTCAAACCACTCTCGTACTGAAGGGTCCCAAGTATTATATAACTCTTGAACATTTACCATTTGATACATTCCCGAGCCTCCAAGATCGCCTTGTACATCCCATTCTGCGAAAAAAGAACCTAATGAATTAGAATTGCAACTTGTCATACATGCTGCTTTGTCAGCAGATTCCATACATATACTTTCACAATTAGCGGCAAAATCAGCCATAATATCAGTTAGGTTAGTGTTGAATGTTTCTAAGGTAATATCTGTGTGAGGATTAGGAGAGGTTACCCCTATTCCGGATGGACCCCAGTCAATACCAGCAAGCAAATCATCAATAGAATTAAGAGAATCAGACGCTGGTTCTTCCCATAAAATTCTTTTAATTAAATCAGTTTGGCCTATAGCCCAGTCTTCATAAATCTCTAATTGATTTTTACGTGTTATATATTCAATTTCGTCCGCACCATGTTGCAGTTCTGTATGCCTTGCTACATTATCTGCATCATATTGTGCAATTCTAAGAGTCTCTTCTCTTCCTGCATGCCATACTCCCTCATTATCATAGTATCCAGTTTTGTCTTTCACTATATCTACATCAGAATCTATTTTACGATTTTTAAATCTATTAGTTGTGTTGGCCATTGCAATTTTATCATGAACACTATCAACAACTGCATTTTGACTGTCTTCAAACGGACTAGATGCTAATTGCATTTTTCCTTGTTCAGAAGTAGAGTTATTAATTGTTGCCACAGTATCCTGAATAATTTTCTTTTTATCTAATTCATTTTGATCGTTCATAAATTCTTTATCAGTCAGTAGAGAAGAAATGTTACTTCTAGATATCATTTGATTACCTGCTTGTTGATAGTCTAACTTACTCTGTTCTTTTGCAGACCAACTTAAATACTGCTTTTCTAAATTATCAACCTGCATTTCTCCAAATTGAGCTTGAACCGTTGCCTGCTCAGAATTATAGTCAAACCACATACCACCAAATGCCTCACTAAGCATCTCAGGAGAAAAATATCCAAGTTCAGACCATTGATTTTGATAGGGATCCCACCATGAGTTTGTAAAATTCCAATTATTATCTGGCATAATTAATTCCCCCAATAAGGATTTTGTGTTCCAGGAGCTTTAGCATTCCAATCAAACCATTCTCCCCAAGAGCCGCCAACTGCTAATCCTGTACCTGGTCCTTCCCCTATTTCTCCTGTCCCTGGATCATTACCAAGATCAACTCCTTCTATAATTGCATCAGGTACGCAATAAACACCCCACTGAGTAGTTCCTGCAGGACACTCAGGGACATATGTATCTCCCTCTTCATTTGTCACAGCAGTTGTTTCTGGGTTTAATGTATCTCCATATTCTGAGCCTTCTTGTCCTGTTCCGAACCCAGCCATAGAAGTACCAGAAGAATAATGTATTCCTCCTGTCCCTTCATATTCATCTGAGATTACACCATCCATCATTGATTGGGGAACACAACCTACTCCTTCAAACCATACTTCATTAGGACCGCAACCCCCTTCTGCTGTCGATGTATCATCTTGTCCTTCAACAGATACATCTACATCCTCAGTCATTGATTGAGGTATACAACCCGCACCTTCATAATATACTAACCCATCGCCACATACTGTAGGATCATAACAACCTCCTTGTGCATCTTGCAAATATCCTTCAGGACAACTAGTTGAAGGTCCTTCACATAGGCCTGTGACTTCATTATAAGTTTCTCCTTCTGCACAAAAACCAGGACCATCAGGGTCATAAATATCTTCGTCTACTATATCTGTATCAATTACAGTATCATCATCATCCAGACAGTTTCCATTTGCATCATATTGTGCTGAAGGGCAATCAACTTCCTCTTCAAGAACACTGCTTCCACCGTCTAAAGACCAATCATAAGTAGTTGTTTCCCCCTCTTCATTTGTCATGTCATATTCCCAATCTACAGAACTCGTTAATAAATCCTGAATCCCTGCATACCAGTCGTCATATGAACCCATAACATCTGTTTGAAATTGCCATGCCCAGCTATCTAAATCTGCACCAATATTCTCTAAATTTGTACCAATCTCTCCAGATAATCCTTCTAGTAATCCAAAAGACTGATAATTATAAGCGTCTAATGATTGACTTAGATTACTTTGATATGTTCTATTTAAACCTCTCTCTTGAAGTCTGGCCTGTCTCATACCTAATGTTGCATTATCTAATCCTTGTTGATATATATCATATGAACTTCCACCGGCTAAACCACTTCTACCTGCAGCTCCTATTGCAGTTTGAGACCCCTGGACTGCAGCTCTTAAAGATTGATCCCTACCTTTTCTAATACTTCTAATAGCACCTGTATGTTGTATATCTAATCCTTCAACTGCATCTAAATAATCTTCTTCTAATCCAACAAGCCGTTCAGATAAAATAGTTGATTGACCTGTTAACCAAGTATTATAACCTTCATAAGCTCTACTTTCATCTCCTGCATAGCCTTCAGTAAGAATGTCAAATTCATTAGGATCAAAAGTTTGTATATTAAAATAAGGTTCAAATTGTTCTACCCACGCATCAAATACTTCGTCAGGAGCATCGTCTTGCAATCCAAGATTAGCAAACCACTCAGCTAGTTGAGTCCCAGTCATTTCTGCAAACTCATTAGGATCATTTACAACATTATCCTGCCAAGACCATCCTGCATCCCAGTCAGTTGATCCAGTCTGTGTCCCAGCTCCAATTAATGCGTCTAATTGATCTTGAAAACTAGAAGAATCAGAAGTAGCACCACTACTACTAAGCCAGTCTTCATAACTGCCAAACTCATCAGGGATTGTAGGCCCTGAAGGATCTGTTCCCCAACTAAAACTACCGGAGAAATAATCTTCTAATGGCATATTATTTGGCCCATTTGAAGAAGTCCCAATTACCTGAACCCAGGCCAAGTCCTAATTTATCTTGATAAAATTGCATAGTGCTATCCCAACTGGAAAGCCCTATTGTATCAAGCCCCTCAGCTATAGAACCCATTCCTTTATTAAAAAAGTCTGATTTGGCATCCATAGTAGCTAATGATAATGCAATGTCTCCCCCATAGCTTATAAGATCTTCCATCCAAGGTTGATCAAATTGTTCAGCTAATGCCTTACCTGTTTTACCAGCTTTTTCAGATTCATCTGTCTTAATATCTTCAAACGCTTCTCCAGCATCTCTAAGAGTAGAATATTTCTTAGCTTCTTGAGATAATGTCCAATCATAATCTTCCATCTCTGTTGCTATTTCTTTTAAATCTTCTACATCTTGAGGAGCTCCCTCTGGAATTATTTGATACAAACCTTCATTGACAGCACTAGAGATATTATAAGCAGATAAAGCTAACATAGGATTACCAGTAACTAAAAAAGTACCTATGCCAATGGCCGCATCAAATAAATCACCGAAGAAACCTTCACTTGCATCTTCAGCAGCTTTTTCAGATCTCTCTTGCATTTCTTCCAGAATTTTGTTATATTGATCTATTAATTTTTCTTTTTCATCTCGAGCAATACGCTTTGTAGCAGCCACATCAGCTGCGAAATAAGCATCCGCCATCGCTCTATTAGCTCTATTTGACATTTATACCTCCTTGGAAATCCTGAGAACTTACAACACTTCTATTATGTAATGCAAGTATTTTTATCATGGTAATGCAATTGCTTCCATTATGAAATCACAATACCTTCCTGTAGTAGTACCACCCCATCTTAATGTGCCTGATGTTGCTGATATTTTAGCTCCCAAGTAATAAACTAAGGAATATCCTGGTGTTAATCCTGTTATAATCCAATTATGATTAATCACTACATCATCTGATTCATCAGCTTTATATGCAATCTGTTCATAACCTGCACCTAAAGAGTTAAAAGGCTCCTCGTCAGATAAAGCTAGATGTAGTATCCTGCTAGATGAAATTGAATCAAAAAAAATCTGCACGTGTATTTTGACCTTCCCACTAGGAGGGACTATGAAAGTAACTTTATGCCCTGAACTAACATTAGCATATGAAGTAGTTAAAGTATAAGCTCCTAATACATTATTAATATATCTTGATCCTAATATCATACCAGCATAGCCAGCACCACTCTCACTAAATTCATCCCCATTATATTCCCACGCAAAGTTACCATCGCCTGCATTAAAAGTCATATCAGTTGTTGCTTTAAATAATAACCCTTTAGCTGCATCTAAGCTAATATAAGTTTGCCCAGTCTTTGCATCTAACATTATTTTTTTAGCACTATCTAATTCTAAATCTTGAGCTTTAATAGCAATAGCATCATCATCACATCTGATGCCTTTATTCTGCTTACCATCTTTATTGATATAATTCTTATTAGCAATAATATTATTCTTTAGATCTAGCTTGCCTGAGCGAGACTGAAGCGTTGTTTCTCTATCAGTAGTGTGATTTGTTATTACATCATCTGTATCACGTCCAGCAGACTCTTTTAAAGAACCCATACCTATTACATACCATTT
>Ga0098055_1001531_pt1 | contig 12509 bp, 28 predicted proteins | sample 17_taG_FD_75107 | JGI IMG/M metagenome (GOLD analysis project Ga0098055, IMG submission 75107) | Marine viral communities from the Subarctic Pacific Ocean - 17_ETSP_OMZ_AT15314 metaG | ecosystem: Environmental > Aquatic > Marine > Oceanic | place: Pacific Ocean | collected 2015-01-18 | reverse complement strand
GATCGCGGACAACCGTAACGAAGTGAATCGGGAGCGTATCCAGGTTCAACGTGATAAGATGCGACAAGGGGGATGATACAATGCCTCTTAAACAAGGGCGCTCAAAAGATGTAATCAGCCAGAACATCAAGACCGAAATGGCTGCTGGAAAACCGCAGAAGCAGGCGGTTGCCATTGCGTTAAGCAATGCAGGAAAAACTAAGTATTCCTCTGGCGGCATGGTTAATAAACGGTTTAGTCCGATAGCCCGACCTCAGAGGTTTGTCGGAGAGTTCTAGTGTTGTGCGCGTTGGTCTTCGTGTCGTTTGGACACGCATGGACGCAAAGTGGCAATGAGTTGTTCCAGTACTGCTACTACGACTGCGGCACGGCAACAAACGGGCTGTGGTATGACAGGGTTTTTCGAGTTAACTATCTTTACGTTTGCCCTGCGAGGTTCTTTGAAACATGATCGATCCAATCACAGCCGTTGGCCTCGCCACTTCTGCTTATAATGCTATCAAGCAGGGTATTTCTGTAGGCCGTGAACTTCAAGATATTACCGGTCAGCTTGGTCAATGGGGCAAGGCTTGTAGTGATTTTGCCTTTGCTGAAGAGCAGATCAAGAATCCCCCGTGGTATAAGTTCAAGGGTTCGGACACGCACAGTGCCATTGAGATATTTGCGCAAAAGAAAAAGATGTCCGAAATGCGTAAGGAAATCAAGAACTTCATCAGTTTTCAGTACGGTCCATCCGCTTGGGAAGAAGTTTTACAGATCGAGGCTCAGATGAGAAAACAACGTAAAGAAGAAATTTACAAGAAAGAGCAGTTTAAACGCGCTCTAATAGAGTGGACCGTGGGTATTTTGCTTGTGCTTTCAGGCCTTCTCGGTTTGGCTATCGTATTGTATTTCATGGGTAGAAGTCAGGGGAAGTGGTAATGTGGTTTTTAATTTGGTTTCAGGTTATGAACAACAATATTGAGCATTATCAACTCAATCAGTTTACGACTGAGAACGAATGCAGAGAAGCTCTTGAGGATGCAAAAGTCTTGATAACTACGAGCCAAACGACGGTGTATTGTTTTGAGGTTATTCCGAAATAAAAGAGGGGATTACGTTGTATATGACAAATACGAAAAAGTTGTTATAATAACCCATCACAAGCACCACGCGATTGCTTACGCCAAGAGGATAGAAGATGCCAAACGAGTACGACCTGAACGGAAACGGAAAGATTGATCCGGTTGAGCATGAGATTATGTTGGAGGATCGCCGCCGTCGCATGGAAGACGCAGACGCTAAGAGAGACGCGCAGAGGCGCATGACTTGGTTTGCCTTGTCTGGTATGATCTTATACCCTTTCGTCATTCTAGTGGCCTCTATGACGGGCCTAGAGACGGCAGCGAAGTTGATGGCGGAGATTGCCGCTGTGTATGTTATTGGAGCTTCGGGTATTGCCGCGGCTTATTTTGGGTTTAACGCAATGGAGAGCAAGAATGCTACAAGCTCTGATAGGTCCGATCGCTAGCCTTGCTGGCGGATGGTTGGACGCAAAGACTACTAAGCAGGCCGCAGAGGCCAAGCTCAAACTGACCGAGGCGGAAGCCAAGGCCAAGATCATGCTGTCTGAACATACGAGCGTTGCTGACTGGGAGCGCATTATGGCGGAGGGGGCGAAGTCCTCGTGGAAAGACGAATGGTTCGTAATTGTGCTATCGATTCCGTTGATTCTAGCCTTCGTGCCTGGTGCAGAGGGATGGGTGGATCGTGGGTTTGAGCAGCTTTCCAAAGCGCCCGACTGGTATTTTTATAGTTTAGGTATCGCAATAAGTGCCAGCTTCGGTGTCCGCGGTGCGCAGGCTTTGTTTAAGAGGAAGTGATGGAAAACTTAAAGTTACCTGTAGCCCTTGTGGCAGCTATGGCGGTGCAACTCGCGGCTGGTGTGTGGTGGGTAAGTCAACAGGCAGCGACCATATCTAGTCTTGAGGAAGTTGTCGGCCAGATCGGATCCCGCATGGCAATCGAAGACAACATAAATCTTAGACGTGATGTAGAAGACAATGCGTCAGAACTGGACTATGTTTTTGCTGATGTAGAAGACATTTGGGATGAGTTGGCTAACTTAGCTAACTCCATCGGACGAGTGACTGCGTTGCAGCAAAGAATTGCTTTAGTAGAGAACGACTTGAAATATATTGGTCGTGATCACAACGGTATCATGAACATGAAAGGTGGGGCCGAATGACATACAAACTAGGAAACCGCAGCAACGAGCGGCTTGAGGGCGTTGATGCTTCTCTACAGGCCGTTGTTCGCAGCGCGATTGGACGTTCCGAACAGGACTTCAGTGTGATTTGCGGACTAAGAACCCGCAAGGAGCAGGAAGCCTTGGTCGCGAAAGGTGCGAGCCAGACTATGAAGAGCAAGCATCTAGGCGGTTATGCCGTTGATTTAATGGCATATATTGACGGGGGCAGATGGGAACTGAATCTCTATGATGAGATTGCAGACGCCATGAAGGATGCCGCCAAGGATTGCGGAGTTAAGATCCGTTGGGGCGCGGCTTGGCATATCGATGACTTCGGTGCCTATGAAGGTACTGCAGAAGAAGCTATGAACGAGTATGTGGACTTACGTCGTTCACAGGGCCGCCGTCCATTTATCGATGCGCCTCACTTTGAGATCATGGAGTAACCAGTATGCCAACAATTATGATCAGCATCCTTCCGGATGGTATGCCTGTCGATACGATGGAAGAGAGCGACGAGGGCAGTTCTTGTCCTCTTCCTACTCAAGACGCCGACTTGAATATGGAAAACAGAGACATGGCGGAGTATGAGCATGGGTACAGAGAACCCAATACTTCGGTAGCATTTCGCAACGATGAGAGCTGCGGAACTTGTGGTATGTACAATCAGACAGAGTCCATGCAGGAGTGTATAGGCGACGAGTCTGGAGACACAGGCTATTGCCAACTCCTCAAATTTGTGTGTAGTAGTGAGAATACATGCAATGAGTGGGTAGAAGGTGGACCGATTACATCTGACCTACAAGAGGAATACAAGGACATTCTATAATGGATGTTGTCGATTGGGCAAAGTACATCTATAAGAAACTTGACGAGCGGGAGAAAGATATCTCTGCCGCTCTTGCAAGCGGTGCTGTTAAAGACTGGGAACAGTACAAAATGTCTGTAGGGGAGATACGGGGACTCTCTCTTGCTCGAGAAGAAATCAAGTCCCTGCTGGAGAGAAACGTAGACGATGTCGAAGACCTTATATCTTCCTGATCACGTTGCGCAGAAAATGAACAAAGAGAAGGCCGAGGCGAAAGCTGACCCTGAGTCTTTGAAGAGCGCATATGTTGACGCTAATGAGCGGGTGCTAGACCCCTCCCTTTTAGACAAACCCCTAATTGACCGTCTCCCGCAGCCGACAGGTTGGCGGGTTTTAGTTATGCCGTATCAAGGCAAAGCTAAGACGGCGAGTGGTTTGTATATCCCTGATGAGATCCGAGAACGTGAGTCCGTAGCTACGGTTGTGGCTTATGTGATGAAGCTCGGACCCTTGGCGTATAAGGACCCTGGTAAGTTTGGGTCAGATGTTGAACCTTGGTGCAAGGAGGGTCAATGGGTTTGCATTGGTCGCTATTCCGGATCTCGGTTCAAGATCGACGGCGGGGAAGTTCGTATCATCAATGATGATGAAGTAATCGCCACGCTCTTAGAGCCTGACGATATCAAACATGTTTAGGGGTATGTTATGACCGAAGAAACGGAAAACACCGAAATTGAGAATGATACTGAGGTTACTTACGAGGAACCTGAGAGTCAGACTAACGACAAAGTCAAGCAGGCCTCGAATGAGGATGAGCTAGACTCGTACAGTAAGGGTGTGCAGACACGCATCAAAAAGCTGACCGAGCGTTATCGCCAAGAAGAGCGCGACAAAGCTGAAGCGGTTCGTTTGTCTCAGCAGCTGATTGAAGAGAACAATAAACTGAAGACTCGTGTGAAAGCGTTAGATACTGGGTATCTTTCCGAGTACGGGAGCCGTCTTGAGTCTCAGACTGAAGGTGCGAAGCGCGTCTACAAAGAGGCTTACGAGGCTGGAGACACAGACAAGATGCTGGAAGCGCAGCAGGCTTTGTCTAACATTGCCGTTCAGCAACAGCAGTACAACACGGCGAAAGCTCGAGCGGAGCAGCAGGCCAAGATGCCTGTCCAGCAGCCGCAGCAGCAAGCCGCACCCGCGCAACAACAACGAGCGGCCCCTGTGCCAGACGAGAAAGCCGTTGCGTGGAAGGACAAAAACAAGTGGTTTGGTCAGGATAAAATCATGACTACGGCTGCTTATACTATTCACCAAGAGCTTGTCGAAGAGCAGGGGTTTGACCCGAACAGCGATGAGTACTATAGTGAAGTTAATCGCCGTATGCGTGGGGAGTTTCCACACAAGTTTAAGTCGGCGAACAAATCGGGTGGAGGAAGTCAGGTCGCTTCTGCTGGTAACTCCGCATCCCGCAGCACGAAATCAGGGCGCAGGTCAGTCAAGCTATCGCATTCCGCAGTTGCGATTGCAAAGAAGCTAGGCGTACCTCTTGAAGAATACGCAAAGTATGTAAAGGATTGAGATAATGGCTGATACTAGAACACCGCGCAAGAGCGCAACACGCGAAACAGAAACGCGCAGAAAACCTTGGGCACCGCCCAGTCACCTATCCGCACCAGATGCCCCAGAGGGATTTGTGCATCGATGGATACGAGTCTCTATGCGAGGCGAGGAAGACAAAATGAACGTCAACTCCAAGCTCCGTGAAGGATGGGAACCCGTCCGTAAAGACGAATATCCGGACTATGAAGCCCCAACTATCGACGCTGGTCGATATGAAGGCGTGATTGGTCAAGGTGGTCTGATGTTGTGTCGTATGCCTGAACAGACAGCTTACGAAAGAAACGAGTACTACGGGGGCCGGACCCGCGAACAGATGACAGCTGTAGACCAGGACCTTATGAAGGAACAACATCCTTCAATGCCGATCCACAATGATCGGCGAAGTCGTGTAACTTTTGGTGGTCGTGAACGCGACTCCAATTAACTTTAGAGGATTGCTCAAATGGCAAACAGTAATGGTGCCTTCGGACTACGTCCGATTGGCGTAGTCGGACAGGCTGCGAACACCACTGGTGTGACTGAGTATCGTATTGCCGCAGGCAACACTAACGCGATCTATCAAGGCTCTCCTGTTATCCCGCTTTCAACTGGCTTTATTGACATTGTTGGCGCGGCAACAGGCGGCACAGTAGGTTTACTTGGTGTTTTCTGGGGTTGCGAATACGTTTCGTCAACAACTGGTGAAAAAATTTACTCCAACTCATGGCCTGGGTCAGGCGCGGATACCGATCATCCCGTCACAGCCTTTGTGTATGACAACCCAATGCAGACCTATGTGATCTGCTCAGATGCTTCTCTTACTAACGAAGCAACTGCGCGTGGACATGTGTTTGCAAACGCAAACTTTGCGGCAGGTACTTCTGGTTCTTCAACCACTGGTATCTCTTCTGCTAAGTTGGGTGTCAGCACTATCGCCACAACCGCTGCATTGCAGCTGCGTATCATGGGCGTTCAAAACGACCCAGACAACGCAGACTTCGCTGCTGCTGGTATCCCTGTAATCGTTCGATTGAATAACAGCTTTAATTCCGCCAACGGCGCGATTGTTGCTGGTACTCCATCGACCACTGGCGTTTAAGGAGGTCTAACAAATGGCTATTTCTCGCGCACAATTAGCGAAAGAGCTTGAACCAGGTCTCAACGCCTTGTTTGGTATGGAGTACTCACGGTACGAAAACCAACATGCAGAGATCTTCACAACAGAATCTTCTGATCGAGCATTCGAAGAAGAAGTTATGTTGAGTGGTTTCGGCGCAGCACCGACTAAATCGGAAGGTTCTGCAATCAACTTTGACGACGCTAACGAAGCATACACTGCTCGTTACAACCACGAAACAGTGGCGCTGGCATTCTCAATCACTGAGGAAGCTATCGAAGACAATCTCTATGATCGTCTTGGTTCGCGTTACACTCGTGCGTTGGCTCGTTCAATGGCACACACAAAGCAGGTCAAAGCCTCTTCAGTTCTTAACAACGCCTTTACGGGCGGTGCTACGGCTGGTGGTGACGGCGTTGCTCTTTGTGCAACAAACCATCCGCTCACTAACGGCGGTACGTTTGCAAACACGCCAGCAGTGGCTGCAGATTTGAACGAAACATCTCTTGAAGATGCTTTGATCAACATCGCAGGTTTTGTTGACGAGCGTGGTTTGAAAGTCGCACTTCGCGGCACCAAACTGGTCATCCCGCGTCAGCTGCAATTCGTTGCAGAACGCTTGATGGTTTCAAACTTGCGTGTTGGCACAGCCGACAACGACACTAACGCAATCCGCTCCATGGGCATGTTGCCTGACGGTTACGCCGTCAACGACTTCCTGACGGATCCAGATGCGTTCTTCGTCTTGACTGATGCTCCTCGTGGTATGATCCACTTTGAGCGGACCCCACTTTCCACTAACATGGAAGGTGACTTCGACACGGGTAACATGCGCTTCAAAGCGCGTGAGCGTTACAGCTTCGGCTTCAGCGACCCACGTTGTATCTTTGGTTCCGCAGGGGCGTAAGTCTCTGATCAGTACTAAAGCTAGGGGCGGTCTTCGGATCGCCTCTTTCTTTTTGTTTAGACCTGGTGTATTCTGAGTTCACTAGGGCAAAAACTAGCTTTGTAGACAGGTCCCCGCCCTCCTGACGTTGCATAGACTACAAAGCGAATCCTTATGCAAAGGGTACTAAAATGGCTTCGACCACTTTTTCAGGTCCAGTGACCTCCACCAACGGTTTCATTGGTGATATCGTTGTTCCAACATACACAGTTTCAAACGCACCCTCCGCGGCTACTGCAGGCGCAGGCACAATCGTTTTTGTTTCTAACGGCGCAGCAGGCTCCGCTATCTTGGCTTTTTCTGACGGCACAAATTGGAAGCGTTCGGATACAGGCGCAACTATCGCAGCATCGTAGGTGTGAGTCATGAGCAGATTCACAGCACCTTCTGAAGAAGAACTTGCGGCCCGAGGAATCGGTGTCAAGAAAGTTCGTGCGCGAAACGAGAACGGCACACTTAAAGCAGATGACCCATCCACTCCGAATGTAAACGAGGCGTGGGCGGATGCACCTGTTAAGAAGAAACGTGGCCGTCCTCCAAAGAAAAAGGATTAAGCAATGGCAGGTCCAGTAACCGCCTACAACTGGGTTCAAGGAACAACAGCGGCTGTTGTTGGTCCGAACCGTTCGCGTCTTCGTCAGGTGGTGATTTACGCTGCCGCAGCGGGCGCGTTTACTCTCAAGAACGGTAGTGCAAGTGGAGATGTTTTGCTTACGCAGACTTTTCCAGCGGGTCACCACGTTATGAACATTCCGGATGATGGGATCATTGCATCCTCGGGCGTGTTTGTGGCGGCGTTCACGGGGTCGGCGAACCAACTAACAATCATCTTGTCGTAGGTGGTGAGATGGTCGGCAGTGAAGTAACAGCGTTTCACTCACACAGTTCGGCGGCGTTAGTTCAACGACGCTGCCGATTACAGGGGATCGTTCTGACGTATGAGAGCGGTTCCTCTGGACACGCTGTCTTTTACGACAATGCCTCCGCAGCTTCAGGTAAAGTTTTACTTGAAACAGACTTAACCAGTCAGGGTACAGATGAAGTCTATATCCCTGGCGACGGCATTCTTGCGAAGAACGGGGTGTACGCATCTCTTCCCAGTAGTACTAGCGTCACGTTGTTTGTGGAGTAGACATGGCAAAGATCGACAAGTCCAAGATGAAATGCAACAAACCAAAGCGCCAGATTTCTGGCGGCAAGAAGTCTGTTGTTAAGGCTTGTAAGGATGGCAAGGAAAAAATCATTCGTTTTGGCGATGCCAACATGAAGATTAAGAAGTCGGACCCCAAACGCAGGAAGTCTTTCCGTGCGCGGCATGGGTGTGATACGAAAAAGTTAGATAAACTATCGGCCCGTTACTGGTCGTGTAAGATGTGGTGACAGACTTGGACAAGAACGTACAATTAATGCTAGTCGGAACTTTTCTAACCCTTGCTTCAGCGGGGTTAATCTGGATGGTCTCCACACTTATTACTGTCGATAAACGGACAGAAGTAATGGACGTTAAAATGGATCATGTGGTTCAAGCAATAAACGCTTTAACGGAAAGGCAGGCTCACCTTGATAAGTCGTGGACAAATGTACTTCCAAATCTCAAAGCCGCCAGAGAGGTCAACTAATGGCCGAGAAGAAGAAAAAACTCGACGCCTGCGCCAAGAAAGTGAAAGCTCGGTACAAGGTGTGGCCCAGCGCATACGCAAGCGGAGCGGTAGCCAAGTGCCGAAAAGTGGGAGCCGCAAACTGGGGCGAATCTTCTAAGAAGCGCAAGCGCCCTGTGAAGAAGAAACTGAAAGACGGCGGCTATATCGCTTATGGCTGCGGCGAAGTTACAGAGGGTCGTCGGAAAGAGACGAATAACTACTGATGGCAAAGAAGGACAACTCACTGCGCAAATGGTTTTCCCAAAACAATGGGAAGGGTTGGGTTGACTGTAAAACAGGCAAGCCTTGCGGGAGAAAGAAGGGCGAGAAGCGTAAGAGTTATCCGGCCTGTCGTCCAACCATGTCACAGTGTACGTCGGCTTCGAAGAAGAAGAAATCTTCGAAACGTATTAACTGGAAGGCTAATGGTGGCCTTGTAAGAGTGTTTTGATAACTGAAGGGGTTATGATATGAAGGATCTAAGTGGTGACGGTAAAGTGACTAAGAAGGATGTTCTGATTGGTCGCGGCGTTATTGAGAAGAAGAACGGCGGGATGCTTAACGGATACATGGGCGGTGGCATGATCAAAAAAGGCTACAAGTATGGTGGCAAGGTTAAGGGCTACAACGCTGGTGGTTGTGTGATGGCAGGCCGCGGCGGATCGTTTAAAGGAAGCAGCTGATGGCAACTTCAGGTTCAAGAGACTTCAATCTTGATGTCGGTGAGATAATCGAGGAAGCGTATGAGCGGTGTGGGCTAGAGGTTCGCACTGGATACGATGCTCGTACTGCGCGTCGATCTTTGAACCTGATGTTTGCTGAGTGGGCTAATCGGGGCCTAAACCTGTGGACGGTGAAGCAGGCCTATTTCACTGCTACGCAAGGCACAGCGGAGTATACGTTAGAGTCCGGTGTTGTTGACGTACTGGACGTTGTCCTGCGCAGAAACAACACAGACTACGAAATCGAGCGGATCAGCCGTGGTGATTACGCCACGCTGCCGAATAAAACAACGCAGGGTCGGCCAAGTCAGTTTTGGCTGGATCGTCAGATCGATCCGAAATTATATCTTTGGTCTGTACCTGAGAACTCTACTGACCAGATTCGTTATTACTACGTTCGCCGTATCGAAGACGCTGACGATTTGGTCAACACAACGGACATGCCTTTCCGGTTCTATCCATGCATGGTTGCTGGGCTGGCATACTACATGGCGGTCAAACGCGCCCCAGATAGAGTTCAGATGTTGAAGACTATCTACGAGGAAGAGTTCCAACGTGCGGCTGACGAAGATCAAGGTCGTACTCCGTTGAAACTGCAACCTAGCTTGAGCTACTTGAGGGTCTGATGTCTTACGCTGCGGGAAAGAATGCTTGGGGGATATCTGATCGGTCTGGTCGCCGTTACCGTCTTCGTGACATGAAGGTGGAATGGACGGGTGCCAAGGTCGGCCCAGACGAGTTTGAGACAAAACAACCGCAGTTAAACCCTCCGAAAGCATTTCCTGATCCACAAGCGTTAATGAACCCTAGACCAGAGACTGGTCTTGAGGAGCAAAGGGCGCTACAGTGGGGCTGGAATCCGGTTGGTTTTGCGTACATCCCAGGTATCAGCCCTCCTGACAACTTGGTCGCTCAAGGCTCGGTTGGAACAGTAACGGTGGTGACAACATGAGTTTTACATACGCGGAGCTTAAACAGGCTATCGAAGACTACACGGAAAACAACGAAGCCTCGTTTATCCGCAACATCCCTTTGTTTATACGTCAGGCTGAAGAGCGGATCCTAAAGAACGTGCAACTGAGCTTGTTCCGTAAGAACGCTACAGCCAATGCGCTTGCGTCGAAGAAGTATCTACCGTGTCCGTCAGACTTCTTGGCTCCGTTCTCGTTGAGCTATGTTGATCCAGACACAAGTGATAAGGTTTTCGTTGAGTTTAAGGACGTGAGCTTTCTCCAAACGTACACGCCGGACGACACTACAGAGGGCCAGCCTCGGTACTACGCGATCTTCGACATCGGGAACTTCCTGTTGGCTCCCACGCCCGAAGCGGCTTATTTAATGGAGTTGCACTACTATTATCGTCCGCAAAGCATCACTGCGCTTTCGGACACAGGTACGACTTGGCTGAGTGAAAATGCAGAGTTAACTCTGCTGTATGCGTCGTTAATCGAGGCGTATGTTTACATGAAGGGCGATCCGAATCTAATGGGCGTTTACGATAAACGCTTCCAAGAATCGTTGATTGGCCTTAAAATGCTGGGTGAGGCTAAAGAAACTACCGACGAGTATCGCACGGGTAGAGTTATAAGGGCTAAACAATAATGTTTGAGTTTAAAGTAGAAGTTGATAAGAATAGCCCCATCGTTGGTGTAAAAACCACCGAGAACCGAGGCTTTACTCCGGAAGAATTAGCGGAGCAATGCGTTGAAAAAGTGATTTCGGTCTCCGATAGTACCCACCCAGGTATTAGGGACCAAGCCCGTGCTTTCTCTAAGCACATCGAAAAGGTTGTTGCATATTATATGCGGCAGGCTATTCGCAGTGACCGCACAACAGTGTATAACACACTTAAAGACGCGGGACATCCCGATCTGGCTGAACTCATAAGGAGACTATAACCATGGCCTTTACTGGAAACTATATGTGTACGTCTTTCAAGGTAGAACTCTTGAAAGGTCAACACGACTTTACTAACGGAAACGATCAATTCAAGATCGCTCTGTACGACAACAATGCTTCGTTTACCGCAGCGACTACAGACTACACGGCTACAGACGAAGTTAGTGCGTCTGGTTCGTATTCTGCTGGTGGTGGCACGTTGACAAACGTCACGCCGACATCGTCTTCAACCACAGCGTTCACAGACTTTGACGACATCACGTTTACGTCTGCGACGATCACTGCTCGTGGCGCGTTGATCTACAACACTCAAACGGGTGGCGGTTCGAACACCACGGACACTGTTGTTGTTTTGGACTTCGGTTCGGACAAATCATCTACATCAGGGGATTTCCAGATCGTATTCCCGACAGCAGACGCATCGAACGCTATTATCCGTATCGCATAAGATAGGATAAGCCGATGGCTGATGTCACTGTTTTTGCAGGAGTAGGTGGGGCTTGGGGGCAAAGCACTTGGGGCGAAAACGCCTGGGGTGACTCTGCTCCTATGCCTGCTGCTACTGGATTTGTAGGTGGCTCCGGTTGGGGTGGTGGGGCTTGGGGACAAGGCGCTTGGGGCGAATCCCAAGTTGTAAACATCGTTTCCATTTATAGGCCTACAGGCGTGGAAGCTACCATGGCCGTGGGGTCAGTATCTATTACAGGTACGTCGCTTGCGCCTACAACAGGCCTACAGGCTTCTGGCTCCGTTGGACAAGTTACGCTTGTTACGGATCAGGTTTTAAGCGTTACAGGGTTGGGTGCCACGGCATCCGTTGATTCGGTTGTAACCACTGGTGGGGCGAATGTTTCGCCCACGGGACTTGAGTCTGCAACGGAAGTTGGCGCAGTAACCGCTGTTACTGACCAGATTTTAGATGTTACAGGTCTTCAGGCCGCGGGTTCTGTTGGATCCGTGTCTGTTCTTGAAGGCTCCGGTGTAACGGTGCCCTTTGGGGGATGGGGTCGAGGTTCTTGGGGCGAAGGCTCTTGGGGCGTAAGTCTTGGTATTTCAGCGACAGGTCAAGTCGGGCAGGTCACGCACTCTGGCGGCGCAGTTGTTCCAGCAACAGGACTTGAGGCCACAACAAACGTAGGCTCGGTCACTGTTACAGGGGGCACGGGCATTAATGTGTTGCCCACGGGTGTTGAAAATACTGGTGTAGCTGGGCAGCTTACCATGATCGGTGATGCGAATGTCTTCCCAGATGGCATCGCTCCGAATGGTGAGGTCGGCCAAGTTACGGCCAAGGGCATCGCACGAATTTTCGTAGGCGGCTTGTCCGCAACAGGGGAGGTAACGCGCCCTGCAGTAGAAGGTGACGCTGTTGTTAGTGTTACTGGAGTAGTGACTAGCGGAGTCGTAGGATCTGTGCTAGTTTGGAACAACATCGATCCAGACGCCACCGTCGTTTGGACAGAGATAGCAGCTTAGAGGATAACGATATGGCTACTTATACAACAAACGGCGGTATTAAGAAAATCGCCACAGGTGACGAGTCCGGTACAT
>Ga0098055_1001523_pt1 | contig 12534 bp, 15 predicted proteins | sample 17_taG_FD_75107 | JGI IMG/M metagenome (GOLD analysis project Ga0098055, IMG submission 75107) | Marine viral communities from the Subarctic Pacific Ocean - 17_ETSP_OMZ_AT15314 metaG | ecosystem: Environmental > Aquatic > Marine > Oceanic | place: Pacific Ocean | collected 2015-01-18 | reverse complement strand
TCCTTGTCCTTGTCCTTGTCCTTGTCCTTGTCCTTGTCCTTGTCCTTGTCCTTGTCCTTGTCCTTGTCCTTGTCCTTGTCCTTGTCCTTGTCCTTGTCCTTGTCCTTGGCCTTGTCCTTGGCCTTGTCCTTGTCCTTGTCCTTGGCCTTCTCCACCTGCATCGGAATCACCGCCACCTTCAGTTCCACCATTTCCTGAGCCGGAATCGGATTCACTAAAATCGGGGTCATAAGCATCGGGGATGCCGTCACCATCAGCATCGGAATATTCTCCATCATTAGGGTCTGTAGGGTATGAATCAGTATTGTCGGGCTTCCCATCACCATCCGTATCGGAATTATTGGGGTTCGTTCCTTGTGCATACTCTTGGGCGTTAGTCAAGCCATCACCATCAGGGTCGGCATTTCCATCACCACCATTAGTGGGGTTTAAACCATTAGTAACTTCCCACCCATCGGGCAATCCGTCACCATCGGAATCTGCATTATTCATATTAGTTCCTTGAGATTGTTCTTCGGCATTAGTTAATCCATCACCATCCCAATCGGCCCCACCATCGGAGGGGTCATTAGGGTCAGAACCTTCTCCCACCACTACGCCAGCAGATATGGCAAGCATAATGGCAGTTAAAATTGTAAGCATCGTTTTTGTAAATTTATTTTTATTATCCATATTATTCACTTTTCATTCATAGGAGAACCACTTTCTCCTCTAATCATAATATCTGTGTTATCAACTACTTAAAGTATTGGGTATCATTAATCTGTTAAAGTATCAAAAATATTTATAACCTATGACTCGTTAGGAGTGTCATGGCTGAAGAGATGTGCTGGTGTTGTGACTATCAAATGACTAAAAGAGAAATTCCTTTTACCAATTGTATAATCTATTGGTGTGCTAATTGTGAACCTAACTTTGATGATACAAAATTTGCCGCAGAATATGATTGGGATGCAATGAGTAGAAGAGTATAAATAATAGGGTGTGTTAGTATGGTTATGGAAAATAATAATGAGTTTAGTATGTTTTGCAATATTTATCAAAATTTTTCTCAAAAATTAATTGGAAGTATTTCAAAAAATTGTAATTATAAGTCACATCAATGGCCGATGTATAAGAATGCTTTTTTTGCAGATAATGATTCTGCAAGTAATGAAGATTGGTATAAGTGGCAAATTAATTTTCAAACTAAGGATTGGGAAACCGATATTTGGGAAATGAGTGACTTAGATTTTGAATACTACTGGCCTTATCATGCCAGTTTTATCAAAGCGTATTTTGAGGAAGAGTAACTTATAGTTCTTCAGCAAGATATAGTCCATTATCTTCAAGTTGAATAATATTTTCAATTATTTGATTATTTTTATCAATTAATTCTCTCTCATTAGCATAGGTAGATTTTAATTCATTATTTAATGTTTTATAAGATTCAACTTTAAATAGCGGGTCTAATGCATTGGGCAAATTAAATCTTGTCCAATAGAATTTAAATGATGCACCCCAATTATCTCCGTCACTTCTTAATGCATATATTGTAGGTAATGATGGGTGTAAAAATCCCCTTTCATCAAAATCACCATTCATAATCATTTTCCTTAGTTTAGATGTTGAAAGTGTATAGCCTCCATCCCATGAAACATTACCCCAGTTTTGAGTTGATGCTACAGGGGGTGCTTTAATCAATTCTCTCATAATTGTTTGAAATCTAATAGTTCTCAATACTACTACATCGTTTGACTTTACTGCTTTAGGATAATCATAATCTAAACCTCTAATAACATGGGTTACACCCTCTTGCTTATCATCAACAACAGATTGCAAATTCAATGTAGGCCATAGCCATTGTTTTTCACCCCTTTCTTGAACTCTTATATTTTGATTCTTTTGATATCTCATAATTTTAGTTCCTGATTCAGTATTTGAATAACCAAATAAGTTGCTTGGCTTTAATTTTTGTGAATAGACATTTAATTCAACCCACCTTCTTATTTCATTTACCAGTTCTTTGCCATCCATATTATAAAATCTACTTAAAGTTTTCATGTCCGAAGGCATCCCTAACAAAACTCCTGCATCAGCAAATGGAGGATTTTCACCCGCATTTATCAAGGCATCATACATATCTAAATTTTCATCAACTGAATCGCCATAAATATATTTTTTATCACCGATATCAAAATACACATAAGCAAAACTATTTTTTATCAATTGCCTCCCATAATCAAGATATCTATTCAAATTATCTCTATCACTCGCATAAACAATTTTATCAGGTGTTGAACCTCTAATCCATGTAAAGTCACTAATTATGTGATTATAAACATTGGGAATATTAAGTTCGGTAGGTAGGTTAGACCCTTTGTTACTACAATCAGTATCGTCAAATCTTAATATAAATTCCATATCATATTTATCTGCATAATCCGACAAGATTGAAATTCCTCTACCGTGTCCCAAATGCAATGGGCCATTAGGCGTGGGTGCAAATCTTATGACTCCTCCCCTCTTTAGTGGAGCATTTCCTGCAAAACTTTGTTGTTCCTTAGGAACATTTGTCAATCTTCCGGGACTTTCCACATATACTTCTTGAAATCCTTCCATTCTTGCAACATCTCTCAATTCTGCAATTGTTGGTTTAGAATTTATTAACTCTCCATATAATTTTTCAATTTCCGAAACATATTCTCTCAAGTCCTCATCCCTATATTGTTCAAAATAATTTATTAATAGTGTCGGTATGTTGGATTGAGTGTAATCCTCAGCACTTAGTTCTAACCTCTTAAATGAAATATAATTATTTTCATTAGTCCATTCAGTTTGTTGGAGATTTCTTAAATGTAATATAGATAATATTTTTTTAATAGATGAAATTTGTGAATTATTTAAAGGTTCTTTATTAAGGCCTTGATATAGGGAAGGAACTTGTCCAATCCAACCCTTATTAAAATCAACCATCTTGGATGAATTCATGCCAAGTATCCTTTGAATTTCTTTTAACTCCACACCCATTTTGTGAAGTCTAATTATCAAACCTTCAAATGCCTGTTGCGGATTCATCCCTCTTTTTTGAATGGCAGAATTATAAATTCCAACTGCTATCATAGATTTATCTTTAGACATTTAATATTACTCTCCAAGGTGTAAAACATAAAATTGCGTAAAAGACCAAATTGTAAGGCCAAGACCTCCCAATAGTAAAAAGGGTTGCCATAATTTAATAGCATTAGTTTGTAATTCTTGTATTGCAAAACTGGATAATCCAAAACCTACACAAAAAATAACCATTGGCATCATATATTCAGGCGACCTTACATAATCAAATGATTCGTCAAATACTTCAGTTATTCTTGCCATAGATTTTATTTCTTCTACGACTACTTAAAACTTCACTCACCATTTATCCCATCTAAAGTCTTCATCAAGGGGAGAGCCTATGCTCCATAGAATCACCCACACACCTACAAAAAGTAGTGAAAATACTATCGCTCCAAACATCTTATCTCTCATTCGTGCGGTGCATTTACTTATTACTTAAAGGTTTGTGGTGGACAAGACAGGATTTGAACCTGTGTTCGCTCGGTTATGAGCCGAGTGCATTAACCAAACTATGCTACTTGTCCTTGAAATTGGTGTCGGGGGCAGGATTTGAACCTGCGAACCTATACGGACAGGAGTTTAAGCCCTGCGCTTTTGACCACTCAGCCACCCCGACATTTATTGTGTCATTTTTTTCATAATTATTTTTGATAATGGCGGGCGTATCAGGAATTGAACCCGAATCTTCGGCTTAGAAGGCCAAAATGCTATCCATTACACCATACGCCCATATATTTCTTTATTTATTCTCCTATATTAATGTTTAGTAGTGGCGGTCTTATCGGGAGTTGAACCCGAATCAAGGGCTTAGGAGGCCCCTATGCTATCCATTACACCATAAGACCAATTAGCCATTAAAGCCACTAATATATTAACTTATCTACTTGTTAATTCTCAATACATTTTTTAGACCGTCAAGCAAAACCGCCCTCACCATATTAAACATCTTAAAGTCTTTATCACTAAGGAATTCAGTTTGGCCTTGATATTCCTCCATAGCATGAAACATATTAGACATATCATCCATCCAATCATTTAGCCACTCATCAGCCATTCAAACGCCTCCAGTCTTAGATACCAAAGTGTATCTCCTATACCTTTGTCCAGTAGGGTCTTTCTTCCATTCCTTGGTAAATACATAACCCCTTTCTTCCAAATCACAAATTCTTCTTGGCAAGGCTCTAATTTTATATATTGCTTGTGCTTCTACATTTGAAATGCTATCGCACACTTCAAAGTGGTTTTTCAATTTTTCTACTTGACTCATCTTGTTCCCTCTTATTTATTGTTACCATTAATACCTATTTAAATATTACTCATCTTCAGCAATTCCAAATGCAAAACCAAAAATTATCATAAAAATCATAATTAAGTATAAGGAATCCACATTATTCACCATTAATTTAGCCAATCATGAATAGTTTTACTTCCCAACATTATAGCGGAAGCCCAAAGTCCAATAAATATTCCTAAGTTTTCGTCTATAGTATATGCATAAATAGAGCCAATAATGGATGTTAAACTCAATCCAAAACCAATCTTGTCAATGTGTTGTTTCATAATTATAAATTATGAATAGACCTATATAAAACTTTAACCTATTACTTGAGTAATCTCCGATAAGGCTTGCATATTTGTGATTCCTTCAAAGATTCCTACAGTGTTCATACCCATCCAAATTATATTAACTAATACCGGAGCCATCGCTTCATGATAGAATGCAGTAATTAATAGTCCTGTAGAACCTATTAGGCTAATGCCATGATATGCGGCGGAAGTATTGGAAAGCCAACCTCTTGAAACGGCAGTAACGGCGGCTAATTGTAATGCACCCCCTAAATACCCCACAATATCCATATTCTTTCTACCATAACTATCATTAAGATAGTTTCTTAATTGATTAGCCCTTTTATTCCCAAAATATGACAAGCCAGTAAATACAACTAAAACTCCTAATACTAAAGTTTTCATAATTAGACATATTAGTGTTTGACACTTAAAGGTGTCGGTCAATTATCATTATAACTCTTCTTCATGGGGTGGGGACATTATGTTTATTATTTCTTCATCCTCCATAAGTTGTCCTTTAGCCCTCCTTATATCATTTTCAGTTTTATGCAATCTTCTTGAAGATTCAATATATTCTTCCTCTTCAGCATTCCACCTATCAAAGAATCTTGATATTGCCATATAAGCAGGACCACTTAAAATTCCAAGAACTGCGATATAAGCCTCAATATCTTCTCTTACTTGGTCATTTACAAAAGCCGTTGTAATAAGTTGATAAGACAAAATCATAAAAACAAAAATTAATGGAAGCGATACTAAAGCCACCATTAATGAATTATAAGTAATTCTTACATCCCAATCTATTTTTACCATTTTATCACCTATTCATTCAACTCTCTATTTAACCAATATCTTTCAATAAACTTCATGTCGCCATCAGCATCAGTCCATGTAGCATACCAATAAAAATCATAATGTGTAGTATTGTTTGAAGTAAAATTGGTCAAAGTAAGTGAATTGTTATCATACTCCCAACCTTGAACATAACCTAATGTGGTGTCCCAAACAATCGGTTGTGAAGAAGTATCATTTTCCGAACCTATTTCAAAAACTAAAAATTGAACTGAAACATTGTAGCCCTCAAGTTCATTTTCCTGATACCCGCAATCTAAATCATAAGCGATGGTTGCATGAGTTGAGTTCGTTTCAAGCATTATGTAATAAAGGTTGATTTCACACACTTCAGGTTCTTGCTCTACAATATCAATACCCCAAAACATTACCTGTTCTTTTTGCACCTCATTTACTAATACCGTAATCCTTGGAATCCATGAATTCCCTATTGAAACATTATCAAATATGTGGGAGATATCTACATCCTCATCACCATTCACGATGGCATAGGTGGAGTAATTTGCATCATATCCGTTTTGGAATAGGTCTATTTCAACTAAAATTTCTTCATCTTCACAATTGTTAGAGGTTATCTTAAATGCGACAAGTATTGCATTTTGTGGCTCATCTTCCGCCAAATGTCCTCTATAGTGGTTGATAACTTCTACTTCGCAAGGTTCATCGGGAGGGTATTCACAAGAACCATCATCGGCATCTGCACTGGAATCATAATTATCAGCCGCCTCGTCGGTGCAACCATAAATAGGCTCCTCGTAGTCAATAGTAATAATATTGCTTTGTGGCAAGTAATATTCATCACCATGCTCACAACTACCATCTTCACAATCAACGGTGTGAAACTCAACTCTATAGTGGTATTGCCCCGGCTCTAAATTGAAGTAGGTATGTTCAACAGATACTTCATTAGTAAAATCTTGATTTGCAATCATAGTATCATCTATTAATTCACCCTCATAAAAAAGTTGAATAATGAAGTGTCCACTTATAAACTCTATATTACAGTATTGATAATCTATAAATGTGTATCTAACCTCTATTTGATTCTCAAAGGAATATCCATACTCATCATAAAACCATTCAGGATTGCAAATATCACCCATCCCATTTTCGGAATCATCGCCGCCGAATATATTTATCATCCCGACACCCTCCATCGTTCCGCCAGTCAATAATAAAAACACTGGGACTAAGATTAGGGCTATTTTTTTAATATTCTCGGCCTTTCTATGAACTGAAGCGATAGCCCTATCTACAATATCACCTTCCAAAGTGGTTTCAACTAATACTTCTGTAGAGTTTTCTCCACCATTCAATACAGTATTTTCAGCAACTTCTTTATTGATGCTTTGAACGGTATTAATCAACTCAGCCGCTTCTTTCAATTGTTCTACTAATGATTCCTTAGGATTCTCATTTGAAAGATTTACAATGCCATCATCTAATAAATCTTGGAGAACTTCAGCCTCCACTCTCCCTGTGGCCTCAGCAACGATTTTGGCCTTCTCCATAATATCATCAAGAGAGTCGTCATCACTTACCATAAGCCATTTATTACTCTTTTGATATATAAGGTTTTTTAAGTCAGTGTTTGTGGGGGTGGGTGTGATTTCCTAAAAATATTGCACCCAAACTCATAGTTATTGCTCCAAAAGCGGCTATTGTTGCCGTGATGTATGCTTCCTCCATGATAGCACTACCGAATTCAAAAAAATGTAATATCCCATGTAAATAAAGAGAAACTTCTAAGAATCTTATGAACCACTTCTTAATGAACATATTTAATGATTTTTTACGAACCTATTTAAGCCTTTTCCACAACATCTTCAATAGTATCAACGGCTTTTTCTAAATCATCGGCCATTTCTTCATCAATAATACCTGCATCTTCAAGATTTTCAATCAAATCATCTACCCTTTTAATTACTTGACCATAACTACTGGCTGATAACAAGAAAGCCAAACCTGCGGCCACTGGAGAATATTGGCTATAAGCATCAATTTGACTAAGTGCGGCTGAAGCCCCAGTTAATGCGGTGATTGCGTGAAGCCTATAATCATTTAAAGATTCTCTATTAATTTCCATAATCAACAAGCCCTGTTTTAACTATTTAAAACTTTGGAATTTTCCTCACATCGCCATAGTCCGGGATATACAATAAAGTATTTTCAGGAGTTGTAGCCTTGTTTGCATCATATAAAGTCCTAAATCTTATTTTTTTAGGACCTACCTTTGCTACAAGTAAGTCTAAATCACCTATGAAAAATGAATAAGTTAAATAATTATATTTAGAAATTTCCTTTTTAACTTTAATTTCGTGTTTTCTTGCCTTTTCCACTTCATCCCCATATTTATCAAGAACTCTTTCAATTTTTTTGGGCATCACATCAGTTTCCATCTTTTTAGCAACTTCTAATTTCTTATTGGTGTTTGCAAGTTCAATGATTTTACCATAGTGTTCCTCAATATTTGTAATCTGCCCTTGCATAGAATCGGTCTTAATTTGTAAAATATTTTGAGTTTCTAACTCTAAAGCCTTAACTTTATAGTCTTTCTTTTCATTCTCTAACTTTTTGACTAATTTTTTATTGTTATTCTCAAATTCTGTTATCTCACCATACATGAATGAACCTTGTGAAATGAATAAGGCCAATAAATCTAAAGTTCCCGCAGGTAATTTAATCTCGGATTTTTCATGATGCTTTCTTAAATATTCAATAAGTGGCTTAATTGTTTCTATTTTAATGCCGATGCCCTTTGTATCGTAAAATGAGGGAGAAACTCCCAATTCCAAATAGTTTGAAAGGTTTAAAGCCCTCATCAAACTTTCAAAAAAGTGGATATCAATCTCTACACAAACTCCATCTTTCAAAATTATTTCAAATTTCCTATTTTTGGGGTTTTCTAAAGTCTTTAATAATTGCGATTCTCTCCAACCAGCCACATACCCAGTATCATCTCTCTTTCTTTTTAAATATGAGGATTTATTATATCTAAACATCCCATCATCCCACTGTCAAATCTAATATAATATCGCAAGGTTCACTAACTGAGTCTGTATTAGTGACCAATGTTTGAATTTTATTCATATGATGCTCAAGATTAGCCCTATCTTGTAGATTTAAATAAATAATGGTAAAATCATAAATGTAACTAATGTGTTCACCCTTGGGTTGAATATCAATTCCATTAAAAACAATTTCAGTTTCAATACTTTCCTCATCAAAAACACCTGTCATAAGGTGTTCTAATTCTATGGGGTCCATCATATTATATGATTACATTACTTGATACTTAAAGGTTTCAATTATTAATATGTTCATTTATACAAAACGGGATGTCTAATCTGTTATAATTTTTAATAATATAACTTATTTGCTCTCCCATATCTTTTTTTTCTTCCTTGCTAATATATTTATTAGTTTTAACTTTTAGAATCATATGGTCGTTTAAAGACTCTAATTTAAGAATTGAGTTGTAGTATGAAGGCTCTAATAAAACTTGTATATCCATAAGAGCCTTATTTATCAAGGGTAGTTTATCGCTTTCTTTCTTAATTTCTAACATTAATTCCTTATCAATTTTAATTCTCATCAATTATCCATTATCTTTTACTATATAATATTATGCATTTATGGGTGCGTCGGAGATTTCACATATCCCTGTTGGGCAATCACTTTGAGCCGCACCAATAATTACACCTGATTTTTGTAAGTGTTGAATTGCCTCTTCAACAGATAGTGGAACTAATGGTTCATTTCCTCTACTACCGGACCTATAAACTGTAGTTCCCTTTAATTTGGGACCATATTTTTGAAGTAATTGACCATACTTTTCTACGGGATAATCATTAGGCAAATTAATAGTTTTTGAAACTGCATTATCTATGTGCTTTTGAACAATTGATTGCATTCTCAAATGGTCTTCTACATCAATTTCATGCGCTGAAACAAAAGCATTTAAATCATACCCTTCTTGGTATAATTCTTGGAATAGGGGGTCTATCACAATTTCCTCTTCAATAACTCTATCGTTTGAGCCTTCCTTACTTGCATAATATCTTCTTTTATATCCGGGGCTGAATACTGGTTCAATACCTGATGATGTAGCGGCCATAATAGAAGTAGTCCCAGTAGGAGCGATTGTTAAAATAGCACAATTTCTTATACCATATTCCTTAATTTTAGCCCTTATTCCTTTAGTAAGTGTTTTACAAAAACCGGAATCTAAAAACTTGTCTGCATCAAAGGCTGGAAAAGAACCCTTCTCGGCGGCTAAATATGTTGAAGCCTCGTAAGCCCTCTTTTTCATGAAGTTAAAAATTTGTTCAACCTTTTTCCTACCTTCTGCATTATCATATCTTACACCCATCTTTATCAAAGCGTGTCCAAGACCCATAATACCCAAGCCAATCCTCCTAACTGTTTGACAATTCTTTTCAATTTCCGGCAACGGATATATATTGACATCTAACACATCATCAAGGAACCTAACTCCTACCGTAACAGTGTCTGCTAACATATCCCAATCCATATCACCAGTTTTTGAATCAATGTGTGCCACTAAATTAATAGCCCCTAAATCACAACATCCATATTCTTCCAACCAAATCTCTCCACAAGGGTTGGTAGATATGAGAGGTTTATGATACCAAATATTATTCATTTCATTTGCTAATCCAATATTTAAAATGCCGGGTTCTCCCGATTCCCAAGAATTTTGAATAATTATATCCCAAACTTCCTTTGCAGGAATCCTACTTGTTTCCTTCCCATTCCATTCAAAAATAATATCTTCACCACTATTTACTAAATTAAAAAAAGTATCATCAACTAATACTGAAACATTTGCATTTTTTAGTCTTTGGTCTAATTGATATTTAATAAGTGATTTCAATACTCCATCAAAACCTGCACTAAATGAATCTGCAATTGTTTTAACCTCATCTCTTGGAAGGTTGGGAAATGTGTCTAATAGTGTAGTTGAAATATTTTCTTCAGTTAGTTCAACTTTGTTAAATTTTTTGTGTAGGAATTCTAAAATATCTGCATGGTCATATCTTAAACATTGCATAAGGGCAGTTCTCCTTCCACCTCCTGCCTTAATAACTTCTCCTGTTTCATTTACAACCTCCATTAAAGAAACTGCTCCGGTTGCTTCACCACCAGTCCCTCTAATAGGAGTCCCTCTTGGCCTTAGAGGGCTAAAATTGATACCTACTCCTCCACCAGTCCCTGAAATGATTAGCATATCACTCACCGTTTTACCCCATCCTTCCCTACTATCTTCAGTTGGAACTACAAAGCAATTTAATAACTGGCCTTTCATCCTTCCCGAACCATACCAAATTCTACCACCCGGAATAAATTTATTATTTACCATGACATCCGAGAACCTTTCAACCCACTTTTCTTTATTTCCATTTTCTGCTACTGCGATGTGATTGGCAACCCTGTAGCAAGCCTCTTCAAAAGTTTCTTCAGCATTTATGGCATATCTTTGGGCAAATATAGTGTTGGCAAATCCAGTTGGTTGATACATAATTTACTCAGCCACCTTACAACTATATAAGCGTTTGCAGTAGTTAAAATATGAGTTATATTATTACTATATATTTTAGTCAAAAATTTGATAGTTTATCACTCTATCAATAACTATGGCATTTTCAGTGACACCATAAACTGGATAAGATATTGGCTTGGGCGGTGGCGGAGGAGTGTAGGTTCTTTGAGGATATCTAACACCCATATTGTGGTGTCTACCTCTATATAGTCCACCTCTACTGTCAAATGCTTCAAAAGATTCCGAGGCATATTGCATAACATCCCAATCATTAAAATTTTCTACCCTTACTTGGACAATGGAATCTTCCTTTGGCATTGGTAGTTTTTTGATTGGGGTGGGAGTCTTAATGGGTTTGCTAACTGGTTTAACAACTGGCTTGGTTTGACCATAAGTTTTTTTCCATATCCCTGTAACACAAGCCAATTCATGAGGTTTAGCAAAATCTATCCCCTCTATTAGTGAACTCCACGATATTCTATCTTTGTCGTCTAACGAGATAACAATTTTTCCATCTTCCACTCCTTGAGTCCCATACATCTTCATTCCCGCAGTATCATAAACTCTAAAGCCATTTAAAACCCTTGCATCAAGCAAACCTAAACAAAATACTAAATCTGAATTTTGCATTTCAACATTTACAAAATTAAATTTAAACTGTAAATCATCAATAATATCTAACAATGTGTGATAATATTGAAGGATAAATCCACCACTAATGGGATTGATTAGTATATTAATATTTAATCCATCTAATGTTTTGTTAATTTCAACCAATGGTTTAAGAATATTTTTTGCATCCTGCTCCCTTAATTTCATAAATGCCATAATTGGTTTTTGAGGCTTAGGTTCAGGCTTAGGCTCTTTAACAGTAGTTTTAACTGGAACTTTTGAACTAATTTTCTTAGGGGCAACTTGTAAAACAGGTTCGCCCGAATGCCTTTTAGCCTTCATATGGTCTTGTATAGATTTTAAGGTTTTACCTGTTTTTTCACACTTAGGACATTTATAATTCCCCTTCCTTGGCAATTTAGCACCGGAAGTTTTCTTGGCAGGTGTAACTACCTCTTCCACTATTACTGCGCCCTTATGACCCTTTTCAAGCATATGCGCTTTAGCCAACTTTCTCGTAGTAAATGATTTATTATCTGTAGGGTCAATATATACTTTCTTAGCCATTTAATCACCTCTTGCCCCTTGCCACTTGACTCATTTCCTCAATCCCTATTTGAGTATCTCCACTAATAATACTTTGCATCAACCTTTCCTGCATCCTAATGTCATTAGGATACATCATTTCGCAATAATTAATTAAGATATTATTAATTTCCGAGTTAAATATCCTCCATTCGTGAGAGTGCATTTCTTCAGCATCATTAACCTGAACATCATTATCTCTCATCATTAATGTAAGATATTCTGCCAACCTCTTTTGCCTAATTTGTTTAGCCCTT
>Ga0098055_1001521_pt1 | contig 12538 bp, 13 predicted proteins | sample 17_taG_FD_75107 | JGI IMG/M metagenome (GOLD analysis project Ga0098055, IMG submission 75107) | Marine viral communities from the Subarctic Pacific Ocean - 17_ETSP_OMZ_AT15314 metaG | ecosystem: Environmental > Aquatic > Marine > Oceanic | place: Pacific Ocean | collected 2015-01-18 | reverse complement strand
TTGTAAAGTTCCATCTATGCCGTTTAAATAGTAGCTTTGTTCATTAGTATCTAAAGGGCTTTTATAGTTTGGTATATTGCTTCTATTAGGATTTAAACCGTATTTATAGTTTAAATATTCTGGTACGCTTGTAACTTTGATTATTATATCGTCATAACATTGACCAGATTTTAACCCAGCCGCGAGTATAGCGGTTCTAGTTGCTGAATCTAAGACTAAATTTTCATTAGTTTTCCCTGTTATTTGTTCAACTGTACCAGATATTGTAGTGTTATTTAATTCAATACTTAGTGCTGCACCTATGTATAAACCCTCTAATGTATAATCTAGTAAATCAGATATTAATGATGCTGTTGTACCATTATCAACAAATTTTTGTTCAATACTTCTTTTCTCATTTACAATAGTAGATATTTCTATTTCTTCGACTAGTTGTAATTTTTCCCCTACGTTGCCCTGTAATCTTTCGGTAAATTCGGATAAATTTAGAGTCCATGAAGCAGTTGGTACATCATAATTACGATACTCGTTATAGTATTTTTTTGATATTACTCTAAAATTATTCATTGATATACTTTTCTTTTAACTCTTTAGCCTCTTTTGTTTTACCTGTCTTAATTAAGTCTTGATGCTTTCTCATAAATGCGTGATGGTTTTCTATTTCCTTCTCACTCATCTTAGCGAATATATCATCCTCTAATTTCTTAGCTGACTTTAAAGCTGCATTAACATAATCTCCTAAATCACTAACGCCCTTATGCAAGTCTTCATAAAGCTTTCTGCTCTTATTGTTTAAATCGTTCTTTTTCATTATGCTATGTTTTCCTCTATATTAGTTAGCCAACTGTTATAAACCCAGTATGAAACGATAGCCTCGTCTTTATCTATTGTCCAATCTAAGCTTATAAATTTACCTATTTGCCCGTTTTCGGTTGTAAAATACGCATTATTTAAAACAGTTACAAAGTCTTGAAGTCCAAAAGGAATCCTAACATCTTCATAGACGTATTTTCCCGCTGTTTCGTTTAGGTTGTTTGGGTTTCTTTTACCCGGTATGAATGAATCATAAGATAGATGATTTTCATACAAAGCCTTAGCCCCTATTATATCAGCAAAATTTTCTACTATTACCGGATTACCTGATAGATTATCTTCTAATAACGCAACTTTAGGCACGCTAAAAAAGTGGTTTTCTACTTTACAAGTTCCCGTTCTACTACCTAAGTTTGAAACAAACTCTTCCATAACTGGATTAGAAGCCCCTAAAATAGATGAATAAGCTAATAATTGTTGCTCTATGTCAGCTTTCAAATCATTCATTATATCACCTGTAAGATTGAATAGGTCGAATAAATCATCAAATTCATCCTTTCTAACTGCTAAAGCGTAAGGAATATCTAATATTTTACCTTGATTTAAAAGAACTTTTCTTTGTGAATTTACGTTTATAGGCTCTACAGTTGTAACGCTTATTATCTTTCCTGTACTCGTATCATCTTCTGAGTCTATTAAATCATCTAAAGTGTGCAAATCACTATCATCTGTTTGATATTGTACGATATAATTAGACCAAGCGTCTTCGTAGTTGGGTCTGAAGGTACCGTTACCTGCTAAAGTTTGCTCTATTAATACATTAGGCATTACATAACCACCGTTTGAAATCCAGAAAGTATCTTGCTCTGGTCTTAAATGGTATACATCATCTATCACAGCCTCTCTAAGGCGGTATTTTCTTTTTAGTAGCTCCTTACAATCAAATAAGTTGTAACCCTCATTAGCGGGGTTTAAAATACCGCTATTGACTACTGCAAAAGAATCTACTCTGCCTATCTCTTGATTCTTAGAGCCACACCAAGTCTCTTGCTCTATAATTTGTGGCCAATTTCCATAGTTCCCAAACTCAACACCGCTATAACCCATCTTATTAATAACCGATTTTTCAATAAATGTCTTTGGTTTTATTGCGGCATGGTATAAAGGTATCGGGAAAAATGCCTCTTGTATTTGTTGCAATAAATCTATTAATTGCTGAAATAGTAAAGGAATTGACAATAGAGTAAATGCTAAGTTTGCTGCTGCTGCTACACTTCCAATAGTTGGAAAATCTGAAGCAATATTGATAATGTTTCTAACCTCTATTACTATCGTTCTAAGTATCTGAAAGGCTTGTGCTAATAGTTGTATTTTTTCTAGTTCTGTTTTTCTATTCTCTACAACATAAGGGAAAGGTTGATAATCTGCATTAGTAAGGATATTATTATACTCTAGTAGTCGCATTGTAATACCTTGCGCCCTATCATTAAACTGATTTAAAGAACTGTCTTTAATCATCCCTACAGAGAGTTCATTATCTGCCAAGAATTTAATAGTTCTATAGTTCATAAAGAAATTGAAATCTTTATAAACAGAGCCATCTAGAACAGAATAACTAAAATCGTGGCCCTCAGTTGGACGTTCTAAGAATAACTCTTTAACCTTCTTAGCATTTAAACCTTCTGCACTATCAACAAAATTAACCTCACTTATTGATAAATCCGCTTGCACCTCTTCACCAAATACAGCGTTTATAGCTACGTTTATAGCCTCTCTAAATGGTGTAGTCTCTTGACCGTCTATTTTATATTTAACTATTGTTGCCATTAAATTCTAAATGATGTTGGTCTATGGTTGTTTCTAGTTGTTTTATTACCATCTACTATTGTTTCCATCCCTGTAGATAAGTCGATATGCTGTTGAACTATCTTAATATCCTTAATCGCTTTCTCTACACTATCTAATTTACTAACTATATTAGAATCCGTAAATGATGCTATTTTATTAGCCGCTAAAGCTTTGTTATTAGCCGCTGCATTCTGATAAGCTAAAGCACTACCAACAATATCAGCGTTGTTTTTTAATCCGGCTGCATGCAATGTGCTAGAATCATTAGCCCCTATAATATGCTCGTTATCATGTACCCTAACCATGTGACCATCTCTTGTTCCTGTAGCTCCTAAAGCGTCTGCTACTGTTCCTTTAGTACCGTCATAGAATGTAGGTAAATTAGATACAAACTCTTTTACTTTAGCGTTAGCATTTTGAAACCCATTAACATCAGATTGTTGAAATAATAAATTAGCTTGGTTTAATGTTGCTATTTTCAATAATAAATCTGCTTTCTTTTTCTCTAAGTTCTCAATCTCTATCTTATCTTGTGCTTGCCTTACTCTCTCGGCTTTTATAGATTCAGCTGCATCTACATTACCAGCGGCTGCCAAGTCCTGTAGTCTCCCTATCTCTGATTCTGATACAGATATTTCATTTTTTCTAGCTTCTATTTCTCTATCAATTTGAGCTATTTTATTATCTGCTAATATTTTTGATATTTCTATCATCTTATTAGCTGCTTCTTTTGCGTCTTTTAATTGTTTCTCCCTCTTCTTTCTTTCTGCTTCTTCAATATCATCTTCTTGTTGTTTATTTCTTTTGTCTACTTCTCTACGTACAGATAAATCTAAATCTAAAAACTTTTGGCTATACTCTCCGTATATCTCTAAAGCTCTATTTCTTTCTAATATTAAATCTTGTAGCTTTCTTTCATCTAATTGCTTTTGTATCTCCTTTTCAGATACCCCTCTTTTTCTTAACTCCGTCTCAAAATCTCTTGTATTTTGTTTTAAGTTTCTTTGAAATGCTGCAAAATCTGCATCTTTATCTTCAGGTAGAAAAACTTCATCAGCCTTATCCATAAAAGATTGAAGGTCTTCTAATTCTGTTTTTAATTTTTTTACTTTTCCAGTGGTTCCACCAACGCCTTTACCAACATCTTCGAATACGTCACCTAATATATCAGTAGATGATACATTATTTTGAAGTGCTATAATAGCGTTATTTAATTCTTCCAACCTTCCTTTTTGAACTAAAAGCAACGTTTCAGCGGCTGTTCTTCCTACTCCGCTTTCTTCTATTTTTAACGGGTCAAAATCTTGAAAAGTTTTGTTAGTTTCTTCAAGTTGAAGAGCGACACTTTGTTCCGCTTGAACTATTCTAGATTCGACTAAAATTCTTTCTTTTATCAACTCAGTTAGTTGTTCTCTTATAACTTCAGTTCTTATCTTTTTCTCTAAAGTTGATACAAGGTTTTCGTAAGCTTTATTTAATTGATTTACAAAAGCAGTTTCATCTTCTAGGTTTTTAAGAGTAAGTCCATATTTTTGATTGACTTTATCTAAAGCTTCTTTTCGTTCAATGGTTCCGGCAGTTGTGTTTTTTAAAGCATCAAAAACGGCTACAAGTTCAGCTTTTTCATCTACTAACCTATCAGCCGTTTCAGATGTTACGTCATTTAATACTTTCTGTTTTAAAGTTAATTCTTCAACATTGTCGGAAATTCCGAAAATCATATCCCCAAAACTTGAAAGAAGAGGCAATAAAACAACTATTGCGGAAATAATCAACCCAAATGGATTAGCCTCTGAAGCTGTACTAAAGGCCTTCAAACCTTTAGTTGCCACATTTTGCGCAAAGCTGTAAAGTTTCAAGGCCTTTGTAGCTACAAAAGTAGCTGCTTGTGCTGCTTTTGTGGCTACAGTATAAGCCCCCCAAGCTTTAGCGGCTAATAGTAAAATTTTACCAAGATTAGACAATAACTTTATAAAGTTGTCTATGTCTTTTTCTGTTATACTTGCAAAGAACTCCTTTAAACCTTTTATAAACGGCTTTAACCCCTCTAATATGGCCTTGCCTGCCTTCTCTTTAAAGTCTCCGAAAGCGTTAGATAATTGGGTTAAGCCTCCATCTGCCTCTGCTGCTGCTTCTGCTTGGCCTCCGTATTGTCTTTCTAGCTCATCTAGTATAACCGTTTGAGCTTCTGCTAATTTTCCTGACTCAGTTAAGCTCTTAATTACTTGTTTTTGTGATTCTGAAAACTGAATACCCGAACGACTCAATGCTGATAGGTTAGCAACTGGGTCATTCAACGCCTTACCTAATTGAATAGATGCGCTTTTTAAATCACCATCTAAAACAGTGGCTAAGTCTAAGGCTACTTTTTGCGTTCTATCAAAGTTAGAGCCAGCGATATTAGTAAACGTCAATAACTGTGCTGTAGCGTTGTTTAATATGTCTTCATCTCCAAATAAAGTAGTTCCTTGAAGGTCAGAAGCCATCTTTTGCAACTCTTCGCTAGTCTTACCAACGGCATTTTGAGTACTTTTTAATGCTTGGTTAACCTTTGCAACTGCCTTTTCTTGGCTCTGGAAAGCCGAAATACTAGAAGTAAAGAACCCTTTTATAGCTTGAAAACTAAATGCGGCCAATAATGTAGCCCCAAATCCTTTTAATATACCTGAAACCTTACTTACAGCCTTTCCATAATTACCAACATTTAAACGTTGCTTCTTCATTGCATCAGAATTAGCCCTAATCTTAGCGTTGTTCTGGTCTAATGCTGAGTTAATTTCCTTTAGCCTTGTTTGGCCTTTCTTAGTGTCTAAGTTTAAAGCTTCTCTTTCTCTTCTTAATTTAGCGTTCTCAATTGCTAACCTTTTAAGTGTGCCTATCTGCTTATCTTCTAAAGCTATCTCTTCTTTTAATAAAGTTCTTTGCTTTTTATTAGCCTCCTGAAGTCTTAACTTACCTTTTACCTCTGCATCCTCCGCTTGTCTTAGCTGGTCTGTTACAGTCTTCTTTTGTTTAGTAACCGCTATAGACTCTTTTCGTAACTTGTTAGAGTCTACTAACGCCTTATTCATCTTCTGAATACCTTGAGCACTATTAGCATCAGCTGAACCGGATATTTTTTTAATATCCTTTGCCGTTTTAGTTACTTGGGTCTCAATTTGTTTGTACAGATTAAGAACTTCTTTTAACTCCGCAATATGCGGGTTTAGAGCGTCACTTTGTACTATGTCATTACCTTTAATCTGCTTGGCCATCACTAATATTTTTTAATGTATAGTACCATTTAATTACACTCGTTTTCTTTGGGTCTATTGCAAAACCCTTATATTTTTCAACATGGTCAAGTACTTGATAAAATTTAACAGATTCACCTTGATTTAAGGCTTCAATATCTGCCTCTGCCATTTTGATTAGGTTTAATGTGAATCTATCGCCAGTCAATACAAAATCTAAATTTAAGTTAGTTAACTTTTGAGTTAATCTTAATCTTTGCTTATACTGTTCATCTAGGCCAAATTCATCTAAATACTCTTGTTGTAATTCCATCCAGTGCTCTTGTGAGCGACTACTTACACGGCCTTTATTTTTGACAAATAACCATTTCAAATCGCCCGTTTCTAGTATTTTAATCCAGTTATAGATGGGCATATCTTCAATCGACTGCAATAACCTACCTAGATAGGACGTTTCTTCTGTACCAGTTAATAAATTGTTCAAGTGCCTCGTCTATTAATATTTGTAAATTCTCATCCGTTAACCCTTCAATGTCTGGCGTATAGACTTCGAATAGGTTATTAGTTTTTTTCTCTGGTGCTGATGTAATTGTTATTACTCCATTACCTACGACTACTCTAAAACTATTATAGTAATCTCCTGTTCTGAACACCTCGTATGGTTGTCCTCCCCTTCCTAGTGGGTCAGATGGGGCGTAAACACTTCTTTGGGTTAATTTATTGAATAGCTTATTACCTTTGCTGTCTACGTGTTGAGTTTTTAACTGCTTCTCTGTGTTTAAGTCAATAACAAGCTCTTTTATAGTCTTATTATCTAAAGCAAGCTTAAATATTTTGTCTTGTTGACCTTCAAGCTGTATAACTCTTTTTGCGTATTCCGCTACTGGTGTATTCGTCCACATAACCCACAGGGGTGAGGGGGCTATTTGCCGCCCTCGTCCTGCTTCTTTTTCTTAGTTTTTACTAACTTCTTAACACCAACCAACTGCGCTACCTCTGCCGCTCTATCACCAAATATTGATTCGATTTTAGAGTAACTGTAAGTCTTTACAATTGTATTAATGTCTTTAAGTTCTAGCTTTCCCCTTTTCATTATACTGCTATAATTTCAAGGTCAACAACTGATTCAAAACCTGTACCAGATACTTTTTGGTAGCTTAATTTCAATACGTCTGCCGCTGTTTGTGCTGCGTAAGTAATCGTATAAGTTCCCGCCGGTGATTCTGGAGCCGCTGAAACTACAACTGCTGATGAAGTTGTCTCGTTAAATAGGCTAAAATCACCTACTAAAGCACCCTCATAAGCTTCTTTTTGGAACTGTTGACCATAAGTAAATGTAATCGCAGTTTCAAAAGTAGTAGCTGTAATGTTAGCCGCTGTTCCTAATACTACTGTTGACATTGCTTTTTGTGTTAACAAATCAACCGAGATGTTATCAGAACCAATGAATGAAAGGTCAGAATCTTGCTCATTCTCTTCAATCATGAACTTAACGTTGATGTTCTGAACTTCTGTAGCACTTGGGAAAGTGTACTTAAACTGGAAAGTGTTACGCTGAATCTTGATAGGGTCAAGGTCTCCAGTAGTTTGGTTATCCATTCCAATGATACTACCAGCCACATCAACAATAAAGAATCCCATTGTCTGACAGCTCATTGATTCTAAAGCTCTCTCAAAAGTTGGAGATGCAATAGTCCCATAAAAAGTACCATCATACATTCTGTTCCCTTGTCTAACGTTAAAAGGAATAGTATCAATATCTTGTGTGATATTGTCCTCTCTTACGCCTACAACGTTGTTAATTGTGTCGGTTAGATACCATCTTTGTGATAAATCCGTAGCGTTAAACTTACCATCAAAGTAAGTTTGGTCTAAAGTGTCGGTGCTCTTAATAGAGTTGACTGCACCAGAGTCATCTGAATAGTTCACGAAGATTAAACGTGAATCTCTCCCGAACGAAGGAACGCAATTAGGTTGCCCAAAGTTGATAATTCCATCCGTACAGCTGCAAATTGCTGCCATGTTAAATTGTATTTAATTAGTGCATTCGTAAAAGCGGCCGAACACTTACCGCATATTTTTAGCATTTTTCTTTTATTGATTGAATCAATGTTTTATTTACTTCAACTTTTTTATCTAGTATATTATGCTTTTCTTTTTGCTCTTCTATCTCAATTTTCACATGGCTTAATTCATCTATGTGCATTTCCATAATTCTAAACATCTCATTCATTCTTTCAACGTGTATCTCCATGACCTTTTCAATAGATGAAACAAAAATCTTTTTAAAGTATCTAAAAACAAAAGGTGCAACAGTTACTATTACAGATATAAAAACGTAAATAGGCCCGTTAGAAGATTCTTCCGTTTTTAATGTCTCACCTAGTGAGTTAAGTAATATTTCAATCTCTTCCGGGGTCATATTTTTTTGATTAAAAGGATTAACGCTAATGCACATATTGGAACTATAGCAACTTGTGTAACTATATTGTAATATTGATATTCACCTAAAGCTGTATTTATCGCTAGTAAGTTTATTACATTAAGCAATAATAAACCTAAAACACTAACCTTATTATACATGCATAGCTTATATCTATAACAAGCCCCCAACAAGAATAAATTAGTAACTAAAGGTGCTCCTAACATTTCGTTGGCTGTGTAGTATATTATTAGATAGCTCTCATCATTTATATTCAAGTATGTAAACAAGAAATTAAAAGCCACTACCGATAGAAATAATCCAACAGGTACAAAGGTTAATATTTTATTTAATTTATGCATTGATTGCTTTCTTAGGTAACAAGATACTATCTGAAGTGTCACCCGCTTTTATTGTTTTGTTATCGCTAGAAATCCAGTTTTTACTATCTATATTAGATAACTCTGTAATTGCCTGAGAAACATTTGCAGGTGGTACTCTAAGCACTAACATAACCTCGTTTGAGTCTGCTAAGTTTTCTAGTGTTCTAGTTGATTCTGATTCTTTTATTACTATGTATTTATCCATTATGTAAAGTATTTTTCTATTACTAAATCATATAATTGTCTGCCTTGTAGTATTTGAGCATGCCAGTTGTAGTGTGTATTATCCCCAGCGTAAGTGTATGATGTTGTATCTGAAGCTAAAATATTGCCGTCTGGGTCATCTGCTTCCATCTTTTCCCATGTACTAACACCTCCCGGTAAATCTTGACCTACTATATTAACGTTGTCATTTGCTGCTGCAAAGTCAAAGAATACACTATTCATGTTTTCCCTGTCTGTATTGGTTGGTACTAATTGCCCCATAAACAAATGAGGTTCATATCCTAGCGTTGCTTTTTTACTATCATAGTAAGATTGAAGTCTAGCTTGTTGAGTAGCGTAAAATGTTTGGTCTGCTTCTCCTTGATGCCAAATGTTAATGACTTGTGAGTCGTTACCGTTAACCTCTTGCTCAAATCTTATTATCTCCTTTAGTTGTTCGTTTGATTCAAAATGCAATTCCAAATCCGTACCCCAATCAAAGTCTCCGCTTATCTCTCGCATTGAAGTACCGCCTAAAGCAAAGTTCATAAACCAAACGTTTTTAGTGTATCCAAGGCCGTTTAAATAAGCCATTAAGTCTATTAAGAATGAGTATCCCATATTAATAGCATCACCATCTGGCAAACTATGTGACATAAATCCAGAAGTGTGCTCGTAAAAATCCCCTATTCTATCAGAGTTCCAAGTAAGGTTAGGGATTAAGAACTCTCTAGTTAATAATTTAGAGTCTATTGTTGTACTTTGTAATGATGCATAAGGAGCGTATAGTCCAGTAGATGATACATCTATCCAATTGCCTTGGCCAACCGCATTTGATTGACCTTCCATGTTTATTATAATACTTTTGGTTGAATCAAAAATCATAATGCAATTAAATAATTTAAAAGGTTACTAAAATCTGTATCATTCATAAAGCTATCAGAGAATCCTAACGCTTTAACCTCACCAATCCCTGTCTGTACTACCGTATCAGTTGTGCCAAATCCATAACTAAAGTCTGCACCCAACATAAAGTTATTTGCATTATCATAGAAATGTTCAACTATCGTAGAACCGTTGTCGACTCTAATATAAAACTCTGTTTTTTGTCCCGCTATACCTTCGTAAGTTGTAAAACTTGTGTCTGAAAATCTTAACATTACAATCACCTCATCACCTGTTTGCACAATTTCGTTAGCTGTTCTAATTCCGTTTATCTCTAATCGGTTTCTTCCCGCTCCGTTATCGTAACTTAAGTACCTGTTAGTTGCTCCCATGTATCTATAAAGCCAAATGTCTTGAGCTGGTGCCGTGAACTTAAAGAACATTGAAACGTTTGAACCATCCCAACCAGATATCGGCTGCATGAAATTTAACTTAGCTGCACCCGCACCACTTATCAAATTGTTTACAGTATCATAAGCCATTAACGCTCCAGCTTGTGGGGCTTTCATATCTATACTGTTACCTGATATTGATTTAAACTTATAAGTGTCTGTTGGTGTATCTGTTGAGTGTTGTTGTATTCTTGGATACTCGTTAGCACTTAAATCGTAAACAGCTCTAAAAGTATCTTGCAGTTCTCCTAATGTCCACACCGCCGAACCTGTAACATTCGCGCCAGTTGTTAAGCTTATAACGGATTGAACGTTTCCGTCTTGCTCGTGAATAGTTAACTCACAAGTTATTAAAGTGCCTATATCATTCTGAGTAATAAAGTATTGTGTAGCATCTTCTATTAAAGAAATAGATACACCATCACGTTTAAAATCGGTTATAGTGTTTACATAGTCTTGGGAATCTGTTGTTGCACTAACATAGTTTACATCTAAGTATAGAATATCACCAACAGCCGGATTATTAACGTCACCCGTTGATTTCAAAACTGCTGAAGAAACAGGAACAACTGGAGGTGGAGTTACATTACCACCGCCCTCATACAGGTGCTCTAGCATTAAAAGTCTTCTTATTTCTCTTTTAGTTAGTGCCATATTATAATCCTAAATCTGTTACTGTATTTAAATATCTAACATAATAAACAGAGCCTTGACCTGTTCCGCTTGCTGAGTTTCTGTTAAATGCGTTTATGTATGTGTAGTTACTCACCGCTGACGTTGAAGTACTTGAATGAAGTCTATCAATTACACCACCTAAATTAAGTGTGAAGTCAAGTGGCAACCAAGTAAAAGCGTCCGCAGCCTCAAAAAATGATTCTGTTTCCTCTAAATTTGCTACGTAAAAATCATTAAAACCGCCAAATGTATAAGGAGCGTTTGCCATCATTGTATTAGGCGCTCCTGATTGGTCTCTTGTATAGTTCATACAAAGAACGTTAAGCCCTACAGGGTCGTATGATTTCCAATTCAATATCAATGTATTCGGGAATGCTAGAGCTTCAGTTGTCACAACTCCATTAACATCTTTATATTGCAACGTTGATTCGTCATAATATCCGCCGCCAATACCTGTGTAGCACTTCATGTTCCCATAAGGGTTAGTAAAGTTTAGATTAAAAAAATCTGTCCCTCTACCTCTTTGGGTATTTCCATCATCGCCGGCCTTTTGTGGTACTGCTCCAGTCTTAAACAAGTTAGAGCTGTTTACTGTTGCACCTCCGGAAGCCGGAACCTCTATGTCTAGATTTGTGTCGGTGTTGTTTATTATAGTTCCCGTTAATGGATTACCTACAGCATCTGTAAAGACCGTTATAGCCTTCTGTGTTATTGGTGATGCAATTGAAGCACCGTTAAAAGTTTCTGTTATTATAGGACAATTAGCAGTTATTGTAACGTCTGAACAAGCTTGTATTATAATAGGTAAATCAATTTGTAACTGAACTCCCGTTACATTGTCGTTTAATATTCTCTCATTCATCCCCTCATCAACTATGTAATCACCAAAATTTACATGGTTTGTAGTTGTATAAGTTATTGAATCTGTCTCATAAACGTCTCTTCTACTCTTTAATATTGATAAAACAAAATTAATGTAGTTTGACATGACGTAGATGTCATTGTCGTAGTGCTGTTGTATACTCCAATTCTCGTAATCGTTAGAGTCTAAAAAGAATAAATTAAAGCTTGGTGTTTGTGTTACCGCTGCTGCTGGGTCTAATGTTCCAGAAGTATTACTTATCTCTACTAACCAGATGTAAGGCCAAGAGCCATTCCCGTTATTTATTCTCTTTATAAGCTCTCCACTAACCATCTTAGGATTACCGAACAAAAACAAAGGAACATCAATATCAAAGAAGTCTACAGTAACCGGTGTATCACTTCCATCAGTTGCAGAAACGGTGATATAAGAGTTTATTTGAAAGTCATCTACTACATACTCCACACCGTCAATTAAAACCTTTTTAAGCGGCCTTAAATAAAGCGTATTATTAGTATTCAACCTGTATTGATTAGAACCCAAAGAAACTACAGAGGATATATTAATCCTATGCGCTACACTTGATATTGTGTCTATAAATATTTCAATGGGTTTTAAAGCCATGTAGAGTAGTCTTTTCTTATTCCGTTATAATTATCGTAATCGTAGTCCTCTGGGTTGTCGCAGATGTACCACTGAATATTTTTATAAGTCTTAATACCTAAATTGTAATTCTTGTATAGTTTAGTATGTGACAAAGC
>Ga0098055_1001506_pt1 | contig 12594 bp, 8 predicted proteins | sample 17_taG_FD_75107 | JGI IMG/M metagenome (GOLD analysis project Ga0098055, IMG submission 75107) | Marine viral communities from the Subarctic Pacific Ocean - 17_ETSP_OMZ_AT15314 metaG | ecosystem: Environmental > Aquatic > Marine > Oceanic | place: Pacific Ocean | collected 2015-01-18 | reverse complement strand
TGTAGAGAGTTTCATAGAAACGCGGGGGCGCTACAAACCAACGATTTTCTTCAGGAACATCAACCTGATCTAGGTGACGCGCCATCTTAGCGATGATTTGCACAGCCTCATCACCGGCATCGCTGCCGTCCATCGTATGAGGAGTACCTGCAGTACCGAGTGCGGAGTCGGTTTCAACGGAGCCAGAAGCACCCTTAATACCTGCACCATCAATCATAACCTGCAGTACATTTTTGTCGTAGTTACGCTTCAAGGAGTATGCACCTGAAGAGGTTGCAAGCGCCTCAAAGTTAACATGCGATTGACGTTCTTCGATATCATCTACCTTGAACGCAAAAGCTTGAGCCTGATCTACTTCCAGAGTAATCTCATCGTCAGCCAAGTCCTGCGGAGTAACCACAGCACCACGGGTATACGCTGAGATGGAAACAGTAGGTTCTTTAATAATACGAACCGTGTCTCCGTAGTTCTCAATCTCCCCCGCATAGTCAGTATTAGTAATATCTTCTACAACTGACGCACGGCGGAAAAATTTGAGAACCTTCTGGCTATAGATTTCAGCTTGGAAATTACCGGACGGTAGATTACCGTAACCGGATGACACACCAACTGCCATTTTCTTAGCCTTTCTCTATTAGCTATTGAGTTACGATACGACCCTCCGCATTTGCTAAGTCAATCTCTGCTTCAAGCTTGTCAAATTCATGCGGTTTGAGTTTACGTATCTCTGAGGTTGTCCATGTTTTCTTATTAGCATCCTGATTAACAGAAACTGTTTTAGCATTAGTTCTAGTAACTGCTTCTGCTGCAGAACGCTTTGGACGGCCTCTTTTTTTGTTAAGCCCTTTATCGGCTTTGTACAAATCTAGAACGCGAGAAGCGTATTGGACATCTGAACTGTTATCAACGATACCGTTAGAAATACTAGGTGGCTGATCCTCTAACCAGCTAAGAAAATCCTCGGATTTTTTAATCTCAGCAAAGTCTGGATGCAGGGCTAGTAATTGTTGATACGCACCTTTTGCTTCTAGTTGCTTTTCTCTTTCATTAAGCCTATTAACTTCGGCTTTAAGTTCCTCAAGCTCCTTAGAAGTTTTCTTAGTGCTGATTGTTTCAACCACGTTATATACTTCAGGATATTCCTGTTTAAACTGCTCTATGTCTGTATCTGAATCATCGGGAATGGAAGCTTCTTCAAAAGATTGATCCATTTCACTTTCAAGAGAAAATGTCTCCCTCTCCTGTTTCCATTCTGATAATTTAGTATCATAGTGCTTTTTAAGATCATCATACCTTTTTTTATAATCGTGTTCTTCTTTTCTTGGTTTTAAGTTGATAGTTTCTTCGTCAACTCCTTCAAGCTCCTGTTTTTCTGTTTCTTGTTCCTCAAGGGTAGCGTCTTGTAAGGCTTCTTCTTCATAAACGTCTTTACGATAAGAGCCTTTATACGTGCCTTGATTAGCGTCTTGATCTTGTACTTCGGTAGTCATTTTTCCTCCTTGCGGGGCCTCTATGGGGTAGCCGCAGTTGGGTTAGTCTGCAGGGCCGCTAATTAGCGGGTGGCTGCTTCTTGTAAATAGTAGTTGTACGCCTTTTTGACATAGGTACTATACCCTTTTGCTTTTGGGTCGTTTGGTCCATAAAGTCTAAAAAGACGTTCAACACTATTTAATTTTGGATACTTCTTTTTGATGCTTGAGCTGTTAGCCACTTTTATTTTATCGCGTAAAACATACTCCATAAGTCTATTGTAATATTTTTTATGTTCTTCTGTAGGCATGTTTCCCTCACCTAAAGCACCAAAATTTTTATGATAAGCCTCTATTTGTTGTGGCCTTTTTGTTTTGTCTGTAATTGCGCTAGCAGGAACTGCTTTACCTCTATCTTTACTGCTTGCGTATTTTATTCTTTGTTGCCCCTGCTTTATAAATTTTCTTACGTAGTTTTTAAAACCCTCATCTTCCTTTTTAAACCAAGTAGTTAGATATCTACCTTTTTTATTTTTTATCTGGCCTTCACCAAACAAGTCATACACAGTGCTTGTTGTTAGCTGTCCGGGGCCAAAAGCACTGCTTACCAATGACTTTCCTTTTATGTTTTGTCTTCCAACAGAAGTAAACTGATACTTATCAAACTCTGTTTTTCCCCACTCAGCAAAATATATTGCCCGCGTCAAATTAAGTAAATGCCCTACTTTTTTTACAAAGGGAGATGCTTGGCCTTTGTATTCTGGCAATAGCTCGGGTTGTTCAGTTGGAAATTTTTTAGGAAGAGGTTTTTTTACTTTCTTTTTTTGTTCAATAGGTATTAAAACTGCGGGCGGTTGTTTCTGTAAAGTATCTAGTATCTCTTGATCAGTAAGTCCTTTTTTCTTAGAGGGTCCAAAAACAGATTTCAAAGTGTCCTTAAAAAACCCTGCTACCTGAACCTCTTCGGCTACAGGATTTTGATCATATATGCTGTTCATGTCCACAGCTTTATTATGCTGCTTGTTGTTTTGTCTTAGCAAGTTTTTTCTCCGTAGCCTTCTTACCACGTTTATTTATTTTTTCAAGGAGATCATAGCCAATTTCTTGAGCTAATATGGGCGGTATATAGTATTCACCATTGGACACTAGCACATCAACATCACCTTCTACTTGTTGCTGTGGTCTTTTTAAACTTTCTAGGGTTATGTCAATACCTTTATTTCTTAGGCGCTCCATTGCAGGTTCTAAAATTCTTTCTTCTAAATCTTGAATACCCACACGCTTTACTGCTTCAGCATTTATTATAAACGCACCTTCCTGAGCATCCATAGAAACATCATCTTCTACACCAGTAGGAGAGGCTCCCGGTTGCTGTATCGGTCCTGTAACCCTGTCCCCTAGCGCCAATGCTTGCATTTCATCCTGCAAAGGAGTAGTCATAGGCGGGGGGGCTTCTTCCATCGCTTGTTCCATTGTAGGTACAGGAGCTTCCTCCATTGCAGGTTCTTCAGCAAGTGGTTCCTCCAGCACAGGTTCTGGTATAGTTTCTGGCATAGGTTCTTGCTGTTCTTCTGCGCTAACAGTGATATCGAAGGCTTGAAGCAAAACATCTAGCTCTTGATCAGACAACTGATTCATAGCCTGTTCAGCAAGAACACGATCTTGCTCCTCCATGCTAAGTAAGTTTTGTTCTACTTGTTCTATTGTTATTGCTGCCATAATTATTCCTATTATATCACTAAGCGTTACCAGTGGCCGTCAAACCCTTCAGTACCCTCTGGACTGCCCATACCCTCACCAGCGGCCTCTGATAGGCTAGCTGTCGCTGCTGCCTCTGCTGCCTCTGCTGCCGCTGCTTCCGCAAAATCAGCCCCTAAGCCAGCCAACCCGCTCGTTAAGTCTGTAACATCGGTATTAGTAAAATCATAAGTTGCTAAACCTGCTGCTTCAACCTCGGCTATAGCCTCTATCTCTTCTTGAGTTAAATTAGAACCATCAAAGAAAGCATTGTTTATTTGCATAGAACGTGCATTAATTGTTTTAGCAAAGTTCTCCGCTTTTTTTCCAGAAAAGAAAGAGGTGTCATACGCTTGTTGATAAGCCTGTGCTATGCTGGTAGCAGCTACAGAGGGAACTCCGGGTGTATTATAAGAGTCGATCATATTTTCACCATATGCGTTAATCTTATCAGTTACCTGTTGTTGTAGCTTTCCTAAAGCTACACCTCTATGTTGATTATATAGACCAAAGGGGTGAGCAGCCTCAAAGTCCTTAGCCTTAGAAGGCATTGTTTCTAGCAGTCCAAGGTTAGTCACTGCGTCGTATGCGTTGGGATGATTTTGGGCGAAAGAAGCAGACCGTGCAGTCTCTTCCGTGTTTGGGTCTCCCACAAGTGTAGCGCCTACCCAGTCTAAAGCTGCTTGCATTCCGGTAGGGTCTTGAGTATAAGACGCTACTGCACCTCCCGTGGCCGTATTTACACCGTAAGGGTCATCAAGATCAAATGCTGTTACGCCCAGCTCGGCTTCGTTGTAAGCGTCGTATATAGACTGATACCCTATAGCCGTAGCTCTAGCTTCTGTTTCTACATTCGCTAAATCTGTTAGGTTTTGCTCTCCCCAAGCGTTAAGGGCCATTTCTTGTTCAGTGTCAAGACCTGCCATAGTATTTGCTATTTGGGCGCTACTAAGACCGTAACTAGCAGTAATATCCATGCCCGTCAGTCTTGCAGCAGCAGTACTGTATTCTGCAGTCAATCTTCCCATATCAGCTACACCACTAATAGGACCAAGACCGGGAATATCAACTTCGTTAAAACTTAAAACAGAACCATAAGGACCAGAGTGCATAGAAAGACCGGGAGCAATATCTGCTAAGTCAACTTCTACGCCCCTCTGTGCTTGATCCATTGTTTGCATATCATATTGGGTTTGTTCTTCATAGCTGTATCCCGGTCCCGGTAGTATGCTTGACATAAAGTCAGTTAGCGCCATTCCAACAATAGGTGCCGCTTTCATTGGCCCCGGAAGCATTGAAGTAATCATGCCGGGGGTAGCTAACGCTCCTGATTTTTTATCTGTAATTATGTTAACTGTTTGTTCTCCAAAGTTATAAGGATTATTTTTTGGGCTAAATGTTCCAAAGACGTTATAACTATCAAACATTCCCGCAAGTTTTTCTGCTGTTTCGAGAGGCGCGTCATATACTTCTGCCATAACATCAATCAGATCACCTACCATTGTAACAGCCCTATCTGGCAAAGAAGTAAATTCATCCCAGCTAAATTTACTTAGAGTGTCTAAGACATTATACGCTTGAAGAGCTTGAAAAGGTGCAGCAAGTGGGTTATTACTTTTTAAAGCTGATTCTAAAGCTGCTTGTGTTCTACCCGTTGCTATAGCAGCTAAAGCACCTGCAGGTCTACTAAGATTATTAAGAGTTTGAAGTCCGAAAGACGTAAGATCAATCTCTTTTGATGCTGTTAGATTGGTGAATGTCTGGTCTAAACTTTTTGGCGTAACTCCAGCTAAACCAAAAAGAGATAGCGTATTATCGCTTAGATTTTCAAATTCAGGAACCTCTTGGATTGAAGTTCTATCTTCAAGGCCAACATTCTCTATGGCAAATTGAAAAGGATCATTAATACTTGTTGCTGTATCTTCCTGTTCCTCTGTCGCAGGTTTTTGTCCAGCAAAACCTGAAGGAGAAGAATAATTAAGTTGGCCCACCATAAAGGGGTTTATTTCTCCAGCCGTACCAGCTACTCCGGGTACGCTGGGAAGCTCTGCTTCTTTAGAATACTGATCAGTACCAGCGGTAACAAGCTGTCCAGTTCCGAATATTTGTCCCGCTTGGTTTGTTAGAGCAGTATTAGCCATTCTTTGAATAAACCTTTTGTTGTGTATTAACTTGCGTCTTCAGGGACAAGAGGTGGTCCACCACCTGCACCTTGCCCTGCAGCCATCTCATCTCTAAGTCCGATTTCTCCACCCCCAGCAGGGCCTCCTGTCTCTCCTTCAAAACCCGGAGGTAGTCCTCCAGACTGCCCCATGCCGTTGGGTTGTTGACCAGCGGCAGCAGGGTCTGGCATGTTTCCTTGTCCAACATTTAAACCTCTTAACATCTCTGCAAAAATCTGCGCGTCATTCATGTCATTAACGAGCAAATCAGGATCAATATCCTGTGCAATAGCTAGCTCCCTTACGAGATTGGGAATCTTGATAAACGGTGCTAACATAGGATTAGCAACGGTCTGCAGAAGGGCTGTTAGTCTTTGACTACGCACTTCTTTCTGCATTACTGCAGCAGTGCCTTGTGGCTTAATCTCAAGATCACCAACTATATCTGGTTTTTCGTCATTAAACTGCATGTTCCAATGGAATAGAGCTTCACCTAAAGGTTTTAACATAAAGTCATCAATATTTTTGATAACCGTTTTAATACTTAGATTAGCCCCGCCTAACAGCATACTTAGTCCTGCTGCTGTACGACCTGTACCAGAAACACCTGTCTGTCCGTGCATGATGCTTGGAAGTCCTGTCTCTTCATCGGCTAATTGTCGTGCAGCCTGATACATCTGTATATTTTCACCAGCGGTGTTGGGGAACTTTACAGAGTTAATAGCTGTACCCGGATTACCGGACTGCCTACGGAAGACCTTACCCGGATATATATCATAGTTCTGTCCGGGTACAAGAGATGCTTCATCAACATCAAATACTACATTACCTGCAAGTGCTAGGTTATCAATAGCCATACGTATATGACCATTCATTAGTAGTTGTGCATCTTCCATATTTTCAGGCACACCCACACCAAATAGTTGATATGGATTAATTTCATAGGGGAAAGCGTGGAAGGGTAGCTTGTAAGGTACAAAAGGATTTAGTACCGCACGTAAGATATGCTGACCGCAAACCCATATATTTACAGGTACTTCAGTAAGCTCATCAAAAAGCTCCTGTTCTAGCCCTATTTGAGAGGCTAGGTTAGAATCTAACATTCCCCAGTATTCAAGAACTTCAAAGCGGGTATTATCACTCATGTCTTCCGTGCTTTCCCGCCGAATGGTTTCCTCATAATACTTATCAGTATAATTTGGTCCCATACTCAAACATGCTGCGATATTGTCTTTTCTAAAATAGGGTTTGTTAGCTAAGTCGCGCAACTGGAAAGAACTCATGCGGTGACGTTGTATAACATACTCGCAATCATCTATGCTTGTAGCTCTCGGATCAGGAAAAAAGTCCCAACAACTAACAGACTCAATTCTAGGAACACTGCGTTGATAGGGATTATATTGCCTGTTGTTATCCCACCTATGAAGTGTTTTTGATTCAGAAAACGGACCCTTGACTATTCCTGTTCCTAAAAGGACAGATTCAAATATAGAGTGCCTTAACACATTAACTGCATTGTTTTCTTGTAGCTGATCATGGATACACTTTTCCATGCGCCTCGCAGTCTCTCTGGCTGGAGAGATTTGAGGCTCACCCATCTTTGAGGGGCCTTCTGCTAAGTTAGCACCCTCGTATTTTTGAGCCATGCCCCCAAGAAAGTTCTCAGGAGTTTGCGCTTCCGTAGCACCCGGAGGAAGTTCCCGCCCGTCACCAGCAAACCCAAAGGGGTCTGTTGGTGCCTGTTGTGGCTGCATCTGCTGCTGTTGCATTTGCCCTGCAACATCTAAATGAGCAAACTCAGCTACTCCTTCTGGCATAGGCGAAGATTCTACAACAATAGGAAACTTCTTGTTGGCAAACAATACATCAATAATTTGACCAAAAGAGGCTAGAACTTTTGTTTTGGTAATCTTGATAAATACTCTACTTTTTTCAGTTTCCCGAAATTGTGTAGTAGAATCGTAGATACCTCTAAAGTTCTTGTAGCTCTTTAGCCAGCGTTGTTCGTGCTGATATCTGCCATGTTCCGCATCATTGAACTTAGACTGTATTGCCCCGACCGCGCCGGGAACATCATCTAGGATAGCAGAAGCAGGGATATCGCCTAAAGGCGTATCTTCCATAGTGAGACTTCCTTACTTAGTAGTCTTTTTGATCTGCCATTTTAAATACAGCGGGATCGAACTTATTATCCGGGTTTGCTTTACGTCCCATGTCAACAATCTGCACATCCCGCTCTAGGGGGCCAGAAATTTCTTTGTCAAAGGGTTCACGATGAAGTTTACCATCAGGTACAGGACTAACTTCACCCTGTTTTTTCATAAGTCCCATAATATATTCTTTACCATATGTGTACATAGCTTTTCCTTTCTATAGCTATTGATCCATCTCAAGGAAGGATGGTTGGTTACTACTTCTACGCTGTTCTATCGGAACGCCCGTATATCCAAAGCCGGGGAGACGATAACCGGGTTCTTGCCCCGATTGATATAAGGTTTTCAGTATATATTTTTCTTGTTCTTCCACAGACAGTGTAGTTATTCTACTTTTCGCGTATGTTGCTCTGATTTTTTCTCTTCGTTCTCTTTCTTCGGGCCGCATACTTTTTCGTTCTGCCCAATTTTTCCTAGCCTTTTCAATTAAATCAGTTCGTCCAGTTTCTAGCATATTCATAAGAATTTGCACAGGAAGCCCTGTAGCATTTTTATGCTTTATATCGAAGGCCGCGCCAGTTACCATTCCAGATTTTTCAAGTGAAAACTCTTCTGGATCTTCTGCAACACCGTGTGTTTTTGCCATAACATCGCCAGCTTCCAGTGCTACACCGAAACCAAGAAATCCAGTAACAGGGGTAATAATAGGCCCTAACACTTTTGATCCGCTTCCTATAATTTTAGCTGCCTTTTTCATATCTGCTAGAGACGGCACTTTTACGGCTTTACCTTTTTTTGGTGGCTCTACTTGTTTTGATGGCTCTGTTGTCTCTATTTTTTTTGGTTCTGCCGACTCTTCTGGCGAATCAACCTCTCCAGCAAGTGCTACAGCACTAATAATTGTATAAGTATCTTGATTCATAGTTTGTGCTGCAGCATGTGCAAGAACTCTTGGGTCTTGAACAGGAGGTTGTGTAAGTCTTAACTCAGCGTTTGCACCACCTGCTATAAACGCAGCGTTTGTCGTCTTTTTGAGATGTTTATTCTTAGAGGCTTCAGTATTCCCTACGTTTTTTTTCTTAGAGGCAGCATCTGCTTTTATAAAGTCTAACTCTTTGTTGAAATATCCTAAGTGAGCCTCTGTAGGTGTTCTTGTTGCCCAAACAGGTCTATTAAGTTGTGTTATTGTTTGTAACAATTTCTTAGTTTCTTTTACCTCAATTTTGTTTAACTCACCAGAATCAACCAAAGCAGGGTGTAATCTAAAACCACTGCCCCCTTCATAACCAGCTAGTTTATACAGAGGCATACGCTGTTCTGCACCGGCTAGTTGATTCCTATTTAGTATTTTTGTATTATTTTTTTTATCAAACTCAACATGTGTAAAGGGGTCAGAGCCTCCTCTATCTATAGCCTCTCTAACATCTATTCGTGCCGCTGTTCCAGAGGGCTTTCCTTCTAATTCTGTAGTCCAATACGCTCTTGCTGCAGACATATTGGCATCATCAAAAGGCACAAGAATACCCTGTTTTTTCATAGCATGGGCTATAGCTTCTATTTCGTCTACAGGTGAAATTGATCCTGCTGTTAATAAGACTTTACCCTTAGCGTCTAAAACATCAAATACCAGTACACCTCTATGATAAATCCCGTCAGGAAATGCGTTTCTTACTTTTGCTTCAAAAATATCAAGCGCTTCTCTTGCGGAGTTACTTCCTGCTGCAATTTGACCTTCAAGATCAAGCTTAAACATTGCAGCACTTTCACCTAGTCTTGCGTAGGCTTTGTCTACAGTCAGATTTTCGTCCATCATATTCTTTGCAACTAAAGCCATACCGACTAAGTCGGATCGTATACGCTTTCCCTTTGGAGCAGAAATACCTTGTTTACTTTTTAAATCTTGTCCCGGCGCAGGTATTACTTCTGTACCGGGGAGCGCACCCGCTTGTTGAGCGCCAAACGATATCCTTTTTACTTGCCGAACATCCTCAATATTTGCTGCTGTAGCGTCTGCAATTATAGCTTTTTTAGCGTCATTTCCTAAATCGTCAATAGCGTTTATTGCGGCTTCAAATTGAGTACTGTTTATTTCTTTTTCTACAACAAAACGCTGATAGGCGCTTTGAACCTTAAACGCCACAGCATCTGAGCTAAACATCTTTACAGCGGTTAGAGGGTCAGTTAAAGGCTCTGCTGCAACTATTTGTTTTACTGCATTAGCAGGGTGATACTGTATTACAGCCTGTAAAGCAGCGCGGGGCCTATGATTATAATATATTGCAGTAGTTTTAAAATCGGCATGTCTTGCCATGCCCTGCACAACAAGAGGATCAACACCGCTATCAATTAAATGCTGTACGAAACTATGTCTTATATTATGCGGAGACGCATTTTTCTTAACCCAAGTGTCATTAAACCCAGCCGCTCTAGCTATATTATCAAACTGTTTTCTAAACCAATCTGGGCTTACATGGTTTTTTGCCTTATTCCCTCTTCTAGAAGGAAAAAGATACGGGTCATCTATGATCGTGCCATTCGGTGTAAGTTGAGGCGGTCTAGAGTTAAGCCAATCTTTTACAGCGTCAAAGGAAGTAGGATCGAGAAAGATCGAAGCTTCTTTACCCTTTCCAGCAGCCATACCTCCGGGGCCTTTGCCCATAAAAGTTAAAACTGCTGTTCCTCTTGGTCCGCTCCGTATCTCGCTCACTCTAAATTTAACAAGCTCACCTACACGAAGCCCAGCGCCGTAAGCTAACGCAAACATTGCTCTTAGCTCTTTTCCCTTTAGTCCTCGAATCCCTGTTTTTGGGTCAACATCATACGCATCAACTGCTTTCTGTATTTTTTCCCACTCTGCTAGTTCGATAGACTGAGGAAGTCTGTCAGGCGTAGCTCTAGGGCCTTTAACACCGGGCTGATCGACTTCAGCCTCTGCTTCAAGCCACTGTCTAAGCTGTTTCTCATATTCTACTGCTGGGTTTGCCATTCTTAGTATCCAAACGTAGAGTCAAAAGGTTTAGGCTTTGCTTCTTTCATCTTATTCATCATATTGTTAATAGTTAAATGGCCTCTTGCGCGAGTCATGCACATGTATCGCAAAGCATCGTAGGCGTGGTCGTCTGCTTTTGTATCTACATCTTCAGGGTTTGTCTTTGACAGTGGTAGTCCTGAGAGAGTACGTATAAGATGAGGACAGGTAGAAAGTATTCTTATTCGTGGTTCTTGTGTTAGCTCATTTACCTGTAATCGCCTGTGTAGTTCCATCTTACCGGCTATCCGGTTCCTGTCCGAAGGTGTCCAGCGTATTCCTGAACGTATCATAGTTTCTGCAATGGAAGGTCCGGTGCCTGTCTTATTCCAGCATGAGGAGTCAAGCACTGTGTAGTACATGGTAGGGTCTTCCCCCTCCATATTAGCTACTACATTGGCTAAGTTCTCAGCCGTTTGCCCCTTGCCATAGAACTCCCTGTATATCCACAGGTTATCGTCCCAGTCAACTGCGCCCCACAGAACACAGGAGGGGGCGGCGTACCCGTAATCCGCTGCGCGTATGCGTAACCAATTAGTAGGTATCTGTGTCTGTGAGGCTTCCACAACGTGAATGTTGCGGGAAAACTCTGGGAACGCCGCTCCCTCTGCGACATCCCAATCCCCATCTAGAAGCCGTCTTCGTTCAACTTCTGGGAGCGACCTCAACATGGCTTCATATTCGCCAGTTTGTGCGAGGTAGGGGTTATCGGTCAGACGCGCCGGAATGAACTTACGAAGAAAAAGCGGTTGACCTGCTTTACCGTTAGTTGCTGTATCAGGCCATAAGAGTGCATTGCCTGTATCAACATCAGTAGCTGCAAAAGGACTATTGGGTGGGGCAGGGTCGATGTACATCTTCTTGACCCACCAGCCACCTACCCCTCCGGGGTTTCCTGTGCAGCGCATGTATGCGTTAATCTCTGAGTCCGTTGTACGAAGCCTAGAACGCAGATACTCCCAAACATAAGGCGTTGGGTAGTGTGTGATCTCATCAATGCCAATCCAAGTAAAAGCCTGTCCTTGGTAGCGTGTTACGTCTTTGTCTTTGTCGAGGTATGAGAACCATGCCGTAGCCCCGGACGGGAATTGCCACATGGCCTTCGACTCTCGAAAGATGGCACCGGGAAAAGCTTTTGGATAGAGTTGTTTACTCTTGTCAACCAGTTCTGTAAGCTCGTCCAGTGTGCGACGAATAATAAGGGCGCGATGATTGGGACTGCTACAGTAACGAAGCAAATCAGCGAGAAGAGCATAAGACTTGCCCCCACCAGCAGCGCCACCATAAAAAACATCCCTTTCAGGACTCGCCAAAAAGTCAGTTTGCGGCCCTGAATTGGGCTTGAAGATAACCTCTGCTTCATCCTCTACTAGCTCCCTTACGGGCTTTGGTACATTCTGTAGTGTGGTATCTTCAATTACTTTAGCACCGTTCTTGTTGAACAAAGCCTGTTCAACCTTCTTGATGCTCTCTTTCTTTTCCTTGGCCTTGAAAGCTTTATTCTGTGCCTTCTTCTTAGCCCTGTCAGCGTTACGGACTGCAGCGGTGGATGCTCGTCTAGCCCTCTCTTTTGCGGAGATTCGGTAGTTACCTTTTTCACCCTCGGCTAACTTTGGGCGACCTCTACGCTTTACAGGCTCTTCTCTTGCATCGGCCTTATCCACCAAAGGCAGGGGGCTTTCGTCTGACGTTTTTCTTATGCCTTCGCTCTGGTGATCTAAATCGTCCAAGTGTCTTACCTTTATGAAATACTATCTTGGTATTCCCTGCCGTCTTCTTCTTTTTTACTGCCATTATCTTTTCTTGGGTTTACGAACTCCGCCGCCTTTTGCGTACTTTTTAACGGTGCCTCCCCGCGCTATCATCTGCCCTTTTGGTTTTGGTGTCTTCCTCGGTATAAAGCCCGGTGCTATTCTATCTCTCTCTTGTTTTCCGATATAATCCTGTAGCTCTATTAGTTCCTCTGAAGTCAGGTCACTTGTATTGCCGTATGGTTTAGTTTCATAATATTTTTTTATGGCTCTTTTTAACGCCTCAGATTTTCT
>Ga0098055_1001501_pt1 | contig 12604 bp, 21 predicted proteins | sample 17_taG_FD_75107 | JGI IMG/M metagenome (GOLD analysis project Ga0098055, IMG submission 75107) | Marine viral communities from the Subarctic Pacific Ocean - 17_ETSP_OMZ_AT15314 metaG | ecosystem: Environmental > Aquatic > Marine > Oceanic | place: Pacific Ocean | collected 2015-01-18 | reverse complement strand
TGATAGTGATGCGAGGTACAGTCAATTCACCTTTTGGGTGATAGTGACGCGAGGTTCAGTCGTAATCTGTATCGAATGTTTTGCATACTTAACTGTGTGTAATAACATGGCCAAAATCAGAGTCTGTATTGAATGTTTTAGCCCTGCAATGCGCTAGCTGAATGCGTTGTTTTGTTACTGGACGCTATGGACGCGAAGAAAACTCTATACTTTATACAAAAAACACCATATGCATACAATATAGTGCATATGCAAACTTTAGTTACATCTGTATTTTTTATATATCTTTTTTAGTTTTTTATAGAGTCCATAGGGTCCATTGAGATATGCCTAGGTTTTAAGGAATATACCGGTGGACTTCATAAGGGCAATTTTGTCCACGGTCCCTGTTTCTGTTCGCAAAAATGCTGTCCTGACAGTAAATGGCGATAATTTTTTACGGCAAATATTGGAGTTCGTGTCCAAACTGTGGTATACAGTGTCCAGAGAAAGAGAGAGGTGTTTGATGTCATATAGTGAGAATAGTTCGAAGCCACTTGCAGGCTTCTTGGATAATGAAACAATTACAGAGTTCGCGGAGATGATGGAGGTGTTCTTTCAGTTCAGTCTTCATTCGGGTTCATCAACGGATGAGTGTGCCCGTGTTGCTCGTGACCTACTTGTTGACCATGGGTACAGAAGTCCCCGTTGGTCTCTTTGCCGATTGATTGGCAAGCTGGGCAAGGCTCATTGGATGGAGTCAGTGGCTCGCCACAGGCAGGCTCAATTGGGTGCTGACCTTGAGGCCGGTGCTGAAAAGATGGGCATGATGCTCGAAGCCTTTGGAGGTGAGTAATGGGAGACAAAGAGATTAGAGATGCCTTGGCTATGCTTCTGGGCCTTTGGAGTGACGGTGGTCGTGAGCTTTGTGACGCATTGGTTCAGTGCGATGATCGTGGTCTTTTCGGTCTGAAGTTGAAGGTAAATGCTGCACAGGATGCGCTTAGTCAATTGGGCGATGAGATTGATTCTTTAAGGAATGCATTGGAAGAGGGAGGTGAGTGATGGGTAGTTCGTTTTTGGATTCAATCAAGCGTCGTTGGTGCGTAGTGTCTGATTTTATCAGCGGTTCTGACGAGGCCCTTATTGAGAATATGGACGGCGTTGTGCTGTACGACAGGCCTAAGTCCATGAGAGAAGATGATGGTTCCCGATGGGTCCTTTGTTGGGTTCGCACTTGTGCCCCTACTGTAGACCGAGAAGGGGGTGAGTGATGGGATTTACTGCACCAATTTGTACATGTTGTGGAGAGCCTATTGTGGGCTACCATGCCGTTTATGAGAACAAGGCTCCGGAGTGGATGAGTTTCTGTGTGGCTATTCGTCCGAGTGGCCGGATGATGTCCGGGGTATATGACGGTTACGGTCGTGTCCGTGTTTATCAGGATGCCGAGGGTTTAGTGTTGAGTCACATTGGCCTGCCTGAATCCGAGGCTAGGCCCGTGCATGATGACGAGGGATGGTTTGATGTGAGGCATCAGGCCTGTTCTCATTACGACAAGTTTGGTCACAGGTCCGAGCATGCGAGATGTCAAGGCTGGTTCTTTGAGGAGGATATGTTTGCCAAAGTCCCGTACTCTTTGGAGGTCGATGAGTACATGGAACTTGTGTACGACTGCATTTCAGACAGTCCTTACTTGTCGGATTTTGAGCAGATAATTGATTTGGAATTGGTATCCACTCTGGTGTCATATTACATTTCAGACCGCATGCCCGTTGAGTGGTTTGTCGATGATATCGAGAAATTGATTGTGGATTCCTACCATCCGCACGAGCGGGACTTTTACCGGGATGTCTTTGTCGAGGGCATTCAGGCAGTTCTGAAGAATTTGGGTAAGGCGTCGGGTGTCCCATGCGTGTCTTAGTAGCATCAGAGTTTGCTTTGAGGGAGTTGACATGCAGCCAGTAATAACCAGAAGGCAACGTATCAACCGAAAAAACGCCGAGTCGGCGATGGCTCTAAGGCTTTTCCTTCATGGGACAAAGCAAGAATGGGATGTCTTGGTGCTAATAGCCACAGGTGAATTCACGGAACCTGCTCACCGGCCAAAGGTGAGGCACATGTCCGATGGTCAAATCTTACCTACGGAAGAGTACAAGAGTCGAAAGATATGGAATTTCTTCGCAGCACGCTTCGACGCTGCATCACCAGACTGTCTCTTCGACTGCGCCGCTGCTAAACGTGTCCTACATATGTGGAGTAACCTGTCTAACCGTTGTGTCCGTGTAGACCTTGATCACCTTCACAGTCCAACGGTAGGAGAGTGGAGAAAAGTCGCAGAACAAATCCGTGACAAGGAGGCGGCATGCGAGTCCTAGTAGCGTGTGAGTATTCAGGGAAGGTTCGTGAGGCCTTCCGTTCTATGGGTCATGATGCTTGGTCGTGTGACTTGCTTCCTGCTGACGATGGAAGCGAGTTCCACATCCAAGGCGATGTGACCGAGTTGTTGGATGGCGGTTGGGACCTGATGGTGGCGTTCCCTCCGTGTACCTATCTTTGCAGTTCCGGGCTTCATTGGAACAAGCGGCGTCCGGAGCGTGCAGCAAAGACTGAAGAGGCGTTGAGGTTCGTCCAGACGTTGATGGATGCGCCGATACCAAGGATCGCCATCGAGAATCCTGTTGGATGCATCTCGACTCGGATTCGCAAGGCGAGTCAGTATATCCAGCCTTATCAGTTCGGTGACGATGCGTCTAAAAAGACCGGCCTTTGGCTGAAGTGTCTGCCGCTACTGGTTCCGACTCGGAGCGTTGAGCCCCGTATTGTGAACGGTAAGAAGCGATGGGGCAACCAGACTGACAGTGGGCAGAACAATCTGGGTCCTAGTGAGAACCGTTGGAAGGTTCGTAGTGAGACATACTCGGGGATTGCGGACGCGATGGCGGTCCAGTGGGGCGCCAGTATTTGGAATTTGAATTGGACTTTAGGGAGGTAGTTATGGATGATGAATTAGAAGAGCGCTTGAAAGACTATTTGAAAGAATTGTTGGGTCACTACTGTATTCCCGGAGAGGCTGCCGAGGCCTTTCCTAGTTGGTGGGACCAACTTGTTGACGTTTTGGAGGACAAAGAGAATGATTAATTTGGTAGTTACAGCAATATTTGGTGGGGCTTGTCTTTTAATTGGTTGGAAGATTGGCCGAGGAGAGCGCCATAGTGGGTGGATAGAAAACACACAGCGCTCTCACAATGAAAGCTCTCGATACTTCAAGGTGTCTGGAGATGTGAGCATTGATGGGTGTGCCGGGTGGCATGTCATGCTTTTCACTGAGGGGGAGGTGATCCGAGGGATCAGCCGCGCACAGTCCCACCCGGAAGATATCTAGAAATGGTGAGCGAGGTTAATATGTCAGATAAGAAGAGAGACCCTCTATTTATAATAGAGATGGATGATATTAGTAGTGAGCAATGCGCAGCAGTGGCAGCATGGGCCAAGACAGTGACTGGCCATGGAATCAATATCTACGTTCGAAACGGCGTAATCCAGGCCGAGTTCGATGAAGAGGTCACCATTTCTATGGCGACCGCAGTCAGAGCACAGTGGGAAATACTTAAAAACATCATGGGACTTAGTGTTCTAATGAGTGGACAGGCAGAGGCCTAAGGAGAGAGAGATGTCTATGATAAAAGTTCCAACAGACAATCGAGGGAATACGGCTACCGTAAACCTAGACCATATCGCCTTCGTTTCTAAGGAATCGAAGTCGGATGGCGGGGGCGCCATAATCCATCTTGGGGTACGGTGCCTAGGTATGGAGCGCCGTGTCAGGCTTGCTGTAGTTAGGACTACTGTCAGCAAAGAGCGGGTGGATGAGCTGATACGCACCGCCGGGGCCCTTGTGGTTGACTCCAAGCCGGAGTACCTCTATGGGAAAGGCAACCTATGAAAACCGTAGTAAGCTTTGGCGGAGGGGTTCAATCTACAGCCTTGGCCATAATGTGCATTGACGGAAGGCTGCCCCGGCCAGACCTATTCATGTTTGCGGACACTGGAGATGAGCCCGTCGCCGTATACGAGCACGTTCAGAAATGGAAGCACATACTGGAATGCGAAGGCTTTGAGTTCAAGACTGTATGTAAGCAGCCGGAGGAGAGCCTCTCCGAGCACGTACTTGGCCGACTCAGGAGCAACAAGGCAGGTATAAGCTATCCCCCACTCTATGTTGAACGAAAGCAGGAGCACCGCGACGGACGAATGCCCTTGTGGAGAGGATGCACCCGGACATTTAAGTCTAGGGTTCTTGACCAAGAGACAAAAAAGTGGGCCTCTATTCCGCGGGGCCACAAGGGCCCTCCGATGGTAGAGAAGTGGCTTGGGATATCCATAGATGAGTCATCTAGGATGAGGATGTCTACTGAAAAGTGGTACACGTTCAAGTATCCACTAATCGACCTACGCATATCCAGGACGGATTGCATCGGCATCATTAAGAAGGCCGGTGAATCTGCTCCTCGTTCCGCATGCGTGTATTGCCCTTTTCACTCCAACCGAGAGTGGCGCAGGGTTCGATCGGTGCCGGAGGATTGGAACAAGGCAGTCAACTTCGAGAAGGAGCTGCATAGGCTCTGGGATGAGAAGGGCGGCTTCGGTGGACTAAAGTCCAGACCCACGCTTCATGAGTCTGGAGTGCCTTTGAGTGAGGCGAACATTGATGAAGACCAAGTAAGTTTGTTTAGTAACTGGGACAATGAGTGTGCCGGTATTTGTGGCGTTTAGGCGCCTTAAAAACAAAACAGTGGAATCAAATAATGCCGCTGTTTTTTGAGCAGGAGAAGAAGATGAGTGTAAATAAAGTAATTCTAGTAGGCAACTTGGGCGCAGACCCAGAGGCTCGTGGTGCGGTAACAAAGATTCGCCTTGCCACAGCGGAGCGTCGGAAGCAGGGTGATAGTTGGGTGGACCACACAGAGTGGCATTCAGTTGCCTGCTTCGGCAAGACCGCGGAGAACGTGATGAAGTTCTGCAAGAAGGGCAAGCAGATTTACGTCGAGGGTAAAATCCGAACCAGCAAGTATCAGGACCGTGACGGCAACGACAAGTACAGTACTGAAGTCATTGCTGATCAGATTAGATTCTTGGGCGGAAGGGTAGACTGATGCCTATGACAAAGCTTCAGAAGGAAATCTTCCAGCTTTGCGACACCGTAGAGAGGGGTGGAGGCGACAAAAAAGAACGCCTTCACTTCTTCTCAATGGTCCGAGACCTCTGCGTAGAGCCCTTGAGGAAGGACGCTCGAAGGCATGTTGGCCTTGCAAAGTTTGACAGGAACACCAGAAGATGCGTATATCCTAACGGAGTACACCCAAAGCTAGCGTATCTGGTTGAGGGGGAGCCTGAATTTGAGGAGCGAAAGGTCCTTCTAGACAAGGCTGAATCAATATACCAGAACAAGAGGATGGAGCTTTGTGGGGAGTAAAGGGATTGCACCTTTGGGGGATGGACTACAAAGGACTCCTTCTGATGATGGGGCTCTCTGAAGAGTCTGATTATGAGGATGAGTTTAGGTTCATCGCTCAAAATGCTTGCCGTGGAGACCATCACGATGTCCTATTCTGCCTTCCTATCCAGAGACCCCATCGTGAAATGTTTCACTTTGTTGTGAGGGTAGTCCTGGATATGGAGGGGGTCATGTACGCGGACATAGACTTGATGGTTGACTCTAGGTCTTTCATAGACTCGATGAGTTACGATACAGAAGTTTGCACGTCGGAGGATAATCTGATAACCTACTCATAGAAGTATTCCATGCACCACTGCCCTACGAACCGTACCTCTCTCTCGCGGCTCGTAGGGCTTTTTTCTATTCCGAATAGTTGTATCTTTCTTCGTAGTGAACCATAAGAGATGCTGACTCAATATTGAGTTTACGGTACAGAGCATCTCGTTTACGGGCGCCCCCGTGCAGAGGCTTCCAGCTATCTCTGATATCAAAGACGACAGGCTTTTTCTTTTGGTTGTGTGGGCGCATGATCCTGCCCACCCTCTGCTCCACCTTTCCCATCGAAGAGCTTGGGCAGCACATGACAAGGGTATCGAGCCTGCGTATGTCCAGTCCCTCGTCTGCTATAGAAGTAGCAATAACAACACGGATGTCGCCCCTTCTGGCCTTGTCTATAACATCCGTCCTGTCTGCGGACTTCATCTTCCCGACTAAGGCCGGTGCCTCGATATTCGAATATGACAGGCATTCCGAAAGCACTTCGCAATGCCCGACCCTGTCTGACAAAACAAGTATACTCCTCCCCTCTTTGTAGCACTTCTCTACCAAGTCTAGAATCATTTGATTCCGGCCATCGTTGTCCAGCATCTCACTTATAACCTTGGTGTACATAGAAGAGCTCAAGTGCGAGTCAAATGTAGTAGACACCCGATACGCGGTTGGGATTGATATCAGCCCCATCGACTCAAGACTTGAATGGTCTATGCTCCAAACAGTCTCCCCGAACATCATGTGAATGAATGGATGCAGGCCATCTTTTCTTTTTGGGGTCGCTGTAAGCGCGAACCTATACTTAGATGGGATCGCACTCATAACCTCAATGTAGGTTCTTGCGGGCCCGTGATGAGCCTCATCCAGAATACATACGCCGAATTGCTTACTCCACTCGTACAGTTCAGCCCACTTCATTCTAGACAGGGTCTGTACGGTAGCAACAACCACGTCTCCGTCGATGTCTTTGCCTAGCCCCTTCTGGCCCACAGAGACATTTGGAGCCCACTCTTCTATACGCTCCACCCACTGAGATAGAAGGTCTCCAGTATGAACCAAAACAAGGGACTTCTTCTTTATCATTGATACAATCCCGACACCGATGGCAGTCTTTCCTGCTCCGCAAGGAGCTTGGATTACCCCGTGCCCTTTCTCTACGGAGCTAAGCACCGCCTGTGACTGGTATCCCCGTAGTCGAATATGCTGGGCAAGCTGGGAGTCGATGTCGTCTCCCGAGTATAATCTCGGTTGACGAAAAATCCTACATTGCTTTGGCCTCATGAACCTTGGGACGATAACTCCGCCATGCCATGGATGGTCTGACTCGAAGTAGACATACGGATATATCTTTTCTTCCGGTATGTCTACATACTTGCCCGCCTTCTGCATCCGCATCGCATCCTTGAACGCAGGATTAGGCAGGCCGCCTTCCTCGAAAAATGGGTCTATTTCATGCATGTAGGGAAAGCACAGGCCTCCGGCTTCCACGCACTTAACAGAAGCAAGCTTAGACTTCTCCTCTTCTTTCAACGCCATCCTCCTGACCCACATGGGGGCCTCCTTGGCCTTGAACGCCACATACCTTTTCTGATACGGGTCGTACATCTCAATCCAGTACCTGCTCTTGCTACCCCACCTGACTTTCATTTTGACCCTCCTCTTCGGACAGCCTCCACACAACCGGCCTCTTACCACTGCCGTCCCTTATTCTCGACTTCACATACCCGAGCCTTTTAAGACATTCCGCAACCCGCTTCTGATGCTTCAGGTCAAGCTGGTCCTTCCTGAGCTCAAGTCCACGAATCATAATCTCCTCCATGCTGTGGATGTGAACATGGGGATTAGTGTCGAAGTAGTCTTGGATAAGCCTGTCCCAAGAGTCGGCCACTCGGTATTGAACTTGGCTATCGAAAAGCAGGCTTTCCTCTGAAGGCTTAAGCCACCATTGCTCTCCAGCCCTGTATGCGTGAACCGCTTCTGCCCAGATCTGCCTACTGTTTTCTGAAATCCATTCCCTGTCCACATGAGAAACCTTAACAACCCAAAACCGACGTGCCCCAGTTGCGTCGGAAAGAAAGGCGCTCTCGTTGGTTGAGGCACAGAATACAACATGTCGAGGAACCTCCTCGGCGCGAGACTTGTATGGCACTCGATAATTGTCTACCTGAGCGGTAAGGAACGCCTTGATCTGACTATGGGCCTTTCCTCTAAAAGAGTCCAGCTCGGCTATCTCGTAAATCCAAGCCCTTGATATTTGAAGGAACGAGTCCTTACCAAAGTCCAGCGGAGTGTCACTGAACCACTTTCCGGCCAGAGCTCGAAGGCCGGTACTCTTACCAGCCCCTTGTTTTCCTACCAATACCAGCGTACAGTCGGCTTGGCCTCCGGGATTCATTGCTCTACTAATGGCCTGGATAGCCCACCTTCGGGCAATGACTCTGGATAGGTGGGTGTCTGCCACACCAAATCCTTCGGTAAGCCAGTCGTTCAGCCTGTTCACCCCGTCCCACTGAACGGACTCAAGCCACTCTACAAGAGGATTGCGTTTATGCTTTCGGGAAAAGTGACCGACAGTCTCTCTCACAATCCTAGTATTCCACACTGCACGGTATACTCGCGTAAGCCAGATGGATAGGCGCGTGTCATCCTCGTCCACCCATGGCTTGCCGTCAAGAAATACCTCGTTACTAAATGTGTTCAGCCAGATCCTCCCACGTAATCTTGAGTCATGCTCAAGTATGTACTCTAGGTTAGACGCGGTGTTATGCGGCTTCATATCGTCCTTGACAACCTTCATGTCCAGTCGGACTAGAACGTTCTCTTCAGCCTGACCTTCTTCATGATCGCTGCTCTGCTCTGCAGACATGAACGAGACAAACCTTTTATGAGGGGTCTTTGCGTGCCCATGGTTCTGTGACATGCAGACCATCCATACCCCGTGCTTTGCTCGCCTAAGGAAGGCGGAGCCTATCGAGCTCCCTTCAAAATCAGGGCATGCAATCTTGAGCTTATCTCCCACACGGGCCCGGTTTCCCCAGTCCTTTATACCAACCTCTCCAGCCTGATGTCTTACAATAACGTCCTCTTCAATCTGCTCCGGCTGGTCCAGCTTAATCGTGCCTTCAAGAAGGGCATCGGCGTCTATGACCTCGGCCTCTCCGTCCTCATGGTAGATATACTGATAGGACTCTTCCTTCTCTGTGCATGGAATGAACCAGCTCCTCGATGCGTCTTTGCACGCTGGGTCCGGGGAAAGCCCATGCTGCTCGGCATGTTCCATAGCCCAACGTATCAGCAGCCCGTATTCCCTAACCTTAACGGGCCTGCTTAATGGCATGACAAGTCTGCATCTTGTCTTTTCAGGAGTATGGCTCCATGTAGTATGTATCGCGCAAAGCCAGTCTCCAAAGACGCTCTCTACATCTTCTATTGCTGACCCTCCGTCGAAGTCTAGGCTTAATGCATAAATCTCTTGAACCTGACTGTCCTTTCTCCCTTTGCCCGGCTCAAGTTGATACAGCCCGTACAAAGGAAGAAGACCTTTCTGATTGTACTCATAGTCGTTTCTCTTCGCTACCTCTCTCCACTCTCCACTCACATAGTAGTCACAGAACTTATTCCAACTAAGTGACTGGACCTTCTCTGGAATCGTTTTCTTTAGATTCGCAAAAATAGATACCTTTATTTCCATGTTATCTCTCCACTCTTACCTCGACGGACGCACCCTCCGTTTTTGAGGCGTATAGTTTTTTCGCACGCACATTCCAAACAACTTTATCGTCACGCAAAACCCCAGCCATGGTCAGGGCATCTAGGACGCATTTTACCACATTATCAATATCAGGCTTTACATCGCAAGGCATTCTCTCCTGCGGGTCTTTCTTCCTAAGTAATCGCTTAGGCCTAGAAAATACCGCAACCACGTCCACGGTCACACATTCGTCTAGAGGCGCTCCTTCGTACTGATTCCTAATAATAAGGGCAGCGCTGCGCTCCCACTCCGCAGTTCCCTTTGGGGTGTAGGCCCGCCCGGTGGCCCGGACAAACTTTGGTCTTCCTTTCCCGACAGGCTGGCCGGGGATCACACACTCAAATAAAATCATGATTCGTCTTCGCTAAGCTCATCGAGAACTTCTCGAATCTGCTCATCAGTCCATTCAAACATCTTTGCAATTGTAGCAAAGAATCCAAGCCCTGGAACCCGGTCGCCACGCTCCCAAAAGCTAATAGAAGCACGAGTAGCGCCTGTCTTTTCAGCAAGCTCGTCTTGAGTCATTTTTAATTTACGGCGCTCCGTTAAGAGCATTGTTCCAAATTTCGTTGCCATAAGTTACCTCCTACGGTAAAAACGGAATACCACAAAAGTTTTCTTTTGACAACTAAAAGTTTCATATGTTATGTTTTGTGTCACAACAGGAGAGAGAAATGAATGAACAGCAATTAAAGCTTCGGCAGACACTACTGACGGGAACGAACATCGCGCCCATATTCGGTAAGTCTAAATTTAGAACTGCGTACGACATATACTGTGGCAAGAAGGGCCTTCTTGAGAGGACTCCTCCTACTGCAGCGATGATTCGTGGGACGTTCTTAGAGGTTGCGATCCTTGACTACTACCAAGCGGATCACGGCGTAGAGCTCGAAAGAGACTTGGGCACCGTAGTCCATACAGCAGAGAACTGGATGGGCGCATCTCCAGACGCCGTGTACACAACAGAAGAGGGCACGGTCATTGTTGACGCTAAGACTTCTCGAAGAAAAGATGGATGGGGAGTTCCGGGGTCTGACGATGTTCCTGACGATTATCAGCTACAACTTCACTGGTACGCCGCGGTGCTTAGAAGTCATGAGAAATACAGAAACATAAAAAGGCTTGATGTCATTGTGTACTTCCCCGTTCATGACGAGTTTTGTACATACAGTATCGAGCCCAACGTTGAGTTTGAGCAGAAGCTAATCGAAAGGGCGCGGGACTGGTGGTATAAGCATATCGTATGCAGCGTAGCCCCACCCATGGACCACTCGACATCCGCATGCCGAATGGCAGACTCGCAACCATACGAGGCTCCTGATATGGAGGAGGTTGATGAGGCTGAAGGATTATTGATAAGAGACCTTATTCAAGTCAAGTCTGACATAGATGAGCTGGTCAAGCAGAAGAAGACTCTAGAGAATCAAATCAAGGTTATTATTGGCTCGAAGGCCGGTATATACGACAACACAAACCGGGCAACGTGGAAAGAACAAAAGGGCAGGAGCGGGTTTGACCAGAAGTCATTCAAGACAGATCACCCCGAGCTTTACGAACAATACAAAAAAGAAGGCAAACCCTTCCGTGTATTACGAATTAAATAGGAGAGAGAGATGAAAAATATAGCAACAGCAATATGTAAGGTGATGGCTGCAGCAAGCCATGTTCAGAAGACCGGGAAGAACTCCTTCCACGGATATAACTACGCTTCCGATGCGGACCTTCTTCGGGTAATTCAGCCCGCGATGTCGGATGCCGGTCTCATCATGGTGCCCACCCAAGTAGCACAGAGCGACAAGCAGCTCGACAAAGGGAAGACCCAGACAGACGTGCATGTAGAATATACGTTGGTCCATAGTAGCGGAGAGTCCATGACCATTCAGGCGGTCGGACGCGGGATTGATAAGGAAGATAAGGGCCCGTACAAGGCCATGACTGGCGCACTCAAGTACGCCCTACGACAGACATTCCTTGTCCCTACGGGCGATGACCCGGAGGCAAGCGCCCACAGCGCTCCTGCCGCTCCAAGGCCTAAGCTTAACAGCGCTCCGGCTCCGGCTCCTGTGTCAGGTCCGGCTCCAGCCAAAGCAGCTCCTGCCGGTCCTTCCTCGTCCCCTAGTTGCCCCAAGTGCGGAGGAGACATGTGGGACGACTCAGAGAAGCGCAATAACGGAGGCAGAGGGCCTGCTTATAAGTGTAAGGCTGGAAAGTACAACTCTGCCACCAAGATGACAGAGGGATGTAACGGAGTCATTTGGGATGCGGAGCGAAAGAACACTAAGGTCCATGACATGTTTGATGAGGTTCCTTTCTAAGGAATCGACCCTGTGGGCGGCGGGTTGTCCTGGATAGGGACGCCCGTTGCGCTCAGCATGTCAATTCCTTTGACTCCAAAAAGTCCGGCAAGGATCACGAGTATGACCACAAGGGTCTGGGGCGTTAGCAAGCTCTGGACCCATTTTTGTTTTTGAAGTTGAGCGTCAGCCTCTTGCTTTTCTCTGTCTGCTCGATATTTTCTAGCTTCTTCAGCCCTTCGCTCGTCTGCTTCCACTCGGTTCTTCATAATGTCTTTGAGCTCAATCTGACTCGTGCAAAGAGTATTAAAGCGCTCTTTTTGCCTATCCTCCTGGTGCTCAAGAGTCAGCTGCAGCTTTGATGTGTCCAGCTTTAATTGGTTCACATCACCCTCCAGTCCAATAATTCTTGCAGTGTTCTGTCGAACTTTGTCCTCGACGCTCATACAACACCTTCCTGTAGCCAGCTATTAATGGACTCTGAAGATATATCCAAACTAACAACATGGACTGCGCGCTTTGAGCTTATTCTAGACGCCCATGTCTGTGTAACTTTATCCTTCCAAGAAGGACCGGGATTAAATACAGACCTAAGGTTTCCTATGTCCCCCCACCCGCACCCGTTTAATTTAAAAGCAGAATTAGACTCCAGCGTAAGTATCTTATCGGTCTCTGCATCGTGACAGAGGACAATCATTGAGTGGCCGCCAGAGTCTGTAAAGTACTGAACAAGCCAAGGGCCTTTTGAAGGGGCCGTTGTTGCCACCCCCCAGTCGATGCACACTCGTGGGCCGTACGCAGGAACGTGAT
>Ga0098055_1001500_pt1 | contig 12619 bp, 22 predicted proteins | sample 17_taG_FD_75107 | JGI IMG/M metagenome (GOLD analysis project Ga0098055, IMG submission 75107) | Marine viral communities from the Subarctic Pacific Ocean - 17_ETSP_OMZ_AT15314 metaG | ecosystem: Environmental > Aquatic > Marine > Oceanic | place: Pacific Ocean | collected 2015-01-18 | reverse complement strand
TTATCAGCCATTTATCCTCCAATTAACTATTACTTACTACTATTTTAGCATAGAAGTTGTGGGCTGTTGGTATTTAGATTGTTTTAATTATTTGTCAAATTGCTTACAGATTTTTAGATAAAGATTTACCATATCATCTGCATCTTGAACAAGATTAATTCCTTTAATTCGCATATAGTTAAACTGTTTTAAGACAGTTTCTTTAAATTGCTCATCATCAATTAACTCATCAATTGCATCTTCGCGTTTTGTCCCATCTGGGAATTTTGGTATATTCATAATAAAATATTATAACACTCTTAATTAAATTTTTTCTTTTTCCAAATACGATTTACATAGTGATTTAATATGTGTTTTCTAAAATTGGTAGTTTCTATAGCGTCATATTCACCATCTTTATAATATGTATAGTCAGAAGTCCAATTTTCTCTTTTTATTGGTATCAATTGGGCAATAGGTGTTCCTGCTTTAACTATTCCATCAAAGCTAGTGGAAGGCCAGCAAGGTATTGCAAAGTTTGTTGTTCTTTTATCATCTGTATCAACGATTGCAGGAACTGCTTTAAAAGGCAATTGATTGTAACCAAGCGGTTCTACTACTAATAAAGAAAAACCTTCTGGTGTATAGGGTACAATAGGCCATTGATATTTTAAAATTCTTTTATGATATCCATGAGGTGTTTCCATATTCATAGCGTGTTGCCCATGTGTGGTAAATATACCTGCATCTACTTTCCAAGAAATTTTAAACCCATCTTCATTTCCCTCATCTTGCTCTAAGTAGATATCGAAAGGCAACTCAATAATATATCCATGAGTAAGACTATCTAAAATAGGTTGGCATTTTTTAAAAGTTGAATTTGTAGTACCATTTATTAATTGTAATTTTTTTTCGTCTTCAACTCTTCCAAAAGTCCAAGCATCTTTCCACCATTTAGGTAAATAGTTTTTAGCAGGTTTTGGTGCAGGAACCAGATTGTGTAGTTCTTTTGTTGTAGCTTTAAATTTTAATTTTTTATTCATTGTGTAATTCTAACAGATTTTCATATAAATTTAGACCATATACATTTTCTTTAAAATTCCAAGCATTCCACGAACCGTAAGTTTTTGCAAGCTCTGGAAGATTTAGTATATATTTTATTTCTGGAAAGTTTTTCATACACTCAGTCGCTAGTTCAGTAGCATGTTTCCAAAAATCTGTTTTGTATTGTGAACCACCAAAGTAATGTAAAGTTATAATATCTTGATACTCTTTAAAATCTTGTCTATACAATGTGTTAGCTTCTTCTAAACTAATTCGTTCTGTTTGTACAGCTAAAGTAAGGTAATTAATCCTCAACATTGCGTTGATACTAGTAGCTTCTAAAGGTTCTAAGAAAAACGAAGAATTTCCGTTATAAGAAACTCTTTCGTTAAAGTTTTCTTGTCTATAATAATTTTTAAACTCTAAAGATGATTCATTAGAAAAACTTTTAAGTTTTTTTTCTTTCTCGAACATAGCAAAATCTTCTTTAATATCATCAATATTATTAATTTTTTTGTTGTACATATATCCATAAGAAACACGACTTTGTAGTGGTATTCCAAATATCCACCCATATGGTCTGGCTATAGCTTGTGTATAATCAAATTCCGGTGATTCCCACATATAATGTCTTACTAAACCAGCATTAACAGGTATGTACTTTGCTTTATTATAATTATTTTCCCAAGCAGTGGGTGTTCCAGAACAGTCCATTATAAAATCGCTGTCTATCGTGTCATGTGTTACCTGTTTATCAATTATATTAATTTTTTTTCTATTTACATATAGCAGGTACTCTTGAAGTTTTACTGCATTAAAGTGTAAAGAGGTGTAAGGCATAGGCAGGTGATGTACAAAATCTTTTTTCCATCCAACATAATTTATTCCCTTTTTAACATGAGCATCAAAGTGTTTGTTTACCTCATGCCAAGACATGTTTAGTGTTTGGTGTAGGTGAGATAAAAGGTCAAGTTGTGAACCTTCTCCAACCGTTTGTGGTTGTTTGCTACTATCAAAATATAAATCTATTTCATAGTCTGTATAGTAAGAAAAATAATTAACAGCTAAAGCTCCAGCTGTTCCTTTACCTATTATGGATAATTTTTTCACAATTTTCTAGTTCTTTATATGGATATATTGCAGCAGCTCTTTTAAATATATCTCTTACGCCTTTTGTATAAAGTGTTACTTGAAATGAAGACTTTATATAGTCGAGTATTTTATCTGTAGGGTCTATATGTATTAGTTCTACATCATCATTAAAAACTAACTTTGCTATATGGTCACCTTTTACTAATTGCAACTTTTCCATTTCACCAAATCTTATAGCCACATCTAAACTTCTTCCATATCTACCAACAGGTAAAAGACCTTCTATAACTTTAGAATTACCAAGAGCATGTTTAGTAGTTACATCTGGTGCTAACATATTTGCTTCTAAATTTTTGTTGTCTGAAAGAAATACATAAGGGCAATGTATGTGTACTATATTATCCCCATCGTGTTCCATGGGATGTAAAACTGGATTTACTTTACTTATGTTTGGTTCAGATATTTCTTTGCTTTGAAATATAAAATCATTTCCTTCACCACTAATAACATCTAAGTTATAAGCCATATCTAAATATACTATTCTGTTTTGTACCTTAACTGTTTGTGGGCACATTGGTACAGTAGATTTTTCCATCCTTGGATAAGGATATATGTTAGACGGTGCAGTGTCTTGTGATTGTAGTGTAAACCAGTACAGCTTACTGGTCATTAGCCATAAAGTTTGTATTTAAAAGTATTCTTCTTTTGTTTTTTATTGGTGACATACCTGTATGAAGTATGTAGCCATCAAAAATTACTAACCTATTTGCAACAGGCTGTATTCTTTCTCTTTCTATTAGTTTTTCTGGAATAGGTGCTGAAGGGTCTTTTGTAGTTTCTTCGTACATAATTGTGTCACCGTCCGAATCGTTCATGTACAATATACAGCTATAGTTTTGTCTAGCAGTGTCTATATGTACTTGATGTTCAAAAGGCTTAGGACTTTTAGTAGTCATGTCTAGCCTAGCTCGTGTACATTTATCCAAACCAGTTGCTTCTTGTATGTCACACAAAGCACCTATAAAAGCTGGAAAGTGAGGTGACAAAGGTCTACCTGTAGGTGTTTCAATTAATACATGCGTATAACCAAAAGACCAATCATCGCCTTCATTTGCTGTTGATGTTACATTATTTAGATAAGACCATTCAAATCTTGGGCTTTGAACTATATGCTCGTTTAGGTATTCAAAATATGTCGGTGATAAAAAATTATCAATAACTTCAAGTTTCATCTCTAAAGCTCCTATAGTCTCTTTCCTTAATCATAAAATCTCTTTGCTCCAGTAAGTTTTGTTCATACTCTTGTTCTGTACCCATTCTACACTCTAATTCAACTTTTTCGTCTTCTCTTTTATAAATTAATGCGTGTATAAAAGGGGTACCAGGTTCTACAGTACACTCGTAATTTAAAATTGAAAATGGAAAAGAAACATATCCCCATTTATCTGCCTCTACAATCCCAGTTAGACATCTAACATCGTCTCTAAAATGATAGAAAGGGTCTGAATACATAATGTCATAGCCCTCTGGAACTATTATTTTATAAGGCATTTCTATTTTTAATATGTCTCCTTGTGCAGTGGCTCCTATATCCATGCCTTTAAATGCAAAAGGCATATGTGTGGTGACAAAGGTTTTACCTATTATTTGGTCTCCAGTAGTTGCAGAGTGTGTCCAATTTGGTGTACCGTCTTCATTATATTCTTGTCCTATAAACATTTTTGTCCACAAAGGAAGTATTAGACCAGTACTAAGAGTATCTTGTATAGCAGGGCATTTCTTAGCGGTAAAACCATCGTAGTTATACCAATCTTTTGGTCTGATGTGCTGTAGTATCCAACTATCTTTTTGACTTCCAGGTTTAAGTTTTTTCCACCAATCTGGTTTTAAGTCTTTTGCTAAATATGGTGGGTGTAACTTTAAGAATATCTCTCTTGATTTATCTTTAGGTATGACAGTTATCTTCACTTCATTGACCTACTCTCTTTTGTGTATCCAAACTTAAATTTATTAACAATAGATAATTTTGATGTTTTTATTTTATCTCTATGTTTTTCATAACTTTCATAAACAATACGATACTTTTGCCTTTTATAAGGTGTTAAGTAGCAAAGTGGCTCACCTTGTTTTATGTATATTTCATCCTCTTTAGATGTATACAATATAATAATATTGAGAGAATGAAACTTATCTTGTTTTACTATACCTGGTGGTACAACCCAATCTTTATTGTGATGATAAAATAAAGGGTCAAACCTAGCACTATATCCTTTAGGTGTGATTATATTCCATCCAGTCGCAAGTGTGTACATACCTCTTACACCACTTTCTTTTACATGATTAGTGTACATATCATCTGGATGTCGTCTTAATATAAAGTCTGGATTAGACATCTTTGATACCCAAGTTCCTCTATCAGTCTGTCCAATGTGTATATCACAAGGAGATGTCACTACATAACTTTCTTTAAATAAATCACTAAAGCTAGGGCACATTTTGGCTGTTTTAAGATTAGGTATGAGTTTGCTTACAAATCCGTTATAACCATTTCCATCTTCTATATCTCTAGGTAAGTTTTTATACCATTTAGGTAAAAAATCTGTTGCAGCGTGTATTTTAGATGCTTCTAAATTTGAAAACCCTTCTATAGCTGAAGTTAATATAATTTTTTTCATGTTAAGATTATAACATAATGAAAAAGATTACAGTGATAGGAAAAGGTTTATCGGGCATGATGTCCGTTAATTTTTTTAATAACATTGAAAATTGGGAAGTAGAGTGTGTATATAACAGTTTATATCCAGAACAAGATGTAGGTATATCCACAGCACTAGACTTTTATGGCTATATGTCTGAAATAAATAACCTCACATACCCAGAAGTAAAAGAATTTAAAGGTTTTCACAAAACAGGTGTTAGTAAAGAAAACTTTGGAGAAAACACATATTTTCAAAGTTTTAAAGTAGGTAACATGTCTGTACAATTTAATTCTGTAGATATGATTAATTATTTGCAGAAATTAAACGACAATATAAAATATACTGAACTAAAAGATATATCTTATAAAAGTTTAGACACTGATTACATTATAGATACTACACCACCTAATTGGAATGATGATTATGCTTATTCCAAACACATACCTGTAAATAAAGCATACGGTACAAAGATACCTTGGCTATACCCACAATTTGACTACACAAGGATTATAGCAAGACCTTACGGATGGATATCAATGATACCTACAAAAGACTTTTTATTTTGTACATACATATTTAATGAAAACATTAATTCAGATATAGAAATAGAAGAGGACATGTTAATACACCTATCTGAAGAAGCATACGATACTTCTAACTTAAAGTTCAAGTCCTTTTCTTTCAAAAATTATTATATAAAACAGGCAGTAAAAGATAATGTTTTATACAACGGAAACAAGTCAGCTTTTTTAGAGCCTTTTGAAGCAACTGCTTTTTCTAATACAATAAGATTAACTTCTGATTATTTTGAACATTTAGTGTACGACCAGCCTTTTCATAACGATAGATATCTTGAATACATACAAGAATCACAGGAAGTAATATTAATGCACTATCTAGCAGGTAGTAAATGGGATACAGAGTTCTGGAATAATGCTACGAATGTTGCAGAAGATTTTTTTAAAAATTACAGTAGTGATAAATTCAAACAAAGAATTGAAAAAATTACTAAACCTTATTTAAAAAAGAATACTCTATCTTTTTTCTATACCCAATCACTATACGAATATAATATATTTAATTTAGGTATTCACGAAAAGTTAAAGTCTTTGACTAGCTAACTTCTTGTGAGCCTGTAACAATTCCTGTTTCGGAATCATATACATTTTCCATGTGTGTACCAGTGTCAAAATCAAACCATCTGTTTTGACTTTGAGAATCAACACCGGGCTCTATAAATTCAGAACCAGTCCATTTGTTACCAACATCACAAGATTCTAAACTATCGATTACCATATGGTCGTCTAAGTCAGAAAATAGTTGCTCTACGCCGTCAACTACTTTGATAACATCAGATTTGACTTGCTTTGTTGAACTAACAACATTGCCTTCTGTTAATGTACAAAAAAATGCACTCATATTTTGTCTCCTATACTTTGTAACTTTATAATACTAACACACCTTTAATAATATTCTATTATTTGTGTATGGTAAAAGGATGTATCACCATATCTTGCAAGTGATGTAGAACTAGCTAAATATACACTTCCTCTTTCTCTTGTTCTAGGGTTATTCATTACGATTGTTCTATCAAGATTAACTTCACTAATTGTTTGTGGGCTACCACCACCATTAACTGTTTGTATTGACTTTATGACTGGAGCTCTATTACCAGATTCTTGTATTATTCTTCCCATTAGTCTGCATACTCCACAACATGATAATAGCTAGTACCATTTCCAACATTAGGATATCCATTAGCTTGTGTCTGTATAGTAGTACTGTTACTTAACCTAGCAGAGGTATTACTATGTCCCCAAGCACTAACACCAGAACGGGAACTTCCATAAATCTGTGATTTTTCTATATTTACTTCTGATATAGTAACACTAGTAGTACCAGTAGTATTACCAACACTTACATGTTGAACACTAACTATATTGCTTTGTCTTCTTATATTTCTCATTAGTAATACTCTATCACTTCATAGGCGACTATAGGTCTTCTACGCCCAACTTGATTAAAACTGCTATTCTGAGCTTTTGCTGTAATAGTTGTACTATCAGATAAATAAACATCGGGAGCTTCACACTCTACACTAGCAAAAGTAGTGTTTTCCCAAGTGTTATATCCATAGCTAAAATGTTTACTTCTTAATGTACTTATAAAAGATTTGTTTAAATCGACAGCAGATATTGTTTCAGTAAATGTTATAGTAGTCGAAGTAGAAGATGAGTGTGTAAATGTTCCTCTTTGTATACTTTTAATACCAGCTGCATTGTTTGCAATAGTTGCCCAGTTTCTACCCATTATTCATACTCCACAACTTGTACAGCTAATCTAGCTTCATCGTTACTTTCAGTTCTGCTACCAGAGATATTAGCACCCCATCTAAGAGTAGTACTATCTTGCAAGTAACAACCTTGGTCTGTTTGACCACCACGAACTTGACCCCAGTCTGATAACTGAGGGTTTCCAAATGTAAAGTAACCTACTGAATAAATATGGTATCCTTCCCCACCAGCAATAAGGAAGGTTTTAGCAGTATCTACAGCACTAATGGTACTTGAATAAGTACCACTGCTTTCACCTGTTCGAGTTACTACTACTCTTTGAATAGATTTAATTTTTTGTGTGTTATCTAAGTGATATCGCACTTATTCTCCTAAGTTTATACTGATTCTTCTATTCCCCAACAGTTTGCTACAGTACCAGCAGTTGCGTTAACTGCTATAAAAGAACCTGCATCTAAAACGATGTTTGTTCTTTCAAGTACAGAGTTAGCACCAAGAGTGAAAGATTCAATCTTGTGTTCTGTACCTAAAGTAGCGCCTGTTGGAGCAACATAGACTGTAATTACATCTGCTGAAGAAGTGGTGTTTGCAATGTTTAAGTTTACAACGCTTAATGTACTTGATGGAGCAGTATACACTGTTCCGTCTGAGTCATCGCCATCTCTTCTTGCTAATAATCCGCTAGCCATTATTTATCTCCTATACTATCCGTTTAATCCAAAGAAAAGTGCTGAAGTGTTTAAACTTGCAGGACTCGCTATTTGGCTTGTTTTTACTTTTACTACTTGTGTCGCAGATGCGTCATACAACAATACTAAATCATTGTCTCCATCTACTGTTATGGATGTACCATCTGTAGCTCCGTTGATATCTAAAGCCAAAGTTCCAGCAGTCATACTAAGACCACTAGATGCGCTGAAATAATCTACTACAGCTGCTGTCGTTGGGATAGAGGTATCATTATCGGAACTTGCTAAACCTTCTGATTCTATAACTATTGCAGAAGCTTTAAAATTATCTACTTCTAAATTAGATAGAGTGTTGCTATCTATATCTAGGGTTTTATTTGTTAAAGTTTGTGAACTAGTAAGAGTAACAGCGTTAGAGTCAATATATGCTTTTGTTGCTTTTGCTGAAGCTAATGTATCATCACTAGAAGAAACACTTGATAAGTCTGCATCAACAACACCAGAGGCAAAATCTGCTACTTCTAAATTGGTAACTGCGTTACCTGTACCATTAACATCTAATGTTTTATTTGTTAAAGTTTCAGTAGCGTCTGGTGCTAGCTCTACCCAAGCAGAGCCGTTATAGTATTCTAAATAATTATTGTCTGTATTGTATCTTACTTCACCAGTACTTGCTGAAGAATTTCTATTAGCAGTTGAACCACCAGGTATTTTTACACCAGAGTTAGCACCATCTGCAAATTCCCTTAAACCATCAAAGGTTCCGTTTGTACTAGTTACATAAATTGGTCTATTTGCCATTTGTTATCTCCAAAATATTTTTATGATAAACAAGTATATCATGTGTCTTAAACATCATTGTCTTTTAGTCCCCGCCGTTCATTACAAAGAAAATCTTGGCACTTGTATGGTTTATTTTTGCAGCCATCTGACTTGCATTAATTTTTTTATTAGCAGAACCGTCTGAATCGTAAACAAGTACTTGGTCTGTTGCTATGTCAACTTCTATTGATGTACCATCAGTTGAACCAGTAAAGTTTAAACTAAAGTCTCCAGAAGAGAAAGTTATACCATTTCCACCAGAGTAGTAATCTACTAGAGCAGCGGTTGTTGGAAAAGATGTATCGTTATCACTAGAACCCATACCTTCGGATTCTGTAACAATTGCTGTGTTTTTAAAATTATCTATTTCCATATTAGAAACAGTGTTGCTGTCTATATCGAAAGTTTTATTTGTTAAGGTTTCATTTCCAGTAGTAGTGACTAAGTTAGATGTTATATAATCTACTAAAGACTTAGCGCTAAAAAAAGTATCGTCATTTGACGAAACAGAAGATATATCAGTATCTAATACACCACTAGCAAAATCTGCTACTTCTATATTAGATATTGAGTTGCCTGTACCATTTGCGTCAAAAGTTTTATTAGTTAGTGTTTCTGTAGCAGCGCTACCGACTTGAATCCAAGCAGAACCGTTATAATATTCAACTACATTGTCATCAGAATTAAATCTTGTATCTCCAGCTGCTGCTGAACTGTCTCTATTTGCTGTAGTACCTGCTGGTAATCTTAAACCAGAATTTGCACCTTCAAAAAATATAGAAAGACCAGAAGTTTGATTACTTCCATCAAGAGTTACATGTACTGCTCTTTCTGCCATATTATGCAATCTCCAATAAGTTAATTGTTAAATCTATATAGCTACCTTCTAGTGCTCCAGTGTATCCATATATTTTATCTCCAGCTTCTAAAAATAATTTACCTTCTACTAAGTTATCTTTCGTATCCGCAGCTACTGTATAATCTTTTACTAAGAAAACTTCATCACCATTTGATTTTGTTAATTTAAAGTTAACATTTCCATTAGTGTCTACAACATTAGCAACTTGAGCAGAAACAATAACTGTTTGCGTTGCAGAAGGTGTTGTATATAAAAGAGGATTAATTACAGATAAATTAGAAGTACTTCCTGTTTGGTCTGTTATTACTAAAATATCTGAAGCTGAGACATCTATAGGGTCTGAGGAGTCAGCAGATGCGTCAGTAAATGCAATATCGCCACTACTATCTAAATTAATTTGTGTTTGCGTTCCAGCCGCATTCACAAAAGGAATAGAGTGTTCTGTTTCGTCTTCTAGATTGAAAACTAAGCTTTTAAATGTGTCTGCCATGATTAATTATCCCGTGTATATCTTATCATTGGTTTTGTAATTTTATGTTTTTAAACATTTAAGACAAAGCCAAAATTTTAGCTGTCGTTGCTCCACCAATAGTCAACTCTCCCCAGCTTGCGCTGTTGTTAGTATTGTCTGAACCGGTATAAACTTGTAATTTTGAATCTGTTGAGTTATAGACTATTAAACCAGAATAAACTTTACTGGTTGCCAAGTTATCTCTTTGGGTTGTTGTAAACCTTGGAATAAGAACACCATCTGCATCTGCGTCCGAACCATCATGGTATTCTGCAAGTCCATCAGAGTTACCATTTGTAAATTTAACTCTTATAGGTCTATTCCCGTATGTCGTACTCATTTATTACTCCGGTTTTGGGTTGTCTTCTTTTACCTCAGCTATATGGTCTGCCCAAAGGGTAGTACCATTTACACCATCCCAGTACATCATATCTAGTTGTTCTGGTAGTGATTTGTAAGCTTCTTGTCTAGCTTGTTTATAACCATTTTCTTGAAAGTCAAAATCGTTATTAGCTTTATCTACTACTGCTTGGTCGTATTCAGCTTCTGTAAACTCTCGTCTTTCGTTATTGACTTGAGCAAACATACCGTCACCGCCATTAGCAGTTTTTTTTGCGTCAATCTCTGTTTGAGCTGCCGCTGTTAATTCTTCTATTGTTGCCATTTATATCACCTCCTTCAATTGTAACATATATATTCTTACCATTACTTCTTTAAACCGTATAGTTTAAAACTGGTACCAACTTGAAAATTTGCATCATTTGAACCAAAAAATCTTAAACCGTTATGTGCTTCATCTACTGTTAAGACTCCACCACCAGTTCTTGAAATTACTGAATTTGTATTGGGGTCAAAGTCAGCACCTTTTTGCACAACTGATGAATACTCAGAAGAATTATTAAAATTATATAAATATAAAATATAATTACCTCTTTCACCTGTTCCTGTACCAGCTACACTACCTCTAAGATGTGTTTGGTCTACGCTTCCAACACGACCATAAGTAGCATCAGCTCTCAACAAACGATATGCAGAATCATAATTTGCCGTTTCGTTAGGACTTCCAGAAGCTAGAAATCTATAATTAAAAACATTGTTACCAGCATCAAATCGTTGATTAGTTACCAAAACTTGATAAACATCATAAGAACTATCCCAGTTGCTAGCACCTAAATCTACAGTTGCAGTAGTAGAACTTAAAATTTTTTCATCTAATAAAACTAAAGAACCAGCCATTACTTTATACCATATACCTTTACTATAAATTCTGAATAATCACTTGCACCATTAAATGTTATACCAGTAATTCTTTCTTCAACTTTGTGAACTCCAATAAACTTGTAACCTACACTTCCAGATGTTCCATAATATCCAACACCTTCGCCTGTTGCAAAAGTATATGAGTTAGCATCGTAAGGGTTGTGAATATATAAAGACATACCACCACTATCTTCATCTCCACTTCCTACCCAACTCATAAAATTCCAATTAGTTGTACCTGTACTTTTACCTTCATATTCAGTACCATAAGATTTTAATTGCTCTGATGCGTAAGCATATTCACTTCCTGTAATTTCATTGTCAGAAGCATCTATTAATCTTGACCAAACATAGTAATCAATATTGCTGCCTATTTTTGTCATAGTTATAAAGTAATTTTCATATTTTTCAGAAAATATGTTTTGCAATACTATTTTTGTATCACTACCACCACTTGCATCTAAAACAACTTCTTTTATAAATTCTAAATTAGTAGCCATTATGAATACCTAATTCCATATAAAGAAAATGTTCCAGAAGTCATAGTAGGCGTATTTGTACTCATAAATTTTATACCATCTACTTGAGAAGTATATGGAGAAGCTCCACTAAAGTAACTATTAAATACTGTACCTCCAGTTTCTGAAAGTACAATTTGTCCAGTTGCATAAGAATATCTTATAGAATCACCTAAATTATAAAAATAAGCATAACCACTAAAATTTAAACTATGACTAGAACCAATACCTACAGCAATATTACCGTGATTAGAGTTTCTAACTGAACTATTACCAGAACCTGTTAAAGAAAACCAAGAAGCAGCATAATCATAATTTGAAGTGTTAAAAGTACCACCTTGAGAAAATCTAAAACCTGGATAGTGAGTTCCAGCTCCAGAAGGCATTTTGACATTACTAAATTGAAGTACATGTACATTATAAGTAGTTTCTTTTATATCTGAAAAAGTCATTTCAGTATAGCTTGTAGAGCTTTGAGTTTCAATTAATTCTAATTGTCCATACTGTGTCCATTTATCTTCTTGTACTAATTCATTTATTTCAGCTGGGTCAAACTTACCTACATTAGCAAATGCTGCCTGTGTAGGAATATCTACTCCGCTATATCCGTATTTATTACTTTTGCTCATTATGTTACCTTGTACAATGTAAAAGTTCCTGCTGTTATAGTGCCACTATTTACATAAAATCTCATTCCATTACTAGCACTTGCAACTGTATGTACTTGTCCACCCTGCCTACCTTTTAATTTAGGGTTAGCATTATCTACACAACAACTTTCAACAGTAAGAAAACTGTACTCTGAACTATTAGAAAAATTGTAAAGGTAAAAAATCATATTACCCATTTCAT
>Ga0098055_1001498_pt1 | contig 12628 bp, 24 predicted proteins | sample 17_taG_FD_75107 | JGI IMG/M metagenome (GOLD analysis project Ga0098055, IMG submission 75107) | Marine viral communities from the Subarctic Pacific Ocean - 17_ETSP_OMZ_AT15314 metaG | ecosystem: Environmental > Aquatic > Marine > Oceanic | place: Pacific Ocean | collected 2015-01-18 | reverse complement strand
GGTGAGCTACAAAAAATCACCCATTACGAGCGCCAAGTTTTGTAGACGAACGCCGGTGATAAGAATTGGTCACGGCTCCACAGTCCCTTATGGAGAATATCCAGTGATAGGGCTGCACTACCTTGAAGTAGTGGGGTGCAGTAAGCTTTCAACAATACAACCCGCGTCTGGGGCCTTTCGGCTATATGCCGTTTCATCAATCAGGCGTGCGGTTGTTTTTTTTATTTTAGGGGTTGACAAAACCGGCGGCGCCGGGGCGCCACTAGCTTATTGAGACTTTGTATCAACAAAACTACCCCCTTGACCGAAGACCGGCGCACGCAACCATGGCCAGTGAGATTTTTTTGGCTTTTTATCAATTATTATAAAGAATGACCATTGACAGGACGATATTTTATTATATAATGAAAACATAAGAAACTAAAAAACGACGGAAGGGAAGTTTTATGATTGATTACAAACTGTGGGGCTTAGAAGAGTTCGGCGTAACTTATCTGGCAAGCGCTAAATGCACTAAACATTCAGGGGGTTGCGACATTGGCGAAGCCTCTGCTGGCTCAGATGAGGTTGAGCATATGTTCGGCGTGTGGTGGCATTTCTTCGCTAACGATATGGTCAATGTTGCCAAAATGGCGACCGACGTGGATGACTCCGAGCTTTGGGGGGAAGCACTCTCTAAAACACGAGACTTTTTCCTCGGCGTTGCTAACGACGAGCAGCTTCTAAAGAAAGTTGCAAGAGAATGGTGTGACACCGGACATGAAATAACACCAAATCAGGCTGAAGCCCTGTGTAGGACGGCTGAGTGCAGGTGTCGTATTGAACTCGCAAGATTGCAGGGTTGGGAAATTGAAGTCAACAAATACGATGAATTCGATGATATAGAAGAAAACGAAGAATTTTGATAAATAATCAATAAAAATCATTGACAAAGTAAAGTTCTGTGATAGAATAGACGATATAAGTGTTAGAGAGTTTAAGTTTAATTGTTTTTTGGAAGGAGTTTGAGATGGAAATCGCACGAACCAATGACCACGAAATTACGGTCAGTTCAAATGTAACAGCCAGTAGTTTTGTTTCTGAGTGGCGCAAAACAGGGCAGTTGACGTTTGATGAAAGCGACGGAAACGGTGTCCGGCAGAAGTTCACTGTCACAATGCCTCTAGACGTTGCTCGCAGCCTTTGTGAGGAGTTGGCTGGTGACATCATCAAGTATGATGAACAGCAAGCTGCAGCTGCGGCAGAAGCCGAAGCCGAACGTCTAGCTGAAGCCAAAGCTGAAGCTGAGGCAGAACGCCTAGCTGAAGCTACTGAGTAGTCCTTTCAAGTGGTGGCGCACTATAAAACGCCATTTTTTAATTTATAAAGTTTTTTACGGGAGGAAGCGATGAAGGTACACAATTCGGCGTCAGGAAGAAGAAAAGCTGTGTCGTTGGGTGTAATTGACTGCCCACCAAACCCAGCAAAGCGGCAGAAACCCAAGAAGCATACAGCGGCACAACTAAAAGCCATTAGGCAAACTAGAATCAAGAATTTAAGGAGTAAACAATGTCAAGAGAATTAAACACACCATTCGGCGAAACCGTCAAAGTAACACGCCACGTTGTACTGGATAACGGTTGGCAGTATTTTCTAACCGACTGCGACAACAGCAGACCAAAGTATTCTAAGGCTATCGTAGACAAGCCTGACGAGGGTTGTAAGCCTCAATACGGCTACGTCTATCTGCCCGAAGAAAAAGAATTTGGGTGGACTGAAAGCAAGAACCTCGACAATATTAATGACATACCCCTATACGGTTATGAGTGGGCGAAGTAATAAATTTTTTATAAGGAAGAACAAATGCAAAAATTCGAAATAAAACGCGGCGAAGTAAACATAATTCAAGACCAAAAATTATCTGTTCAAGACATTATGAAAATTTGTGATGTGTGCAGAGCAACCGTCACTCGCTGGATGGACGTGGATGGACTAGCTTTCGTGAGGGTTGGCAAAACCAGATACACAACTGTTCCCGTGTTTGAGGAATGGACAAAGCGAGACACCTCCCTCGGCGATGAAAGCCAAAAGATGAGCCTCAATGAAGCTTTGCAAGACGACGCTAAGTGGTCGCAGCTAATGACCGCTGCTACTGAAGCCACCGTGACGGACGAGCGACCCACAGGTACGTTCTCCCAAGCGGAATAAATCGACACTTCCTCCCGTCGAACATCTGTCGCCTCAGCTTAGGTTGGGGTGGCAGGTGTTTTTTTTGAGAATTGGGGTTGACAAAAACAGGTGGCGCCCCCGCGCGCGGCTTATTGAGACGGCGTATCAATAGGAAAACTTTCTGGTCTTTTTTTCTTAATTCGGCGTTTTTTTTATTGACTTTCTAAAGTTCTATGCTATAATTGACGATATAAGATAAAGAGGAGTTAGTTATGAATAAGACAATAAAAATTATAATCAAGCCCAAAGACATCAAGGTGTCAATAGGGCATCGCCAACACACAACCGGCACAGGTGTACACGACTCACGCCCGAAGCGTCGTCGCACACGTTCAGCAAATAATCGGGCATCAATAAAGGAGTGGTCATAATGGACACACTAATCAAAAAGGGAACTAACGTAGACTTTACCCTCAGTGGAAACACTGGAACCGTTACGGCAATCGCAAACTCAACGATTGCAATCACCAATGACAAAGGTGAAAAGTTTAACCTGCCTCACAGTGAGGTAAACCGTATGATTGACAGCGGTGCATTAAAACCCAAAAAAAATTAGATTTATCTCTTGACAAGTCTGTATTTTGTGGTATAATGTAAATATGAAACGAAAGGAAAAAACAATGGAAGATAAAATTTGCCCTGCTATCGAGGGAATTGGTGGAATGACTGACCTAGAGGCTTTTGCTTGCTTCTCTTTAGAAATTGATGAGCAAGGCACTGACCTTTGGAATTTTCGCAAGGTTAAAAAGGCTGTGACTAAATCAGCCCGTGACCATCGAATAGACATGACACCATTGGAGGCTGACCTAATGATTGATAAGGTTGGTCGTGCCGGTAGTCTGGAACGTGTCGCTGCCCTCGCAGAACACTACCAAACAAAAGAGGAAAAATCTCCATTTTTACCCTTGACAGATTAAAGTTCTGTGGTATAATGGTCGATATAAGTGTTAGTGGAATTGGTTTTTTTTGGAAGGAGAGTTTATGAGTGCTTTAGCCATTGGCGATAAAGTTAGTTTTGCCTATCTCAAAAATATTGAGAAGGATTATTCAACTTGTTATGGACACCCAACTTTGGTAAACTATAACAAGAACGCAGAGACATACAAGGGGGAAGTCACTAGTGTCAGAGACATTAAAGAACAACCCTTGTCGTCAACAACCATTGCGTACAATAAAAATATCAAGGGCGACCGTTCTCGATATATTGTTACGATGGAACTTGACAACGGTGATGTCAAAGCGTTTTACGACGGTCGGATTGTGAACCCTGTTAAACAGGCAAAGAAGCCGGAACCGTTGTTAAAAAAGTTGGCTAAGAAAATTCGCAAGAGTGCTTAGTCAATAATTATCAGTTGTCCAATTAAAGCCTTCTTAGCACACTTGCAACACAATCTGTGACATGGCTGGTAGGACAGTTTAGGATTTATGTGGTATGGCTTCCCACACAACTGATTTTTAATACAAATAAATAAGGACTATCTCGTTGTCAAGGGAACTTAGTTTATAACTCGGAGACAACCCGCAGGGATAGGTATTGACGAATACTGAACTGGATGCAGGTTATAAACTGTCCTTATTTTTTATTCGCTGGTGCTTCGGACGGCTATGTATACGCAAGCATTAAACTCAGGTGGCGGAGTCGCTCAACGCCTGAACCAGCATTTTTTCCACCCCATCGACAGGGTTAAATGTCGGACTCCTTTCGTTGCCCTTTGCCGGTTCGCCGGCAGAGGGTTTTTTTTGGCTTAAAGGGGTTGACAAAATCGGTCGCGCCCCGGCGCCGCCGGCTTCTTGAGACTGTGTATCAACAAAGCCACCCCCGTGACCGAAGACCGAAGCTCCAACGGCGGCTAGCGAAAAAATCAGAAAAAAGTTAAAGAAAATAACTTGACAGGACGATAATATATGGTAGACTAGTATACATAAGAGAAAGTTAAATTGGTATTCCTATGAAAGGGGAAGCGTATGAGTTCTGTAATGTTTGATAATTTGGGGTCGCCGTGGGCTGGTATCGGGAAACAATTGGATAAGCCTGAGACGGTTCATGATGCTATGGCTCAAGCTGGTATGGATTGGACTGTTAGCAAGCAACCTATTTTCTTGGCAGATGGTCGAGAGTTGAAACAACGTGCTATTGTGCGTGATGACAACCAAGGGGTTCTTGGCGTAGTCTCTCCAAGGTGGACACCATACCAAAACGAAGACGCTTTCAGATGGTTTGAACCGTTTGTAGAGTCTAATGAGGTTGAGTTTTCCACGGCTGGTGCTTTCAAGCAAGGTCGCATAACTTGGATTCTTGCCCGACTTAATCGGGACAATGCTGAGGTTGCGGCTGGTGATGAGGTGGCAAAATATTTGTTGCTGTCTAATTCACACGACGGCACAAAGGCTGTGCGTGTTGGCTTTACCCCTATTCGCATCGTTTGCATAAACACTTTGCAAATGGCAATTAAGTCTTCTGCATCTAAAATGTTGCGTGTCAATCACTCGCAACACGTTAGACGTAATGTCACGGACATTCGTGAGATTATCAACACGGCTAATGCTGACTTTGAAGCAACTGCTAACCAATACCGTTTCTTGGCTAGCCGTCAGATTAACACGTCTGATTTAGAGCAGTATGTAAAGGTTGTGCTTGGCAAAGGCAACGTCGAGAAAGACGACCTATCAACCCGTGCTAAAAATCAAATGGCGAAAATCATTTCGTTGTTTGACGAAGGCAAGGGCAACAAAAATCCGGCAATCGCTGGTAGTTGGTGGGCGGCTTACAACGGCGTCACTGAGTGGTTATCCTACGAACGGGGAAACAGCAATGACAATCGTATGTCGTCGCTGTGGTTCGGACAGAACGCCACTGTAAACAAGACGGCGTTTGATGCGGCTATTGAAATGGCGGCTTAACCCAACCAAATCGGAAACCCCCTTTCCGTTACCCTCTGCTGGTTCGCTGGCAGGGGGTATTTTTTTTTGGTTTTTTTATAGAAATGGGGTTGACAAAAACGGGCGGCGCCCCCGCGCGCGGCGTTTTGTCAATAGGAAATCCGGGAAACTTGACAAAATAGAAATCTGTAGTATACTACTGGTACCAAATGGTACCGCTTTTTAAATTCAACAATGGAGAACAGCAATGAATAATATCGAAGTAAATGCAGTAGACATAAAATTACACCAACGTGAAAAAACTAAATCAACCGGCACCGGACGTAAAAATCTGGAAGCATACAGAAAAGCAAGAGCGGAAGTTTTAAGAGAATTTTATTCTAATTTAGATTGGGAAAGTACACTAGTATATGAAGACCCTGAAGACCAACGCAAAAATGTCTATGTTTTAGAACCTACAGAGGATATATCACCGTTTGATGACCTAGATAAATTAGAGGAAAATATGCCAAATAAAGAAAATTATTCAAAGTTTTTATCTTGACAATGCCGATATATATGGTATACTTGGGATATAAACTTAAAACAATACGGAAGGAAAAAAATGTTAAAATTTTCAAAAGCCAACGCCAAAACACAAGCACTAAAACAAGTTCCTGAACTGCAAAAGTTCTTAGGTAAACGTGGGCGTAAAACAGCAAAGGTTTATTCTCTTGACCTGCTATCTGGTTATAGTTGTCCGTTTGCTGAAAAATGCCTTAGTCGGGCTATTGTTATGCCTAATGGAAAACGGGTTATAAAAGATGGAAAAAATACAGAGTTCCGTTGTTTTTCGGCTAGTCAAGAAACGCAATATACCGACACCTATAACCTACGTAAGCACAATTTTGATGCGTTGCGTAGTGCTGATAATATGGACTTATTGCTAATGAATAGCCTACCCGATGATGCGGGGATTATTCGGATTCATGTTGCGGGCGACTTCTTTAGTCCTGCATATATGCAAGCATGGTGGTTGACAGCAAGTGAAAATCCTAATACACTATTTTATGCCTATACCAAAAGTTTACGATATTGGAATAGGGTAGTCAATGAAATGCCAACGCTAGACAATTTTGTTTTGACTGCTAGTTATGGCGGTCGTGATGACAACCTCATTAATGAATTGGGTTTGCGTTCTGTTAAGGTAGTCTACAGCGAAGCCGAAGCTGAAAAGTTAGGTTTGGAAATAGACCACGACGATAGCCACGCCGCTAGACCGTCAATGCGAAACCAAGATTTTGCCCTACTGATTCACGGCACACAACCCGCCGGAAGTGAAGCGGCAAGCGCGTTACAGGTGCTTAGAAAAAATAAAGTTAAACATTCCTATAATCGAAAGGTGACTGCATAATGGTTAAAGTAATATCAACCGAGTGTAGCGAAGAACAGCAAAAAAAAGATATGCCGGAACTGCAAAGGCTTAACGCCGAAGCATGTAAAACGGAAATGATGTGGGAGTTCTTTGGTGGGACTATCACTACGCAAGAAGGAAATGTATATCAAGTTATTAATTGTTAGGGGAAAATGTGATTAACGCAAAAATAAAAAAAGGTCTTTCCTTTTTCTGTGACCAATACAAATCGAAAAAATTCGCCTTAATGCAAGAAGGGCAAACTCTAGAGGTATTAGAACCTATGAGCAATGATAGATATCGTTGTGCAGTGGTTAACCCATCTTTGAAATGTGTAGACCATGGCGGCTTCGAGGGTATGAAGGTTGAGATTTACGCCGAAGATATAGATATGGACAACCAAGTGTAAAGGGGTATTTGTTATGGGTGTTATGTTTGTGTTGGGCTTTGTTGCCGGTGTTGCTTCTAGCCTAGGGACAATGGTTTTAATATTTAACTTTTTGGAAAACAGGGACGGGTGACAGGGCGCGCCCCCGCGCCGGCGCCTTGTTGAGACCCAATCTCATTAATAAATAAAGTTCGTTTTTTCTAAAGTTTATCTATTGACAGTGACGATATATATGGTAGAATGGAAGTGTAAGAGAATACAACAAAGGGGATAAAAATGCCAAAGTACCAGTTCGATGAATCCAAACCCATTAAGGTTTATTTCAACCTGCACAAAAAACGGTTCAGCATAATGCAGGGTAGTCTTGTTGTTCAGCATTTGTTCTACCTAGATATGCAAGATGTTACATTTCACGTTCAGCCTGCTGGCAATGCTAAGGTTCGCAGAGAGAAGAAAAAAAACGTACACGCCTATGTTAAGGGTATGATTGCCCCACCAAATAATCATTGCAACGTAACTAAGATAGGTGCATTGGCTTACAATCCCTACAAATACAAGACGTTCGTATGGAAGGATACTGAGGAACCTATACATTTAGCAGACTGGGTTTCTTTAGATGCAGACTACAGATTGCCGAGCGACGAGAGAAAACCTGTGATATGGGCTTGGAAAAAAAACTATTGACAAATTGAAAATGTATGGTAGAATGTTGTTATGTTTAGTTGGTTCCCTTTTTAGGAGATTTTATGATGAGTGAAGCAAAAGGACGAATTGGTTTTGATGAGTTTATTGAAGCGTGGGAAACGTCTGATAGCGTTCAAAGTGTCTGCGATAAGCTGGAAATTAGTAAGCAAAATGCTTATGCTAGGGCTACAAAGTACCGTAGTGACGGTGTGCCGCTACAAAAGTTTGTTGGCGGTGGTGGTCGTGCTAAGGTTAGCTTAGAAGAAAAGCTGGCGGTATTGGCTAGGGTTCGTGGAACCTCTGTTGCAGAGATGCAAATTGAAAGCCAAGAGATGTTAGCCTCTAAGGAAAATGAAAAGGTTTCTATAGAAAATCAGGAAGTTTCTATGGAAGTTTAGTTTTTTTCTTAGGGAGGTAGAGTATGCTTTATGCCTCTCTAATGTCACCGATTGATATGTTTGTCGCTTTGGGTGCGGCGGTGTTTGTCTGGCGTTGCTGGAGAGACTCTGTGCCTCAGAATGATTAGCAAAGGACTGGCGGTAGCAATACTGTTGCCGTCAGTCCGTTTTTTAAGAAAGGTAAGGGGAACAAAATGGGATTAGACCAATACGCAACAGCACACAAGGGCGAGCAGAAGAAAGACGAGGACGGTTACACATACTATGACGACAGTATGGAATTGAGTTACTGGCGAAAACACCCAAACCTACAGGGCTTTATGGAAGAACTGTGGATTGAAAAGGGTAAGCCCAATGCAAACCCACCGGCTGAAGATGGCGCTATCATCGGTAGCGACTTCAACTGCGTTGACCTTGTGTTGACTCTTGAGGATTTAGATTCTTTGGAATCAATCTTAGATAGTGAATCGTTGCCTGAAACGGAGGGTTTCTTTTTTGGGGAAAATTCAGACGACCACTATGCGAAGCAAGACCGTGATTTTATTGTAGCGGCACGCAGCGCAATCGGCGAAGGTTATACCGTAGTTTATTCGAGTTGGTGGTAACATGCCATTAACACAACAACAAATTGATATGCTTGTAGATATGTACGGGCTTGAATGGGTCGATTATATAGAGTATGTAAACGAAGGGGAAGAAGAATGAAAAAAGTTTTAGGAATTAATAGCGTAGTTATGAATGGTATTGAAAAAACCAAAGTAACTAAAATCACATCAAAGGGTGTTACCCTAACGGGAGAGAAGGGCAAGCAATCCCTAACCTTTCCTTTGGAGGGTGTTGAAAAATATCTAAAAAGCGGACATTGGAAGGTAATTAACAATGGATAAAGAATTTAAGTGTTGCGAGTGCGGTACAAAATATGAACATTCATTTTGCTCAACTGACAACGTGGCTATGTGCCGCTGGTGCAGTGGAGAAGAAGAAGAAGCGGGGATATTAGAATGAGTAAAACTTACATTGTTGACATTGCTAGTGTCTATGGCGTCGATGAGAAAGCCGCAGACAATTTACAAGTCCGCCCGGACTCACTGAATCAAGAATGGTTAATCGACCAAGTTAAAAAGGGTACGATTTACGTGTGTGACGTTATCGAAGAAGATGAAGCGGGTTAAAAAACGGGCGCGCCCCCGCGTCGCGGCTAATGAGACTGATTATCAATATCGCCGCCTCAGGAATTGCTATTGACAGGATGCCAATCTGCCGATAATATAGAGTGTCACACCTATTCCTCCCTCTTACGCCGATAGTCAAGGCAGGTCATGGCCAGCGAGTCATGGTAGTCAGGATAATGAGAGTGCCCTAAAAAAGATAATAAAAGAACGGCAGTCTCTCCTAAGCCACGCCGTTTAGTCGGAGGTAGTCTATAGCCAGCGAGTCCCAGCTAATGCAGACCTATTAGTCTCGAATAGTCTATAGCCAGCGAGTTCCAGCGAGTTCCGGGGAGTTGTGCAGAGAAAAGTGTATTGTAGTGTTGGAGGGAACCCAATGCTAAAATTACTTATATTTCTGATTCTATCTATTCCTATTGGCGACCGCATCAACATCGTGTATGATGACTGTGACTATGCTGAGATTAATACCTTCTATGCCTCTGATGGTACTCCTAACTTCCGGCAGATTATATTCTGGGAGTGGCGAAAAGGAGAGAGAGAAGATAAAGAAACAGGTCTTATAACATACCAATGGGGGTATGCAGTCAAAGGCTGGAAGAGACTCCCCTTAGAAAGGCCACAAGATAGCGCGGCGCAGGGAGGCAGCAATGAATACTTACCTGCAAAAACAAATAGAGGGTGGTATAGTACGTGGATAGAGGATAAATATGGAAAGAATTACCACATCTATGTAATACGTTATAGGTATGTCACAGAAACACATACCACTTACGACCCTGAAGTAGATAATAAGAAGTTTGTACCTAATGCACTTAGAACAGGGTTCCGCTAGTCTCTGCTAATGCACACCCATTAGTCTAGAATAGTCTATAGCCAGCGAGTTTCTATCTGCCAGTGTGTTACTGTTGTGCAAAAAGAAAAACGAGTATTTTGTTCCCACCACCTACCCCGTGCAAAAGCACGTTAAACCATACCACTGATTATCGACACCTCACTAAATGCAAAAGCAGCAGATGCTCTCACAACTATAGTCTGCTGTCCCCGAAGGAACCTATAAAGAGATGCCGAAAAAAAGTCAAAAAAAGGAGTGAGAGGAGCCAGACAGGGGAATCTGGTTGCGCGTTATGATGTTATGTTTAGTTGCGCTCTCCTCAAACTCCATATATTATTATAACACAGAACCGGAAGTTGTCAAGTCTTTTAACCAAGAAATTATTTGGATAAGCGTAAGTTGCAGAATATGAATCAGAACTAAGAGGAATAGTATTAGGAAGAACGAAGCCCAGTCTGTTGCCGGAGGGTTGTAGGGTTCGTCTAGTCTTTCATGTCTTTTGCGGCAATCTGAGCGTGGCGTTCTATAGGGGTTGTCATCCATTATTTATTTCCCTCTGCACAACCGAATACACATTTAATCTTTAACATTTATTTGTTATTAGGAAATTCCTGTAAACTCCCGCCCCACGATTCACAGAAACCAAAAACAATAACTCAAACTGCTAGGCTCGCCGTCATTTGCGAATAACACAACCGAAGCCTATAAGATATACACTATACTGTCCTGCGAGGTCTACCGAGTGCCACTAGAAAGGGCTAACTACCATCGCCACTGAGTTCTCTGACCTTCAAACACCGTAACCGGCTCTTGTCATCCACTCCCTATCCGCTATATAATAAGCAAGTTGTAAGGGCTGGATAGGTTTGCCCGAAAGATTGGGAATAATGTTTCCCTCTGCCCTTATTATAAGAAGTTTTGGGTCGGCGACAACATAAATCTGTCTTTTTATTCTCATTTATATAACATAACACCCCCTAATAGCCACTACTGGTCTTGACTTTTCGGTTTTTTTGGGGAGTATCGGGGTTTAAAACATTAACTTTTATCTCTTGCAAAACAATAGTCTCCTCATTGTATTAGAACGAGGTACAAAATCGTGGTATCCAAGCCCATAATATAAGAGTAAGACAATGATTTAGTGGGTTTTCGCCCCACATACAAAGGAATTAGGCCAATTACAGCCCACATCCAAATAGATTTCCCCTGTAGGGTTCTCTAGTGGTTATAATACTAGTAATGGTATTAATAGGGTTAAATAGAAGGTAATTAAAAAGAATTAAAAACAAATGAATAAGCCCCCAAAGAGAGCAAAGTGTAGAAAGGCCAAAGCGGTTCCTAAGAAGGTTAAAAAGAAGCCTGTTAAAGCAGTCGAAGTACCTGAAGTATTCACAACACCTAAGTTCGACCCATATGCAGGTCGCCATATATGCGATAAAAAATATAAGAAATTAGTTGTTAAGTTTGGCAATGGAAAAGATTGTGAGATTGATTTAATCGACACCCCAATGTTGAAATACTGGCTTACGTGTCATTTGCACAACAGAGATAACACAGGTTGTGGGTTCTGGACTCGTAAGAGTTGTCTAGCACTTCACACAAATAAAGATGTTGAAAAAAATAAAGAAAATCATCCGTCACCGACTTTGATAAATAATGCCATAGATGAGATAAAGAAAATATCAGGTGTCGAATGGCCTGTTAGAGCTTACAACGGCATGGGCTTTGAAGAGTGTAATATACTACACAGATTCTTTACTACAAGCACCGCTAGTTTCAAAAACTTTCAAATCTCTAAAGAAGAAGAAGATAGGTTTTTTGATTATAAAATTTCTGGTAAGTTTACCGGAAGCCATTTGTGGGACAAATTAGCAGAAGAAATTACTGACATTTATCATGTCTCAGGTGATGAAAGCAAGAAAAAAGAACTACACAAGCAGTTCCACATAGTTAATAATGAAGTCCACAGATATGAAGACAGCTGTTATTATAGCCACAGGTCGGAGATAATTAGAAAGAGATACGAAAAAAAATACAAAATTTTAGATTTAGATTGGAATAACAGGGGTCATTTGGGGCAAAAGATAAAAACTTTAATTGAGGTTAGATTCTCTGGCAAAAGCTCTAAGAATAGGATTGCTTCCTTTGAATCGCTGAACGATTGCTTATCTCTAAAGGATGATTTCAACGTATTCCAAATAAAGAGCATAAGAGGTAAAGACTATTTATCTGCATATCAACAGTACGATAGCGCTAGACACTGGGATATTAGCACAACAACCAAACTTTGTGGAGGAGCTACTATTGACCAAAATTACACAACGGTTAAGTTTCTGAATAGTGAATTGTTCAAACAATGGTTAAACAAAGACAATTACCCATTCTGTGAGAATACTATAGGACTAATACCAATAGGAAAAGTGGTAAGTTGTCCAGATTTATCGAAAGCACAAAATGTAGTAAAAGAACTTTCGGAGTGTGAGACACAATGGCACTCAGAGACTTGTAGTGTTCAGGGCGATTGGAGCATAGTAGATACGAGGTTCTATAAATGAGAATAGCCGTATTAATATATGGACAACCGAGGTTCTATGAAGAAACAGCACAGTCATTTAATAGAGAATTTAGGCATTTATTTGAGCATGACGTAGATTTATTTATGCACTGTTGGAG
>Ga0098055_1001497_pt1 | contig 12629 bp, 23 predicted proteins | sample 17_taG_FD_75107 | JGI IMG/M metagenome (GOLD analysis project Ga0098055, IMG submission 75107) | Marine viral communities from the Subarctic Pacific Ocean - 17_ETSP_OMZ_AT15314 metaG | ecosystem: Environmental > Aquatic > Marine > Oceanic | place: Pacific Ocean | collected 2015-01-18 | reverse complement strand
TAGACACGGACAAGAACCCACGCTACGACAACTCAAAGAATATCATGCACTTATGGATTCTAATTTAATGAAACCTGCTATGTTAAATCACCCTTCAACTATATGGGCGAGACAAAGCATTCACAATACATTATGGTTGTATAATCATGGTATTGCTTTATGTGGAGAATATACAGAAAGATATGATAAACAACATGGAGCGTATGAAAGAATGCTTCAAACTCCTGTTGAATATGATGCTGATATTACATTAGCAACTCCTGTATCAATTGCTATGTTTGATACTTACAGAATACCAAATAAATACGGTGAGCATTGTTGGGAATATGTAATTGATTCTTACAGACATTATTACTTAGAAGGCAAATGGAAATTTGCTGAATGGCCGGAAGGTAAAATGCCGGACTGGTGGCCAAAAAACCACTACGCAGTAAAATACAACAAAGGTGTTAGAGCGTATAACGCAACTAAACCTAAATATCCTATGTTATTATTGGAGGAATAATTATGTTTAGAAGAAAAAAGAATTTTTGGAAAAAAAGAATAACCGACGAAAATCTTAGAAAGAAATATCTAACTAATTTAGAAATATTAGTGTGGGGTTTGTTAAAAAACAGATATTATCGTTTAGATGATGCCATTAAAGAAATAAAAAAAGACATTCTTAAAACAAAAAATTGTGATTGGAACGAATTTGCTAAAGATTGGAACGAACAAGAAATAAAAATTAAAACATATAAATCAATAGAGGAATTAAAATGAAAGAAATATATAGATGTATAAATTGTAATGTAAGAATAAGTAAAGACAGACATTATTGCTACGGTTGTTTTACCGAAGCAGAACAAAAGGCAGGTGAAACTAATGAGTAATTATCCCGATAATATGTGTTGGGCGGCATTAGATGACCACTTAGACCCTGAATTAGAATGTGGTTGTTATACAAGTATGGATTGTGAATGTTATTTAGAATGCGGTTGTTTTGTTGATGCAGAATGTGAGTGTGAAGAGGATGAATAAAGACTGTAATATTTGTGAAGGCAAGGGTTGGTATGAAGTTGCTAATTATAGATTAGAACAAATGGAGTGGGTTGATTGCATTGAATGTCAATTGGTCGAACAATACCAAAGCCACATAACAGAACAATTAGCAGACCTATTAACAAAATCAAGTAAGCAACAATTAGCATTATTAGTTGCTACATTTACAGTGAGTCAAATGAATAAAAATGAAAATGATGATATAGCGAGACTTGAAGGAATGATTCAAACTAAGAACTACCTTAACGCTATTCATGTAGCAAAAGCATACGCAGGTGAATAATATGATTTATATGTTTAGAGAATTAACAGAAATAACTGTGCTTAATAATATTATTAAATGGCACAAAGACCAAACACATAATGTTGAAGCAAGCGTTGCTTTTATTTTATTACAAGCAGGTATTAAGAACATAGGTAGTAATACAATCAAGATGAACGCAGTTTCATTACAACGACAATTTAAGAAATTAGGCGTACAGTTGTTTGAAACCAATGCCGTAATAAAACAAGATAATTATATTCTTACGGAAGAAGCATGGGATTTTATTGTGGATAATTTACACGATACAATCTATGATGAAAATGGAGAAAAAGCGGGTGAGTATTTCCTACACCCAAATAAACTAACAGGAGAGATGATAATATGAATACAAATGTAGAATTTAGAATAGTAGATAGCCCCGATTTACCACCTTTGGTAATATCGCAGAATGAAGATGATAACCCAAAGGTAGTAATTAACACTCATCATAGACTATGGATTAGTCTTAATCGTAGGGTAATTGCAGGAATTATGGAAGCACTACAAGAAAAGATGGATATGATTCTAACAAGTTATTTAGAAGAAAACTATGCTTTTGAGAAACAAGACAGGGAGTTTGTTTGAAATGACAGGATTAGCAAAAACTTGTGCTATATGCAAAGGACAGTTCATAACGAGAACGATAAAATCAGCGTCTTGGCAAAGATACTGTGATGAGTGTTATTCATCAAGAAGATTAACTGCTTATCAACAAAAAGCAGTTGATAATTCTAATTTTGAAAATAGACAAATTGTAAAGGATATTGATTTAATTAAAACACAATTAGAATCAATGCCTAATATAATAAAATCAGAAGTTAATCAAGTATTAGAAAATTCAGTAGATAGCGATTTTTTAAATAAAACAAAAGAAGAATTACATACCCAACTTTTTTCTTTATGGTTAGAAAAACAAGAAGAAGATAAACAATTCAAAGAGAAGATGCAAAGGCAACTTCTTACACTCAACAACAAGATTTTGGAGTTGATGAAAAAATAAAGTCAAGGCTTAAAGGAGGCCGACAAAACTTATTTGTGAACTCCTTTAAATAGTTAAGAGGAATAGCAAGAACGGAGAGGATAATTATGTCAATTAAATTAAGAATTATGAATGAAACAGGCCACACAGAAGTAATGATGGCTTCAAGCGAGATTATAGAACAAATAGATACACACCCTACACATTGGGCTATCGTTGATGGCGATATTGTATCAAGAGAAGATATTAGAGGTATCAATTGGGAAGAAGTATCTTCCGTTGATTTGATTCCGGCAATTGTCGGAGGACAGGAATAAGCGGAAGTTTGCTAACTCCCTCTAACTACTCTTTGGGGTAGCACATAGTTTAGTTCCATTTACTATGTGCTATCCCTTTTTTAATAAACAAAAAATGGACTTTTATTCCTTATTTAAACATAAGGGATATATTTATGTCGGCTACTTAAGTCGCAAAAATGCAGGTGAAAAATATGGAACAAGCCCCCAATAAAAAAATATTATCAGATATAACAGTGCATATGAAATATGCAAAATTTAAACCCGAACTTCTAAGAAGAGAGACTTGGGAAGAGATTTGTGAAAGAAATATGAATATGCACATTAAAAAATACCCGATGTTAGAACAAGACATTAAAGATGTTTATTCACATTTTGTATTACCTAAGTTGGTATTACCGTCAATGCGTTCAATGCAATTTGCAGGAAAACCAATTGACATATCACCAAATAGAGTATATAATTGTGCATATATGCCAATAGATTCATACTTAGCCTTTAGCGAGGCTATGTTTTTATTACTTGGTGGAACAGGAGTTGGATATTCTGTTCAAAGACACCATGTAGAACAATTACCCGAATTGATAATGCCAAATCCGGATAGACAAAGAAGATATTTAATTGCCGATTCAATTGAAGGTTGGGCTGATGCAATTAAAATTCTTTTAGAGTGTTATATGGGAATTAGGAAATCAACTCCTATTTTTGATTATTCCGATATAAGAGAGAAAGGAGCATTATTAATTACTTCTGGTGGTAAAGCACCCGGTTCTCAACCATTAAGAGAGTGTTTAGTTAAAATAGAAGGAATCTTACAAAGATGCGGTAATTATCAATTTAATCCTATATATTGCCATGATATTATGTGTCATATTGCTGATGCAGTATTAAGTGGTGGAATTAGGAGAGCCGCTATGATTAGTTTGTTTTCTGCTGATGATATGGGAATGATTGCCGCTAAATCCGGTAAATGGTGGGAAAATAACCCACAAAGGGGCAGGGCAAACAATTCAGCCGTTTTACTTAGACATAGAATAACTAAAGATTATTTCTTAAATTTGTGGAATAGAATTAAAGCGTCAGGTAGCGGAGAACCCGGAATTTATTTCAATAATGACAAAGATTGGGGAACTAATCCTTGTTGTGAGATTGCTTTACGACCATATCAATTTTGTAATTTAACAGAAGTCAATGCTTCTAATGTAAAAGACCAAGCAGATTTAGAAGCAAGAGTTAGTGCAGGAGCATTCTTAGGAACATTACAAGCAGGATATACTGATTTTCATTATTTAAGAGAAATATGGAGAAAGAATACAGAAAAAGATGCACTATTAGGAGTATCTATGACCGGTATTGCCGCTAATAAAGTAGCGGATTTAGATTTACACATGGCCGCAATTGAGGTAGTTAATGAAAATAAGAGAGTAGCAGAAATAATAGGAATAAAACCTGCCGCAAGAACAACTTGCATAAAACCTGCCGGAACAACTTCTCTTGTTTTAGGGACAAGTAGTGGCATTCATGCTTATCACGATGAGTACTATATTAGGAGACTAAGGGTTGGTAAAAATGAAGCGATTTATGACTACCTCGCCAAAGAGCATCCATCGTTAATTGAAGATGAGTATTTTAAGCCACACGAACAAGCGGTTATTTCAGTTCCTCAACAAGCACCATTAAATGCTATTACTCGTAATGAATCAGTATTTGATTTATTAGAAAGAATTAAGGAATTTAGTATTAGTTGGGTTAGGGCAGGACACAAAGATGGGTTAAATACCCATAATGTTTCGGCAACAGTTTCTATTAAAGAAGATGAATGGGAGTCTGTCGGAGATTGGTTTTGGCTTAACCGGCATTATTATAATGGCCTTTCAGTACTTCCTTTTGATGGGGGAACATATACTCAAGCACCGTTTGAAACTTGCGATAAAGACAAGTTTGAAGAATTAACCGGAGCATTGACCAATGTTGATTTAACGAAAGTTATCGAAACTCAAGACAATACTGACTTGTCGGGTGAATTAGCCTGTGCAGGTGGGTCTTGCGAAATATAAGGTGAAAACTATGAAGAAACTCTTTGCTACATACAAGGAGTATCTTTCAGCAGTAATAATAATGATTAGGGATTATTCGCCAGCGAATATCCATAGAGTAAAAATGGCAATAAATGTCTGTGAATCTTTGATAGATGATAGAGACAAAATGTATAGAATGAATGATACTCTTATGCTTTGTTTTTGGGATATTAGAGAAGCAATTGAAATGGGCTTCCCTCAATATCTAAAGCAGGAATTAAAACTCTCTAAAGAAATAGTTGAGTATCACAAATATAATTGTGAAGGTGAACCGAATTGTAAAGTTTGCCAAGTTCAAATAAAAATTAAAGAACAATTGAGGAATAACAATGAAAGAAAAGAACCCAAACTACACGCTATCTAATAGGACAAAGAAAAGAATAGCCACACGATGCCGTGTGTGCGGAGGGCAGTTATTAAACGCCCAAGAAATTAAAAATGAAATTCACGCAGAATGCGATAAAGATAATAAAAATATATATTTGATGTGATAATATGAGTGTAAAATGTAATTTAAGTATAGCAAGACCGGATGATTCAAGAATAGCAGATGAAACTACTATAAGATGCGATACGCATGATTTTGGAACTGCAAGGTCTGTTAGTATTCTAAGAGGACAGAAAGACCCTGTTCATGCAGGGTTAGAGGATTTTTGGAGAGGAATTATTTCTCCAAGAAATAGATATAGTCGAGGATTTGGCTATAAATTTAATCATGTTGTTATGATTAAAACCTGTCCTGTTGTATTAAGCCGAGAAGGTATTAGGTATCAACTAAATGGTAAATCATATAGCCTTGCTACCATATGTTCAGCATTAGCAAGACTGACCTACAAATCTTGTTTTGAAGATAATCCGGAAATACTGTTGAGTAGTTTGTATTCAACACTATCACTACCGGAGAATGTAAGGTATTGCTTAGAGAATCGTGCGCCATATCATTTTATGCATGACTTTGAAAAAATAGAAGTTAGACTAAATGTTATGCAAATAGATGATAATATGCTTGCTATGGAAATAAGCGACGGTATTTGGGGAGAGATAACCCCAAGACAATTAGATACATTTTGTAATTTTTATCATCTTGGTAAATCAAGAGGTTCATGGAAAAGACTTGGGCCAAAATATCTTTTCAAGAAACTATTGGATAGAGAACCAACGATTGCTGAATTAAAAATTATGATAGCGTTTCTAATGCAGAACAGAACTCAAGATATGGTTGAAGAAAGAGCATTACAATTAGTAAAGGACTTGTGCGTACAACACGATGGCCGCATTCATGCAGTTTATGATGGTAAAGGAGTATTAGAAACAATGTATGTTAGAGGCAGGGGCTACGATTGGAAACTAACTAATAACAGATATAAGACAGGAATACAAATGGTATCAACTTATATTTGGCAACCAAAGAAAGATGTTGTTGCTGAATTTGAAGAACAGAATTGGATGCTTGGGAACATTAGTGAAGTTGATGGAACAAGGTTTTTCAATATTAATGAGAGTAATGAAGACGATTTCAATTTTTGGAGTGGGCCGATTTGTATAGACAATGTGGCTAATAATTCACCATTAGGCGACCAATTTGCAGGTAGGGCATTAGCACTTCTAAATGATTTAATAACAGTAAAAATGGTATCTACTATCAAAGGATATATGATACACGATGCGAATAAATATAGGATTGAGGGGAATGAAATTAATTTGCGAAGAATGCAGAAGCCAAAACAATGAGTTTAATGAACGGCTTGGCGAAACAGTTTGTACAGACTGTGGGCTTGTTTTGATAACAGAAATGTTTGAAGAGACAGTTCATATTCTTGATTCAGCAGGTGAGTTAGTTCATTCACCGGATAGAAATAAATTAGGTTCTGTAATAACAGGTAAAGGTTCTTATAAATATAATAAATATGGAATGAATAGTGTTTTACCTAAGCATATACAGAATGGAATTAGATTTTGTAATATGGTATTAGCAAATGTAGCACCTAATAGTTCTCTTCAAGCAAGAGTTGAAAAACTTTACATTGATTGTCTTAATAGAAATATATTTGGCAGAAGCCAATATGAAGCGAGAGCAACCGCAGTTGTTTATTATGCTCTAAAAGAGAACGGAACACCGCACACTATCAAAGATGTATGTGCCGAATTTAGCCCTAATGTCAAATCAGTTAAAAGAATAGTAAGAAAGATTAATCACTTTCATAGGAACAGTATTAATTACAAACCGATTAATCCGCAGTATGCCTTGATACAGACATTAACGAAAATAACAGATGACATGATTTTTAGAAATCAATGTATTCGGGTGTTAGAGCATTTTGAAACAGTAGTCGTGAACTCAACCTTCAATAAAGGTAGGTCATACTACGCCTCTATTATTTGGATAGCGGCTAATGTATATGTTAAGGATAATATTACTAAAGAGAGAATATGTGAGAAAACAGGATTCTCAAGATGGATTGTTTGGAAACAAACAAAAGCAATACTGAATTTAATCGGTGTTGAATTAGTTGAAGAACTAAAAGGAAAGGAATTATAATGTTGAATAATAAAAATGGAAAATTGTATGTAGGAGATAAAGAAGTAATCAAAGGCTACGAATCGTTTAGCGGTTGGTATTGGTTTGCTACTGAAATAGAACAAGAAGATTATGGAGGACACCCTCTATATTTTGGCTATGTTCAAGGCTTTGAAAATGAATGGGGTTCTTTTTGGTATGGCGAACTTGAACCACTGATTAAACAAGGCAGAATTTGGGAAATTAAACCAATTGATTTACCCCATGCAGGAAGGAGAGATTAATATGTGGCAAGGAACAGAAGAAGAATTAGAAAAAATAAGAAAATCAAGACATGATACAGAAATGATGTATTTAGAAAGAAAGGAAGACATTCTTAAAGATATAGATAGATTGTATAATGCTGATTTAGAAAACGATATGACCCTACTTAAAAAAGATGATTGGGTGTTAAATTTCTTTATGGAAATGTATATCGCAATTAGTGTGCTTAGTAGAAAGGAGGAATAAAAATGAAAAGAAAAATATTAGTAATAGGAGCAGGTGGTATCGGGAGTTTCTTGATACCGCTTTTAGATAAAGTAGGATTATATGACATAACGGTGGCAGACCCCGATATTGTAGAAAAGAAAAATCTACCATATCAAAATTTTAATTCCGCTAATATAGGAGAAAACAAGGCATTGGTAATGGAGTATAATTATAAAACTACCAAGAAAGCAATCAAGTTTCCTATTTTAACAGAAAAACAAATGCAAGGATATGACTTGGTTATTTGTTGTGTAGATAACTTAGGTGTAAGAAAGACCTTATACAACACAAGTGTTAAATGGCTTGATTTACGAGCGCAGGGCAGGAATGCCGCTTTAGTAAGTTATAAGGCCGACCCGAAAATGTATGATATGCTTTTAGCGGGTGAAGAACGGTCTTTTTCTTGTCAAGGTGATTCTTGGAATGGTTCAAATGAGGGAGTTCACTTTATGCAAGTTGCTATTGCTGGAATGGGCGCACAATGGGCTCAAAGATGGTTTCAAAATAATGATGAAGTTAGAGATTATATGGTGGTGAATCTATGAGTTGGTTAAATAAATGGTCTAATCAAGAAATAGCATATGTTGTTTCAGCATCAGCAAGACATGTATCTTGGGAAAAGATGGCGAGAAACTTTAACAGAAAGTTCGACACAACCGTTTCGGGCAATACTCTTAAAAAATTATATAGACTATTGACTGAAAATAATGTAGATTTTCCCCAAGAAGAAATTGATTTTATACATAAGTGCTATCTCAACCTCATGACAGAAAAACAAACTATCATGGCTTACGGTGAAGTATTCGGTAAGCCCCTCAATGTTAATAGATGGAATTTGCTTTTGAAACAAACTCCATCAAAAGAAGTTCAAAAGGTAATGAAATCTCAAAAAGAAAATAAAAATAAGGAAGTGAAAAATATGAAAAATAAAGGAAAACATGGTGGTGTAGTAATACCATATACTTATGAAGAAATAAAAATGATTAAATCTTGTGATAGCCGAGCAGAAGCAGTACAACTATCAAGCGTTTTAGGCCGTTCCGAATCAGGAATAGGCAGGAAATGGTGGGATTTAAACAAAGATACTTCTAAAGTTAAAAGACTTAAGAAAAGAAAGAAGAAGGGACATTCAAAACAGTATTCTGCTAAAGAGAAAAAAATGTTGACATCTTGTGAAACTGCTCACGAAGCAGGGCAGTTAAGTGAAAAACTTAACAGAACTCCACAAGCCTTGACCCGTCAATGGTATGTTCTTAGAAATAAAGCAGTTGAGAGAGTATTTCTCCAAGAAAAAGGAAGAACTGACTACTTAGATGTAGAAACAGTAAATCGTTCTATCGTTGTAAAACCTAAAAAACTTAAAAAGGTTCTTTGGACAGAAGAACAAGATTTTGATATTCTTTGTAATTTCTATGAAATAACAATAGATGAAGCAAAAGCAAAATTCAATAAATCTTATGCTGAAATAGCAGGTAGATTAGAATACATTGTTGATAGCACAGAACCCCAACACCATTCAATGCTTATAGAGGCCGCTAAGGTCATTAAGAAGCGCAAGGAAGACTCGGCCAAGCCGTCAAAACCAAGCCGTAAAGAGCGAAGGATAGCAAGAAAACAGGCAAGATTACAGAAGAGAATTGATAAGATTAAAAAACAACTAAGGAGAGATTAAAAATGAGTAAAATAAAAGACCACTATTTTAAGAAAATAAACAGTGATGATGACGGATATGATAAATATTTAGAAGAAATAGAAGTAGCGAGATTTGATGCTGAACAATATGTTATGTCAGCATATGAAGATGTTGTTAAAGAAAGATTAGAGGGTGTTCCACATGATGATAAGACGCTATTAGAAATGGTAGCATTTCATAATACTTCTTTTCATGATGTTATTTGGCATGCTTCAACTAACATACTACCTGCTTTAGAAGTTCAAGTAGTTATAGATGCTAAGAATGATTGTTATGTTTCATCGGGTTCATCAGGTTTTGTTGATTTTAGTTCTATTCCTAAAGGAATGAGAATGCCGGTTAAATGCTGGATTCACACACACCCATTCGGTTCTGCTTATTTTAGCGGAACTGATATTAGAACTGTATCAATTTGGGAACAACTTATGGAAAGTGCTTATGTTTTAGGCGGCGAAGGCCACTATGGTTTTTGGGAGAACGATAGACCTAAGCAATTAGATATTTATGTTAAACATGAATTAGAAAGAACCCAAACATGGAATCAATATGGAAATGAAGAGGAATGAATATGTATAATAAAAGAAAACAAAAGAAATATGCTGAAACAGTTATAGAAGATAAGCCTAAGACTCTTCTTGAAAGACAGAAGAAACATCAAGAAAGACACCCTAATGATAAAAACATTAGAAAAGAAGATAAAGGAGTCACTTGGTCTAAAGAAACAGAAAGAGACAAAAGACTGAAACAGTTTTACAAAACTCATACATCAGTATGGGTTTCCGAAACTGCAAGAGGTTGGGTTGCTTTACCATCGGAGGAAGAGGAATGAAGGCTATTGGAGATTATTGCATAATTAAACTTGAGAACTCAACTTCTTCAAGTGGTATTCAAATTAAAACTGATGGAAGAGGGCTTGTTGTTTCATGTCCTAAATATCCCGAATTAGAAGGCCAAGAAGTTCTATTTGACGATAGACATAGATTTCCAACACATGAAGATGTGATTTTTGTTCCAACAGAAAACTTGTTGGGAGTATTTTCTAAAACAAAACAAACTAAGTTGGTGAAAGAATGAAGGAGATAAGTATTGATTCATTACCAATTACGGAACAACAATGGAGTTTCATAATGAAGATAAGAGACGACCTAAATATGACAACAAATGAGATTCTTGTTTATTTACTACAAGAAGGAATTAAAGAAACACAATACAGGAGAGGAAAAGAATGATATTAAACGACCACATAGAAGTTAAAAGAAAATTATTAGAAGGAATTAATTTAGTTGCTAATACTGTAAAACCTACACTTGGCCCACAAGCCAAAACAGTTATACTACAAGGTAGTCCTCCTATTATTATTAATGATGGAGTCACTATTACAAAGTATATTTCTCACGAAGACCCTTATATTCAAATGGGGGTTCAATTAGTTCAAAACTTAGCAAGTAAAGCACAAGATAATTCGGGCGATGGAACTACTACTGCTTGTATTTTAGCACAGGCTTTTTGTAATAATTTGGTTGAGTTTGGAGAAGATAAATCAATCCATGATTTTAATGCCTTGGTTAGTGAACTAAGAGATAAGATGATTAATCATTTAGATGAGCATGTTATTGAAGTAGATAATGATGATATTCTAAATGTTGCTACAATAGCGGCAAACAATGACAGGCATCTTGGTAGTCTAATTAAAGGAGCAATTGATGAAGTCGGAAGAGACGGTATTATCACCGTTGAAGAGTCTAACAATTATAATACAGAAATTGAGATTAGAAAAGGTATGGAAATCAATGAAGGCTATCTAAGTCATTTGATGTGCAATACTGAAAATGGCCGTGTTGAGTTTGATAATCCATTGGTGTTTATGTCTAATGTTTCTATTAGAAAGTTTAGCGATATTATGCCACTATTGGAATTTAGTTCAGCAAACAACCGACCCCTTGTTATTTTCTGTAAAGGGTTTGATGGTTCAGCCATGAATAATTTAGTTATGAATCTTTTACAAAAGACTGTTCAATGTGCAGTTGTTCTTTCACCTAATTTTGGTGATGAACAAATAAATGAATTAGGAGATATGGCTTGTGCATTAGGTGGAAGAGTTTTTGTTGAAGAAAGCAAAGACGACCCTAAAGTTTTCACACTTTTAGACTTAGGAACTTGTAAGAAAGTATCTATTACTAAGGAATCAACTACCTTTATTGGAACAAATGAAGAAAAACAACATGAGGTTCTAAATAGAATTGAAACGCTTAAGAAACAGGCGAAAGATGTTAAAGGACATGAATCATCAAGAATCAAAAGCAGAATAGCGAAACTTAGCGGTGGAGTTGCTACAATTAGAATTGGTGCTTCTTCATCTATTGAAATGCGAGAAACTAAAGAAAGACTTGATGATGCTTTACATGCAACAAAGGCCGCATTAGAAGAAGGCATTGTTGTTGGTGGAGGAACATTATATGCTTCATTATCCAAAGACGAAACGTTACCTAAATGGTTTAGGAGTTCTTTAATTAGACCAATGCTAACCTTAGTTGAGAATAGCGGAGATATAAAGTTTATAGGAGAAATTGGTAGCGTAAGCAGTTTAGAGAATATAATTAATGTTTCTTCCGGTATGGGCTACAATGCTCTTACTAATAAAATAGAAAACTTAGAAGAAGCAGGAGTCTTTGACCCATATAAAGTAGTTAAGAATAGTTTCTTAGCGGCATTATCAATAGCATCTTTATTCTATTCGACAGATGTAGCAGTATTATTACCGGAGGCTTAAATATGGAAAAAGAAATTGTAAGAATGACTACTGTTTATTCCGATGGTTCAATGATTATTCTTGTAAAAGACGGGAATGTATTTAGAATTGAACGGAGGAACAAATAATGGACTGTTCAAGATGTAAAAGGCGTATAAGACCAACAGATACTTATTATGTAAGACGATACGGTGTATGTGAAAAGTGCATAAAGGTGATGAGAAAATGAAAAAGAAAGCAATAACAGTTAATTTACCTGCACCACATAAAGCAAGAGTAAAGTGTCCTATTTGTTTAGGAAATAAATGTAATGTCTGTAAAATGACAGGTGAATTAGCAATAGAAGTTGCCCCTAAAATACCTATTCAAAGAGCGCACATCATAAAATATGTCGCTGAAAACATACATGAGGTTGCTCAAGAATTAACTCTTAAGTGGGG
>Ga0098055_1001485_pt1 | contig 12677 bp, 20 predicted proteins | sample 17_taG_FD_75107 | JGI IMG/M metagenome (GOLD analysis project Ga0098055, IMG submission 75107) | Marine viral communities from the Subarctic Pacific Ocean - 17_ETSP_OMZ_AT15314 metaG | ecosystem: Environmental > Aquatic > Marine > Oceanic | place: Pacific Ocean | collected 2015-01-18 | reverse complement strand
GTTCCTATGCTTATAGTTTTAGTAGGAAAAGACTTTGGGTCTACCTTAACGATATCTGTAAATTCATAAAGAGATACATTGTCGCAATCTTTATAATCACACAAAGGGCTCTTGATGTTTCTAATATCCATTGTTTTCATCTTTCTCTTTTTCTATTGGTGGAATGTAATACGGCGGAGTAGCATCAATTGTATCTGGCGGCAACTCCGTTCTAATTCCAATCTTTTCTTCAAATTTATTAAGGGCAGGTTCCAATGTTCCTCTAGCATCTGCAATCATAATTGCAACAGCAGCTACACAATGTAAATAAAACCAAGCTAAGTTCATCCTAACTCCTCCATTTCTAATTGTTTCTTTTCTGTTTCGTGATTCATAGCCGAACTTAAGTCATCAAATAGTTTACAACTATCACCAGAATACCCCACTTCTACTGATCCAGTAGTACCATATCTATTCTTAGATACTACTAATTGCATTTCATTCTCCGTCCATACTCTACCATTGGAATCCTCTTCTCCATATCTTGATATATATGGATAGTGTGTGAATGCTACTATCTCAGCATCTTGTTCTAAGTTTCCAGACTCGGCAAGGTCTGATAACCTTGGTACTGCATCTACTCGATATTCAATGTTTCTATTTAACTGTGATACCAACATAATACACATATCTTCTGCCTTTGCAAGCCACTTATATTGCTTGGTTGTCTCGCCAATCTTATGTCTTAAGTCTCGCCTATCATTAGATGCATACTCTATCAATCCTATGTGGTCATCTATCACAACATCTGGGTTAACATTCTTTATCTCGTGAAATGTGTCCGACAATGTTCTTATATCATCAAACATAAATAGTTTATCTGTGTAGTTTTTGTGTATAAAATCCATCGCTTCGTGTACTTTTGTTTTGCTTGATGGTATTCCGTGCCTTAAGTTTCTATATGAAATAGTATCTCCCTCCATCGCAATAAACTTTTTCATCATTTCAGTATTGGGCATCTCACGATTGAACATAGCTACTCTATGTCCACTCATAATCAGATTCCTTGCTATGTTCGCAGCTACGGTTGTCTTCCCATTAGCTGGTCTTCCTGCTATGATAGTTATCTCTCCTCTTGTCATCCCAGATATAACCTTGTCAAACTTAGTGATACCTGTTTTAATATTTGTCTTCCTGCTGAATATAGATTCACGAGTTTCCTCTAGCAAGTCAACCATATTAAATTCTTTAGATGGCTGTAGCTTTATGAGATTCCCTATAAGCGTATGTGATTCATTAAGGAGATCGCCTATGTTGTTTGAGTTATCTTCGGTTAACATACCTAGCTTCTTGGAGTAATCACCAAGCTCTCGCCTTAGCCAATATCCGTGCAACATCTTAGCATAATATTCTGCTCTTGACGGTGTAGCTTCTCCTGTTGCTATTTCTGTAATCCGATACCCAATGTCTCTATCAAGGCTTGTCTTCTGTGGATAATTGTGTGATACAGTTACCATATCTATTTCCTCGCCACTATCGTGTAGGGATAATATAGTATCCCATACATTCTTGTGGAAATCAAAATAGAATACACCAGTTTCCTCTATCCATTTTTTAGCCAGGTCTAATTTCTCTGGCTTAAGCATTATCGCACCAAGCAAAGCCTTCTCTGTTGATTCGCTATACAAATATATTACCCTGCCTTTCTGCTTCTTCTATTCTTGATATTGATATTTCATAATAAAGTTCATCTATCTCAGAGCCTATGTATTTTCTATTGTTAAGTGTAGCAGCTTCGGCTGTTGTTCCTGACCCAATAAATGGATCGTATATTATTTCTTTCTCGTCCGAACTCTTTCTTAACAAATAAGATATAAGCTCCGTAGGTTTTTGTGTTGGGTGTAACTTATTTCCTGTTCTTGCAAATGTAAATATATTAGGGTCTCTACCTCCGTTTAACAATCTTCTTCCTTTGGTTGCGAACAATATCATTTCATATTTGGGGGCATAGTCGCCTTTTAAATCGCCCATACTTGTATTATTCTTTTCCCATATTAATATATTTTTAAGTTTAAAGTGTTGTTCAATAGATTGCTTAAACACATCTACATTGTGGAAAGAACAGAACATATACATATGAGAATTTCTTTTAAGAACTCTATAAGATTCCTCAACGAATTCATCTAGCCAATCCAGGTTGTCATCCCAATGTATTCCATCGTACCTTTCGGCTCTATGATTGCTTCTAAAACTCATACCATAAGGTGGGTCTGTTATTATTAAATCAATAGATTTATTTTTCATACGGCTCATAGTGTCCATACAACTCTCGTTATGTATTTTATTTATCAATTTTTGGCGGGATTCTGTCAAGTGATTTCCTTTCATATTCTTTCTTTAATCCATACGCTGAGTTTTCATTCTTTATCATACCAGTCAGGTATCTTAAACCATAACCTCTTTCATACAAACGTTCCTGCAGATAGCGCCTACACATCTTCCTAACAATGATATCCTGGATCTCATCTATCTCAGAAAAGAAAGCAAAGATATCTAAATCAGCTAAAGGCAATCTTTCCTTTATTAATTTAGTTGTTTCGTCAATCAGTGTAAGTGTAACCTTATCCCTTGATAATCTTTTCTTTTCTATCCTCTTGGTATAGTCTTCTTTCTTTATACGATGTCCACAGGTAGGACACTTTCGCACTCCTGACATGTCTTATTCTCCATTGGTATATTTTTAAATGTGCTTCTGCTGTAATATTCTACATCAGAATACCTTTCACCTGTCGACCAAGGCTTTAGACAGAACTCGCATCTAAAGACATTGTTCTTCTTACCCTTGTCTCCACTGTTAGTTTCATTGGAAATCATACCATCAAAATCAAACCATTCCTCATCAAAGTAGGTAATAAGAGTTTCCATTTGAGCATAATACAACCTTTTGTATTCTCCCTGCCCATCATCATCGCTACCAACTCTATATCTTTTTGAAGTTGCTGGAGTTAGTTCTGCGCTCGGAGAGACTTCACCATTTCTAACCATTTCTCTAAAGGCTGGATTACGAAAACCTCCCCGCCGTCCTCTTTTACGACCTGTATATTCACTTCCTTGCTCGGCTTTAACCATTTTGCTATCCTCTTTCTAGTTTTACATTGTATTTTATATTCTTCTATTTTAATATCAACTTCTTGATGCTCACCCATAGACCTGCCATCAGAACCCCAGGCTCTTTGTGCATTAAGTCCGTGTGATTTAGCTATGTCTACGCATAGCCTCTCAAATCGGTTGCCTTTTGCTTTGCTTTTACTTGGCATAGTAATGCCTCCTTACTTGTCTTTTAAGAATTTTTTCACACTTTAAACATATATCATCTGGTTTATCATTCTTAAAATAGTATTCTTTGTGTCCACAAAGCATTAATTGTTTTTTGAGTTTCCTCATCTTCGCTCTGTGTACCAATAAAGTGCAGCTAATGTTAGGATAAATCCTATTATCATTCCCAAAAAGAATTCAGCCATTAGATACTCCTTTCTTTATTTTTATTCTCTAAGTGTTCCTGTCAAAAATTCACCTTCCATCCACTTCTTACCCAGATTATCTAAGCTATCGTATGATGGATAGCAAGTCAGACACAAGATATAATTGTTAGTGTCTGTAAGGATAGCTGTGAACTTATCTTTTTTCTCTCCACAGAGAGAACAGCGTTCATTTATTTTCTTTGTTTTCATTCCACTTCTTCTTAACCTCTTTGCTTCTTTTTTCTATATACTTAACTACTTTTTTCTCATCACCATTCATATGTATATAGTTTTCGATCAGAATTCCAAGTGTCTCAAGTCGATCCCTATAATACTCTATTACGTGCGATAACATTCCTATTTGAGCTATCAGCTCTTTATAAGTTTTCTTTTTCTTTATTCTTTTAGCCATTTGTTTCTCCAATAAAAAGGCTGGGGTTAGTATAAAAAACCATTGCCCCAGCCAGCCAGACAGAAAGGATATTTTGCCAACAAGTAATTAACAACTTTTTAATTGCCAACCCACACACCAAAAAGACCTTTCAAAATTTAGTGTTATAGGTTTAATTATCTGTTACCCTTTCTGTACTTTAAATATGTTTTTCTTAATCTGTATTTAATTTTCTTATCTTCCCTATCAGTCAGTTCATATATAGGTTTCTTTGACGCTACTTCTCTATGTGCGTCACACATAGCTTCTATACCTCTATCCCAACCCATAAGTTCAGTCATAGATTCCTCTATCTTATTCCAATCCTTTATCTTCATCTATAATCCTTACCTCAAAACCAAGTCTCGAAGCCCTGGAACAGACCCAATCACAAAAATCCTCTACATCTTTTTCTGTCATATCATCTGTTTTTTCTATCCTTATTCTTTTAAGCATAGACTCTGCTTCTTCTATGTTTTTAAACTTTAAATTACTCATATTTACCTTCTATCTAAAGGGACTTGGCATAGACGTTTATTCGTTGTCTACTAGCTCTTTTCGTCCTCACTAGCAGAACAACCAAGCCCCATTGTAATTATGACGATTTAGAACGGCAGTTCTTCTTCTTTTTTCTCGCCATCTTCCCAAGCGAATATCATAGATGCCTTAGGTGTAACCCTTTCCTCGCCTTCACTATCAAGCCAGGTTTCGTGGTAGAGCTTAGCAACAACTGGTGTGCCTTCTATATCACTTTCATCTAATTCTGGCAAGTAAAACTTGCCGTCTTTTTCTTCCATATTCAAACCAAAACTATTTACAAGTTCCATATATGACCTATTAGAACCCATATTTTCGCTTAAATTTGGGTATTCGCTTTTGTTTGGTTTCTTAAATCTAAAGAAACCCTTGGAACGGAAATCTCTTCCGACAAACGTAGAACCACTTATTGATTCTCCTTTATCACTTTGATATTCCATATCCTTATTCTCGTCAGCAACTGTGAAAGTTACTTCATAAATATCTGAAAGAAACTTGTTCTTAACAACAATATTCCTCTTGATACTTAATGATTTAACGTGGGCTTTGTAGTCACCCTCTGGCATAGGGCCAGAGAAGTCTTGCGCTGGGTCATACCAAGAATCTTGACTATCGCTGCTTTCAAGTATTGTTCCAACATCAGCCATCTTTTTTCTCCTGTTCTTCATTAATTAATTGATCTATTCTGTTAATGACTTTTTTCAAGTCGGGTTTAACCACCTCACCGTTAAGTACACTCTTCATTATCTTATCTTTCCATTCTTCGGAAAGACCATCCATCTTTTCTTCCAGCTTTTCTATATCAGTATCCGATAAGGTAAGGTCTTGTTTTCTGTAAACATCATCAGCTATATTGCCGAGTCTATTTACCGCTCTTTTGAATCCATTCGTGTTAGCACTAGCTAAATTTTTATCTACATCAACAACATTCTCAGCTGTGTGTGGCTTACCACGTTTGAATTGAACTCGAGCAGAGCCTGGGGAGAAGAACTCCCTCATTACCCCATTGTCATTTACCCTTAGTACACCTGTAACAATGACCCATTCAGCTCCGAGGAACTGAACTGGATTATCTCCAGCAGGCGACCAAGACCAAGCAGGGTATTCTTTCGTCAGTTCATTACGCATATAGGCTTCGTCAACATAGTCAAAACCATCAGGTCTTGTCTTAACGTATGCCTTTGGCGTAGTTCTCTGTGAAATATCTTTGTGTTTCTTGATAAGAGAATCTTCAATCATCTCATCTGAAACTTTAACTAATTCATTATTTTTCTTAGCCAAATTATATTCTCCTTAAAGTATATCTTTAACATATGGGCATACCTCCCTAGCATCGCAATAGCTCTGGCACTTCTTACCTCCCCAAGTTTCTTCCTCGTTACACATTTCTGGTAACTTCTTGAGCCCTAGTGCCTCGGTTAGTTCATCCCTTTTACCTGTAAATTTTTCTTCTATATGGTCGTTGTGTATATATGGAACTTTTATGAGATATATCTTATGCTCTATGCCGCGATCTCTTGCTGCTTGTATACCACCATCCCTTACAGTTACCTGTACATACATATTCTCAATTTCTTTACCCTTCTTTTCAAGCATATATCTGTAGCAATTTATCTGCCATTCCCAATCACCAAGGTCTGCTTTCTCTGGATTGTTCCAGTATCTTCTAACTTTCTTTGGTTGCCCTTTTTCTCCCCACTTACCTTTACGCAAATACACTGCACCTGATGGGTCATCTTCTAAATAGAAATCTACACCAAGAACCTGTGCTACCTTGTATGAACCTGCATTTTTATAATCTATAAGAGATTTACTCTCTTCGTCGTATAGGTCAACTATACCTGTAATGTCCATACCTTCCATTGATATCTCTGCCGATTCTTCATCTGCATTCTGTTCAAGCCTGGCGTGGTGCAGTGTACCTGCTAGGGCAAATGCGTGCTCCTGTGGGTTAATAAAATAATCTTCTGTTCTTTTTAAATAAGCCTCGCAAGTTCCTATGAGGCATTCAGTAACCGATGGTTTTCGATTAGGGTCTCTTTGCTTAGCCAATTCTTTTAACATTGGCATAACTATACCCATTCTTTCGAGGTCTAACTTATTATTCTCAAAAATATCTTCAAATGTTATTCCCTCACCATCTGGGTATTTAAATCCTACTGCTGGCATAATCCTTCTTTCTGCTTTACTTTAGTACATAGATAATATAAACCAATAATTAACATTACAAGAAATAATTTATAATTTTTTCCTTGACATAAAGCCATTTAAGGCTTATATTGTTAATACCTCTTCTGGTTGGTGCTATATATATACTATATATTATTATTAATATATACTCTATCCGTATCATAAACTGGTCTATTAAACTTATTAATCCTTCTAATAATATAATTCTTTATATCCTCTAGCTTAAGATATTTTATAAACTTTTCTAATCCGAGGTCATCTTCTGAAAAGATAAGTTCTCTTATTTCATTGTCGCTATATTCTTCTTGACTAAGCGTATTATCTATTTGCTTACCAAGTAATATACCTCGCTGAATAATAGATTGACATATTGTAATCCAGTTCTTTATCTTAGTAGAATTGATCGTTCCAGAGTGATATCTAAACTCAATAGTTCCAAGATAAACTCTTGCGTGTAAGTTAAGTCCGTGATATCTGGAGTCATTGTATTTATCCATAGATGGAGGCTCGTTGCAGTTGTCATACCAAGTTTCTATAAAATCAGAATCACTGGAAATTCTTTGTATATTAACCTTGTCCATAGGGAGGCTTTTACACCAATTAACATCACTTCTGGAATTTGGCATCATACTTTTTATAGTCTTCTCAAAAGACTTTGTTACAAGCATTATGCCCCTCAGTTCTTTCCAATATAAATCTCTTGCGTCTATATGTATGTGCAATCCACAGCTTCTATTTACTCGATACTCCCTACTTCTCAAATATCCATTCATCACATCTATATTCCAAAACAAATGGTCTCCATTCATAGGTTTTGAGACATATTCATATCCCCAATCACCTTCAGATTCTATACTTCCATCAGTCATTTTGGTAAACGTGGAAGGGTGATTACCATCAGACTCATCTGGACTTATTGTTTCTATTTCCAGTCCAACCATTCTGTCAAACTTGTTTTTAAGGAATGTATTTCCATCTAATTCGGGAGTTTCAACACTTGAGCTAAAGCTTTCTAGGTCTACATCTTCTCCGTTATCTGGGTAACAGCTTTCACAATAAGTTGCCTCGTGGTAATCACTCCAGCAACAATAGTCCATATAATCCCCATTACCACAGTTTTCGCACCAGAAATAATTATCCATTTCACAATTTTCACAGACTTGTTCATTGTGAGGGCTAGGGTTCAACTCATCTTCTGTAAACTCTTCACTACAATCATAACACTCAAATAGCTCTACCTCTTGTACTGGTTCACTATTACTTACTGGTCTTGGTGGCATATATCCTCCTATGCAATACCATAGTTTGCAGTTATTATATAGGCAGCAAGAACACTAACCTCTTTAAGCCAACCAAGTCTTTTAAGAGAGTTGTATAGCTCTTCTTCGTTGTCAGCCTTTATTTCTATACCCTCTAATAGCCTAACTTGGTTCTTTATATACTCCATATATTCCTCATAAGACTTATCAGCAATAAAAGGATTCTTTTTTGCACGCTTATAGAGCATATTCATAACATAGCTCTTTGATTTTATCTGTATTGGGTCTACTATACCAACAAATACAGCTTTCTTTTTCTTTTTCAAACCGAATATCCCTCCCTACCTGTAATTAAACTAATTTGAGCTTTACTCTGCCTGTCGTACTTCTTTTCCATAGACTCGCAATCTACGCAGAGATCGTAGCTATTATAATTTACCAAATCATTAGGTGTATTATAGTCTCCACAGAAATCACAAGACTTCATATCGGTTTCTCCTCCCCAGGAAGTTCCTGGCGACAGATATGACGATTTATATCCACAGGTACTGCATATATATCCACTATGAGTATCAGTTAAGTCCTCATAATCAACATCTTTATTGCAGTCTACACACCTACCAAGCCAAGTACCATCCTCCTTGAGCGACATACGAGGCTCATCTGGCTTTGAAGGGCTAACGCATTTATAGCAGATTTTACTAGACTTATAAGTCATCTCGTTACACTGCTTACAAGCACTCTGTGTTTGCCCATAACCCTGTCCATACCCACCATAATAGCCATATCCATAAGACCAGCCATAATCCTCATAAGTCCTGTTTTTGTTGGTCTCGACCTTTGTTTTAGCGTAATTAGGCTTCTTCCAAAATTTCTCTGTATTAAACTCATACACGATATCAGTTGGAAGCTCCTGTATTTCAATACTAAGTCCAGCGTCACTAAGAGAATTATTTAAAATCTCTTTAGTGGATGCCCAGAATAAGCATCTTGCTTTTTTCCAGTACGCTACGTGAAGAGGTCTGCCATCTTCGTGCATTAGATTAAGTACCCTGTAATCATCATCAATCCAGCTTAATGCAAAGTCACCCTCAAGAAGGTCAAACACCTCTTGGTATTTATCTTTCTTATTGAGGAGACCAAAGATAACCTCTGAATCAACTTGAACACTTTTACCGATTTTACTTGCGAGCTTTTTATGGTTGTCTATGACACCATTATGAGCTCCTATGACACTCCCTTTTACGAATGGGTGAGCGTTTTGCTCAGTTATTATCCCAGTCGTTGCCCATCTGACGTGTCCCATAAAAACAGTAGTTTCAGCATCAACCTTATCAAGTATGCCGTACCAATCGTCACTGCATACAAGGGCATCTGATGCCTTAAGAGTCTTGTAAACCATCTTATCTTCCTTTGAGGCTATAGCGAAACCAGTAGAATGATCTCCCCTAACCACAGATTCAAACGTTAGATTGCTTACAATATCTTCTATCCTGTCAAGTTGTGATTCAGATTGCCAGCCTTCTCGCTTAGCGAATCCAAATAATCCACACATTCATCTTCTCCTTTTTTTTTGTTAATAGTAATTATTACTCTTAATATTCCTCTCTTGAATCAGATGAGGTATCCCTGAGATTATCCAACTCACTGGCTGATCTCCAGGCTGGCTCTGTCCCACTAGGTAGCGAACCATTCTCCCTCATCATTGACTCTACATAAGGAATTAAACTTTCAGCTTTCATAGCTGAGAGATAATCACTGAAATCATTAGACTCTTGGTTTATAAATAATTTACTATATTTACTGCTAAGAGTCATCAACTTAGAACCAAAATCAGATATAGCAAGGCAAAATAGTACCCAATCTCTTATTCTATCTGAATTAAGAGTTCCGTGATGATATCTGTATTCAATAGTTCCGTGAAGTATACGAGAATGCAGATTTAATCCTCTGTATCTCGATTCATTATATTTATCTGCTGTAGTAATTGTTCCATTCATTTTTCTATACCAGAGGTCACAAAAATCTCCAACAGTTTTCATATCAAGTATTTCTTCTGTTGTTACATTATCACTCATAGGCGCAGAATATCTGCTTGAGGATCTCCTCTCTGGCAACATCATATATATAAAAGGTTCTAATACTCTCATTGTAATTAATATACCTTTTAATTCGGATACACCTGAATAAAAAGCGTCAGTATGCACGTGAATACCACAACTATTATCTGTATACCAGTCATTATTGATAGCCCAGGAACATAATTCTTTTACTCTTTTCAAAGCCTCATCACCAACTTCTGGTTGCATAACAAACTCCCTACCATGTTCAGATAAAGAGCCATCATATGTATCGTGCCAGCCAAATGGAATATTCTCTATATATGCAGTATTGTCTTCATCAACCTCAAATTCATATTCTGAAATGCATTCTATCTCTAACGCTACAGGAGTCTTACTTTTATTAACTCTATATAGCTTGTCATCAGGTACTAAAATTCTTGCAATATTAGGTCTAGGCAGAGCTCTTGGTGGAGATGTAATAATACTCGTACAACTACGATTAAAACATTTCTCGCACAGCTTGTTCGAGTTTATATAATAATGCTCTTTATCTATATAATGCTCCCCACAATCTCTACAGCCAAATACCCTTGTATCAGAGCAACTTCTGCATACAGTTTTATCTTGCCCCTCTACTGTAATCCATCTCGGATGATTGTCTTGAAATTGAATATGTTTCTTACAGCAATCACAGTCATAAGTATAAGTTTCTGAACAAGGAGAGCATATGTAACCAACATCTCTCACGTATTCATTTATTTGACTATTTAACCACTCTGCGCAATTTATACATTTTGCCCAATCAACTGCTCGAAAATTTACTGAAACTCCAATTCTTTTGAGAAACAAAAATAAGTCAGCATAATTCTGATTATTTCGTGTATTTTCCTGGTACACATCCTGAATAGCTATTGGTCTAAGTGGATAAATATATTTTTCTATCTCTTTTTCACCCACATAAGCGTAATCAAATTTATTCTCTCTAGCTACTATTGGTGGTCTCAATAATTTTATTTCTTTCTCGCCATTATCATCTGTTTTTATATCTCCAATCAGTGCAAGATTGCCCCAGTTTTCTATTACTTCCTCTGAAAAATGTTCATTTAAAACCCCATCATATTTAACAACCTGCATAACTCTATACTGACTACTATCTGAGACGAGTGCAATCTGATCGAAGTGCAACTTTCTAACAATATCTTGAGTTATAGTAGGGGTATCATCTGATGCATCCCCCTCAGTCTTTAACTGAAACATTGTAGTATAGCAATTAGGCGTAGTTTCTATATCATCAAGCTCTATTATTGTGCCTAAATCAGTAATACTAACCTCTTGTTCCGACCAATCTCTATTTCGAAGATAAAATACTCTATCTCCAACTTTGTATTTATATTCTGGCATATTTATTCCTCACCAATCTTTTAGGGTATATGCGTTGCATATGGGCAACAATCACAGACTTCCTCTTTATTAACCATATTACTCATCTCTTCCTTTCTTTCCTCCGACTTGTCGAGTAAGTATTCAAGAGCTTTAACCCTATTAGTAATATGGATATGCCCCTGTCCAGGAGAATTTACCAGCCTGTCTATCTCTTCAATATGCCTCTGCTTTTTTATTTTAACACTGCACATAATAAAATACCTCTTATTTTAAAAAATATTCTTGAACCAAGAATAAGCTCTTCATCAGGTATTACCTGAATCAGTAGCTTTCCTTATTTTTAGTCTCTCAATATATTCATCTGCTTCGGCTTGGTTTTTAGCATAGAATCTCGTGCCACCATTATATTCATCTTTCTCTGTTATTTCCTCAGCTTCTATATCTAGACCTGTGGTAACTACAGAATATTTCTTGAGATTATTTTTTATGTGGAAGGGGACTCGTTTTTTCTTTCTCGCCATTTCTTATCTCCTTTTATTTTATATAAGATATAGTAAAATACTCCAGACAGAAAACTGCCTCCCGTTAATAGGATATATGCTAAGCCGTGAGGCTCACCACAAAATCCGAGTAAATGTTTAATTGTCTCTATCATAAGATTTAAATAATACGCTCCTATCCAAAAAAGAATTTAATACTTTTTTTTTATTAATGTCAAGTCTTTTTTTTTAGAGCTAAAAATAATTTTTGAGCCCTTTAATACACTCTGAACCGTCACTCTTGTACTCCAATACTCTCTGAAAAGGCTCCAATTTTTGGAGCTACACTTAGCCTATTTATCTGTTCTTCGGGGGATTCCGAGGTTGTAAACTGGCTCGATAACTTTTGTGGACAAAATATTATTTACTCCTTATTTATTAACTACAATTTGGTTTAACGCGAGAACTATTATTAACACTAACTTTAACCTCAACAGTTCTTTCCGTCTGATCTTTGAAGCTGATTACACTATCATCTCCATCTTCTTTAATTGTTACGTGCTTAATTTCAGTAACTCCGTATTCATCTCGTAAAATAGTATAAATAGCACTATTAATATTATGTGTATCTGTTGGCATATTTCTCACCTCCTTTCTATAATCTTTTAGGTTAATTAATACTACTCATCATATCTTATTTCCTGTTGAGAAAATACTCTCCAATCTTCATCTTTGTAAAATTTATTATATTTGCTGTTTTGTATTAGTATCATAATAAAGTTTACTTCTCCACCAAGTATTACGCAGACTTTTCCGCTCCAACCTGGGGAATCTGG
>Ga0098055_1001477_pt1 | contig 12712 bp, 16 predicted proteins | sample 17_taG_FD_75107 | JGI IMG/M metagenome (GOLD analysis project Ga0098055, IMG submission 75107) | Marine viral communities from the Subarctic Pacific Ocean - 17_ETSP_OMZ_AT15314 metaG | ecosystem: Environmental > Aquatic > Marine > Oceanic | place: Pacific Ocean | collected 2015-01-18 | reverse complement strand
CGATCAGATCCCAATCCCTTAGCCAATTTCGTTCTAGGCTGAGATCCTCCCGAATTTCGGTTAATCCGTGCCATGCCATTTTACGCCCCTGCTGTTTGTCTGTATTTTCTATTTTGTGCATAATATTTATTTCTGTTTTTTGTTTTTGTTTTAAGTGGGGGCCGAAGCCCCCGATTTTGTTACTCATATTTTTTAAACAAAGTCAAAGGCACAGTTGAAGTGTGGAATGGGGGAGTTGATCCAACAACAAGTCCCAATACCCTCTCGCACGTTTCTTCAAACAATTCAAAGGCATATTCCTCATTTTTATCTGACAAATTCGCTTCAAGATATTCTGGAAGATATGTATCAAAAAAGTAATGAGCTTTCTCATTCGCTTTGTACCAATGTGCTGCGACTTTTTTTGTTACTGTTGCTGAGATTGTTTCTTTAATTGTCTTCTTAGTCATTTTGTTTTTCTTTCTGTTTTTGTTTTCGTTGTTCCCTGTTACTTGAAATCAATTTAAATTACTTAATCATGTTTGTAAACACTTTTTTTAATCTTTTTTTAAATACCTTTCAACCTGTGATTGACTGGCATGTTAACCTACTTGTGTGAGGGGAATGTTTAAGGATAAATCAAAAGGACTGGTGAATGAGTTTGTGATCGATTCCGATTATAACCAGTGCAACGGGTATGGTGATACATCTCGAAATTTTACAAATGCAATCAGCAAACTGATGCCTATAAAAATAATGGCGCCCCGTCATTATCATTCGTATTTGGGCAGTATTGGGTATGGCGATAAAATCATCAAAAACACACCAACGGTTTTAAGCGCATTGACGATCCAGCCCACGTTCAGCCTTATGCGACCACCTGTTGCTTTAAAAAATGCAGTGTTCACGATGTTTGAAAGTTCACGTCTTCGGCCTGAATGGGTGCAAAGAATTAACACGTTTGGCTTATGCCTCACACCATCCACGCATTGCGTAGCAGAGTTTCAGGACCAATTGAAAATTCCTGTAACTCACACTTATCAAGGTTACGATCATGACCTTTACAAATTCCACCAAAAGAAAACCACTGATCCATTTGTCTTCGGTGCTGCTGGTCATGTTGGTCACGGCAAAGCAAGGAAAGGAATACATCGTATAATTGATTGGTTTCTTGCTGCATTTCCAAATCAAAAAGATGTGCGACTGAAAGTAAAAATAAACGCATTCAAAGACAATGATCTTTCAATCTCAGATCCAAGGATCTCAGTCATAGAAAAAGATATACCAGAAATTGGCTGCCGTGATTGGCTTCGCTCACTGGATTGCTACGTTGATGGCAGCACCTGTGAAGGGTGGGGCATGTGGACGCAAAATGCGATGGCAACGGGGAATGCTGTGATCTGCACCAATTATTCTGCACGGAATGATTACTTGTATTTCCGAAACCACATTCCGATGGGATACAGGAGGGTTCCAGCATCCTTGGAATATTTAGGGATGGGACACTGGTCAATGCCTGATCGAAGCGATGCAATTGAAGCTATGCGATGGGCATACAATAACCCAGCAGAGTGTAAAGAGATCGGAAGAAATGCTTATGAATCAGTCAAGCATATGACTTGGGAAGCATCTGCAAAACTTATTCTAAAAGCAATGAGAAAGCATTCACTACTTTAGGTTTTGAACCCATAACCCCTTCGGACATTTAGCAACCTCAAATCTTGCCTTGCGTCTCATGTAGCAACCGCAAATGCTGCACCTAATTTCCTCTCCCCTAACTCTGACATGCTCACAATCTGTGCAGGTGTTAATTCTTTGTTCGAAAGTTTTAGAATCAACTAATTTAAATCCGCTTTTCAAAATTGAGCTTCCATCTTTAATTACATTTTTTGCCATTGATTTGACGCTTGGCATTGCTTTTTCTCGCAGACTAAAAGTCAGAGTTTTGGTTCGTCTTTTCAAATTACTTTAAGGTAATGATGCAAGCCCCATTTATTTGTTCGATCTTATCCATGCTTTTAACTTTGCATGTATTTAAATACACCCAATCTTCCACTGCTTGCATCACTTCAATTCCAGCAGTGTCATCAATAAGGATGTGTTTTGGTTCTGCTGTTAACGCAAGATTTAAGTCATGATAACAGTTGCGATAATCATGCATGGCATCAACAATTGCCAGATCGGCTTTTTCAACTTTACGTAATGTCCGAAGATCCTTTTTCAAAAGTTTATAACCTTTAAACTTACGATCCTTAAATAGACTTTTGCAGATTGAATACCTGTCCCAATTCTGCTCAACACCGTCGACATAATACGGTGCTGCGGGCCACCATGCATCATAACCATTGTAAAACGCTTTCCACCCTACACCGTCAAGATAAGCATCGGCTGATGCCCCTGCACAAGTCCCCAATTCAGTAATACTTTCTGGCTGAAGAATTTTGCTAATTGCCCTGAAAACTTTATATTTACGTATAAAGCCTGCTTCGTGCGAGTAATAAAACTCTTTATCAGGTTGCGCGAAAACTGAGTATTTAATTTCAGGCATCCAATCCGACAAATCTGCCTCTTGCTGTATTTTTTCGTTTAATGTCATGTTTGTATTGTCCTTAAGTAAGAGATCCAAACTGAGTCTCTCACTTCCTGAGAATTTGAATCAGTTGATCCGTATGAAATTTGATCGTATGCGTATGTTGTCCCATCAGCCAAAACTGGTTTGGTAATCGAGAAACTTTGAACGTCCGCAACAGTAGGTTGGTCCATTAACTGTCTGCGTGTCGTGCCAGAATAAATGCCCCCTGAATCCCCTGCGCTGACAGTATAACTCCACCCTGCTGCAACGTATGGTGTTAAAGGAGTGACTGAATCGTAAACAACGACAGGAACGGTTTCATCCGTAAAAGTTGTGCTTGTGCTTCTGCCCACTTCAATGCGATCCGCAAAAGTTGCATGGTCCTCGTATCTAGTGATCTGATAAAAAGTTGCCCCTGTCACTGCACCCCAAACCAAGGTCAGTGATGGACCTGATTGCGTAAAGTTAATGTAATTTGGTGATCCAAGGCTCATACTAAAGGCACATTGATTACTGCTCTCATTGTATCAAAAACAATTCTTCTTTGAGCTGACGAATTTACTGAGCATCCACTAGATCCTAAATTATTTGTGTATGCACTAGTTTTGGGTTTTGGCGCTTCAAGCGTTCCCCCTAAAACAGTTTCACAATTAACTGTTATATCTTGGAATTGCTGAAACTCATACCATTGAACACCTACTTGCGTTGAGCATGGCTGCTCGCTGCCGACCGTAGTTGCCTCAGCAATTTGAAATTCCACATCAACTGCCCCCATGTAGCCATAACTTCCATTGGCTAATGTTACCATGTCTTGCAGGTCATCTGGCAATGAAAACTTCGCCATGTTCTCAACTGTTGTTTCACCGAACGCAATCTCATATTCAACATCAGTTCTTACTACGCTTAACCCACATACACCTCCAACTGTGTCCAATGATGAAGTTTTATTGCTCTCAAGAATTACCGCAAAACTGCATGTCCCAGAAGGCACATCATAATTCCAAGCAGTCGTATTTGTAAGAGTCCAATTAAGATTGTCAGGCAGAGTGGCAGAAAACAGGTAATCACATGATGATGCTTGTATTTCACTGTTTGAATAAAAAGCTGAATACGATTTGTTACGATGCTTAATCCCTAAGATCGGCAAATCAACTCTTGCTCTTGTCAAAAGATTAAGCGACTTTGCAACTTGATTGAAATGGTCTGCATAACATTCCATTTGTGCGAAAGGCCCGAACCCCTCCCAATTATAACTGTCAGCAACTTCTGGATGCATGGTAAACCAACGGTTGCCCATGGCTTGCAGCATTAAGCTTGAATACTTGTAGTCATACATTCTTTCCTGCCCACAATAAGGAAGACTTGGACATTCAGGGTCAGTAAATTGACTTAAGTTTGCATCACTGTTTTGGTCAACGTATCCTTCACAAATTGCCCGAACAATAAATCCTGACCAAAGCATATTATCAATGGTCATCCTTGTATCATGCTGATCAAGATTTACGTTGCCATCTGCATAGACTTTGGGCATCTGCTTTGTAAAATGAAAACGAGGAAAACATGCCCCGTTATAAATGTTGGATTGCCAATCGCTTGTTGTGCTGGCATCACCTGACTGATCGCCAATTCGAATTACACATTGACCATAATCTGCTGCACCATTCTTGTAGCAAAGATACTCAACAATTGCGTTTTCATCCGATCTGGCTGCTGCTGGTCCTGATGGTGTTCCAGCATCATTATCATCCACAAGCATGTAAGAATTCCAACTTGTCACATTATTCTGCACAGCTTGAGATGTAACATTGTCATTTCTTCTTAATCTCCCCTTAAGTTCAACCGCAACCAAGCTTGTTGCAGGATCATATGTGACGCTCTTCAGCTCATAATCAGGAACGTAAATCTGACAAGACTTGTAATGACTAACAGTTCCTTTGCATTCAGTAGGATCAGGATAGTCTTGGCAATCAAAAGTATTATCCCTTGCTGACAAAGGAACACCCATTCCCGTCCCTGAACTGTAAGAAGGCTGATTCGTTCCTAACACATAACGGTATCCACTTGGATTTTCTTGCCGATTAATTGGTTTGGTTTGCCTTGCATAAACGTGATTGCGGATCTCTTGCCCTTGATCGCTTAATTGCCCCCAGCTATCACTTAGCAATGTGCATCGATCCACGAACATCCCATCGCGATCTGCAAAAACAGAAGGCTTGTAAATGCTGGAATCACTATCCTTGTATGGCAGCGTCTGAAGGAATACCTGCCATTGATTTGTCTCCCCTTGTTTTGGGGCTTCGTCAATCAGAATCTCATGCTCGTAAACTTCAGGAGTGCCTGTGAGCACTGTCCAATTATTATGGGGATATACTCCTGTGAAAATATCATCCTCTGAAAAAGTCACTCCGTTATAATCAATGGACGCACCCGATCCAGTGACCTTGTATTTTACTCCAGCCTTAACAAATCCACTTGTGATTGCTGTTGGGCTTGGAGCAATGCCTTCAAAAACATCAATGTCAGTATCAGCAGATCCACCCAGAAAGGTTTGAAATCTTTTAAAATAAAAAACTGAATTGCCTTCCGAATTGACTTCATATCCTTGCAGCAAATCTCTTTTTGCAAGTCTTAGCCGATCATGCACGATCCTCCGCACTTCTTCGTATACTGGATTCTTCCAGATTCCCTGCTGATCCTGATCCTTGATTCCAGTCCTTAAATAATTAACTGCCATTCCATGACGCTGATAGTCGTCCCAAAGACCTTTTGCATCAGCTTCCTCATGACCCCATCCATCCATGGTTTGATTGCGACTGGATGCCATTCTTAAAACCGTGTAAGCGTCCTGAATGCGTGGAGTCATTGCCATGATCTCAGCAATTTCAACATAGGCATCTTCCGAAGCACCATAGGACTCATTGCACTTTATCTGAATGACTGATCCTTCGGGGAATACGGCAGGGAAATAATAACTTTTGCTGGGTTCGGTTCCAGCGTCCATTTTTAACGTGTAAACAAGGTTGCCATTAACATAGACCCCGAATGTTTTTGGGCTTGTGATGACTGTTCCCACGTTTGTGGTTGCAATCATTCCAGCAAAACAAAACCCCGTGCGGATCGTGTGACTGGTTCCACCATTGACAACTCCATTGACGCCACTTCCCGTTTCTGATGGAAAATCGAATTGTGGATATTCTGAGGTTAACCCATACGGTCCTGATCCGTATGCAGGAGCAAGATAGTATTGCTGTGTAAAAAAGTTTTCAAAACGAAAAGCGTCTGTCTGAGGGTTCCATGCAGGTTCCTTTCGTTGACTTACACTTCCATTATCAGCACCTCTGAATTCTGAAGCATAAGCATCCACTGCAAAATCAAGTTGCCCACCACGCTCATGATTCAAAAATGCATTTGTGGTGTATGGTCCCTCGACGTAATCGTTGTAAGGTAATACCGTTGTTGTATCATCGTGGTGATAAAGCACGTAACCATAAACCCCCGCAAACCAACCTTCAATGGGCTTGCTGTAGTTTGGGCAATTTGAAGTTCCTGATCCGCTTTTATCTTGGCAGGTATTATAAACGCAATCATCCCCTGAACTTATGTTCCTGAACTTAACCAGATACTCTACATTATCTGGATCATTGCACAATCCCACAACATCTGGCCCTGCTTGAAAACCTCCGTATCCTTTAAGATACGAAAACATCTTGCTGTAATTGATTCGGTAATACTGATCAGCACTTGCAAGAGCATTGGCGTATGTTAAATCATCTCTTGAGGATGGGGTAACTCCCCTTTGAACTTTTGCAATTTCCCAATGATCCAAGTCTGTAACAGGTGCGCCACTAGCTTGTAACTTAATTCCTGTTTGCTCAATCGGATCATAATTCATCCGATCAGTCTCATTGTAAATATTAAGCCCCTCATTGCCGAACACAAACGCCGCAATGGGATTTGAAGCATTGATCCCCCCATTGGTTCCAACGTCAGTTTGAGGCCAATTCTGAGCGTTGTTAGGGTTCATATGTGACCAGTGGGACCACCATTCGTCCCTTGCTGGCTGCTGCAATCCACTGCCTAAACGGATGAATTGAAAAAGACTGTCTGCATACCAAAAAAGTCGCCAACTAGGGTCAGCGACTCCGTTCTTCAGGCGATCATTTATACTTTCAGCCAACGCATTGTATTGTGCGCTGCTGATCGGTTCACCTGCTTTGACCGTGGGAACTCTCTTGTAAGTAAAAGCCATTACAGAGAGTCATATCAGAATTAGGACCAACGTGCAACAAGGTCAGTCACAACTGGTGCAGATTTACTAATCGGCTGCGGTCTTCGCAACTGAGTGGACCTTGTGGTTCCTCTGGTTGTTCTGGATGTCATCACCCCGTTACTGATCATCTGATCTTGACGAGCAGTTCTTTCAATCAGCATTCGGATGTTGCTGCTGATCTTTCCAGACCCTTCGGGTTTTTGAATTATTGCTGGCATATTATTGAGCGATCGCTAAAGCACTGCACGTAGCAATGCTGACTGTGAAAGTGACCTTGCCTGTAGTTGGATCTCGAAAAGCATCCGCATTGGGAACATAATGCGTCACACCTGCTGCAACCGAATATGTCTTGCTAGTTGGGGTTGATCCAATTGCTGATAAGCCTGATCCAGAAGGAACAGGAACGACAAAAGTAAAAGTCGCAGGGGATGTGTTTCCGTTTTTAAGCAAGACCGAACTGGTTCCTTCCCATGCATATTCTAAACCATTCGTTGAACCAGATACCATTGAAGTATAGGTTGCCGTGCTTAAATTAATGCCTGCACTGTCAGTTGCTTTTGGATCTGTGATTTCTAATGTAGCTGCTGCCATAATTTTTCCTTAATAAGTTGCAAGGTCGTAAGTGAATTCGTTAAACCAGTATCGACCATAATATTCTCGATTTATAATAAACTGATTCAAAGTTGTTTGCGTTTTTTGGATTGGCTGCTTGTGCCAATACGGAACTCCTGAGACAACAATCCCTGCTGGAATTGACTCATTGTAAAGCAATGGTTCATACGCCATTTGTGACGGTGCTACCATACGGTTTACGTTCTGAAACATTGCAGGCCAGAGACTGAAATTAAAAGCAGCAGTGACAGTGACCTCATTACGGATTACCCATTGAGGTTCTTGAAAAGCTTCCTGACCCAAAAGAAATGCTTGAGCATATTTTGAAGCAAGCTGATTAAGTTCAAATAAACTCAAACCAGTTGTGGGATAAATCCAAGCACCAGACTGGAGGGGCAAATGCCATCTAATTAACCCAAGATTGCCTTGATTCATTTCCTCCATACTGCCCTGCACTTGAGGTGGATCTGCGGATTCGTTAACTTCAGTTGCCTCAATCATCTTGACCTGATCAAAATTGAAGACTCGATCATTCAAATTGTTGCGATGAAAATCGACAAAATGCTCAATCATATTAGTCCAACCGGGCCTTGCTTTATCCAACAGGATCGCATTGGGATGGGTTGAAATACGAGGTTCAATCATGTTTGAATCAAGTGTCCATGTGGATAGCAATTCAATGTTGCCATACTTAACCTCCACCTCCCAATAAGGACCAGATTCTTTTGTCGAAAGTTCCTTGATCCAGCTTGCGTCAGGGAAATATTGAGCAGGGTTTATTTTTGCATTACTGACAACGGTAGGATGCCCCATCCATTTATCAGTGATTTCCCAAGTTGGATTATTTGGATCACCGCTTTTGAAAGTAGACTTGTCAACAAGTGACAGTGTACCACCGCTTGAAAATGGCTTGTAAACTCCCGAACTAGAATCTGCTGTATAGTAAGGCATTATAATCTGTCAGTTAATACATTGGTTTGCTTTACTAATTGTTTGTCAATGCTGTCTGCTTTAGAAAGTTGCCTTCTTTGCAATCGTATCGCTTCAGATTCACCCCCTGTTGCTGCAAGACCTACTTTCTGCAATGTTGATATGTTTTGACCACCTCTGTTCATTCTGTCTGTGAGATAGTCAAGCATGACCATTGCCCCTGCTCCACGTTCTGCTGCCAGATTTTCTGTTGATGATCTTGATTCGTTAACCTGTCTTGCACGTTCTCTTGCTCTTTCAGCACCAGACACTGCTTCAGTTGCTCCAAATGCTGCTGCCTCATCAGCAGTCAATCCACCTAGCATTCCACCTGTAAAGTTTACCAGATAACGAATGCCTGCTGTTAGCTTTTCAATCTTATCATTTACGAACCCCAATGCAGCAGATGCTGCTTCCGCAAAGGTTTCAAATGGAGTTACTGCTTTCAATATGTCTTCACCAATAACGGCAATTTGAGCAGTAAAATGATCCGCTTCACCAATAAGCTTTCCAAACGCTTCTTCACTAATTATTTGCCCTGAATCTTTTGCAACATCCCTAAAGTGCTCAAAGTTGCCAGCAAGTTTTAAAGCTACATCAGCACCATTTTCACCTAGCACATTGACTGCTGCCTGAAACTGTCTGGCACTTAATCCACCCTCTTTTAATCTTCGACTTAAGGAATCAAATAATTCATCAGGTTTTAGATCCGCAATTTCTGACAAATTAAAACCAAGGTTTTGCATGTCGGCGGAAATCATTCCCTGTGCTTGAGCTTGTGCTATTCCTTCAATTGCAGACCTTATTGATCCTGCTGCTAGTCCAGCCTCACGTTCTGCAATGGTAAGTTCCTGAGCTTTTTCATAGGAAACTTCCAATGCTCTGGAAAGCTTTTCAGCCTCATCAACATGATCACGTATTGCATTAATCCCTGACAGTGCTTTATTCAATCCAATATACGCCAAAGCAGCAAGACCTGCACGCTTGGCAAGCTTAGTCATGGAACCATTCAACCTGCCAAAAACAGTTTCATTCTTCTCAGCTTCTTTGCCAACTTTGTTGGTTTCATTCTGAACCTTTTTTGCTGCATCAACTGCTTCAGAAGGATCTGCTGTAAATTTTAAATCAACAGGTTGTTCAGGCATTTTGCTCCTTCATTTTTGATTTTAAAAAGTCCCTTCTGGCAACTTGTTTATCAGACACAAATTCAAGTTTACCATGTGCAACCATTGCACCAAGAGCATCATTGACTGCAAGCTTGTAAGGCATGTTCATTACTTCAGTTGCTGAGTATCCCCACTCAGACATGAGCATCCAACGAATTGTCTGAAGCCATGACATTGACTTTTCCTTTTCTGTCCCTTCATCCTCTTTTTGCCAAATGTCATATGAAACATGCTGCCATGCCCAATACCTGTAGAAGTCATTCAAGACTGAAACATGCAATCCACTTTTCTTGCTGATGTATTTTCCAATCTTAATCACAAACTTTTGTTGTGCTGATGATCCAAGCAACTTGTAAGATTCTTGGTGGTCATTTTTTAGAACCCAAATTGCAGTTGCCAAATCCCCTGCCTGTAAGACCTGATCAGATTCAACAACAGGATGCCCCAATCGGCACAACAACGCATAATGTCCCACTGTCATGGGTTGTAAACGATACCGCCAGACCCTCACGGGTGCTGGCAGCATCATCTTAGCATATGTTGTGTTTCCTGTGATCACTAAACTGATGCAAAGGCAATTTTATTTGCTGCTACCAAATCAGCACCACTAATTGCACGTAAAGTCATTGATCCTGTTTTCCATCCTTGATTTGACCCAGTTATTGAGCCTGATCTAAAATTGTAGATTCCGTTAAGTTCTGCATTGTCCATCCCCTCAAGCTGGATTTTTGCCATCAAAACTGGCATAAGCAGAGTTTTAGCATGACCAGTAGTATCTCCACCAAATTCAAAATTGACTTGCAACTCAAAAGTTGCGTAAGCAAATGCCTCAGATGTTAGTTTGCCATTTTGATCGAACCCTTCGACCCCTCCAGCCATTGAAGGCGTAAAAGTGTATCCTGTGATTATGCAAACAGTGTCAGGTGATGTTAGGCTAGGCCATTCCGTAGGCGATCCAACTTTCACATTGCCATTAATGCCATAAACTCTGGCTTGTGTTCCGTATAAGTAACTCATTTTTTAATTTGGTTGTGGTGTTTTAATTTGCACGGTGCCTGTAACCGTAAATCGTTCGATGAATCTTTGCTCTGATGTTTCAGAATTAATTGTCATGTTGTAAAAATTGCTGGTCGATCCATCCACTACTAAGCGATGAAGAGTATTTGCAATTTCCCACGCAACATCTAATCCTGAAACACCTTTGCCCCATGGCCCCTGATTGAATTGATCATTTAGTTGAAGCTCGATCAGCATTCCCATTTGCCATGTATCCCGTCCAGTCTGAGTGACTGATCCGGTTTTGATGATAATCCCAAAACCAACTTTCTTGAGTCCTGCCTCAAGCTCATTGGTAAGATTCGATCCCCTCCAAAGTTGAATAGGGATTGCACCAGATTCGTCAATGCTATTTGCGACCATTGGGATCTTGCTGATCCTGTCAAAAACAGATTGTTGAATTTGGTGGAAGATATTCATCAGTAATTTATGTGATCAATTGATCCACCAGCAAACTCGTAATGCGCCCGTGATTCACTGTCTGGTATCAATGGTTCAGCGATACCGAAGTTTCCTTGAGCAACATCTCGTAGCCTCTGCATTGCTTCATCGTAACTGGTTCGACGTTGCTCCCCTATGTCCAAGAGATCGCCCCCAAGACGTTTCCAGACTTCGATAACTAAAAGATCAAGGGTAGTGCTGACCAAGCTCTCAGGGACAGTGCCACTTGGTCCTAATGTATATCGGCCTGATGCATCAATGTAGCCTCGCACCATGTTAGTCGTGCGTGTGATAGCAGGGGCAATCAAATCTTCAAAAGGTGGTTCAGTCATGATGCCAACCCCTTGATCATTTTCAATCAACTCAGCTTGATCCGTTTGAATGATCGTGCCGATTTGCTTTTGAAGTCTAGCAACAGACTCAACCTCTGAAGCAGCCATGACCTGATACATGTCATTAGTTGTGAGCGTTACCCAAGCCATATCAAACTAGATCTAAAAGTTTTCTGATGATTGAAAATGTTCCGTTTTTCTTTTGGGATTTCTGCATCCCCTTCAGCATCCCATTGACATCAATTTTGTTTTTACGAAGTTCTGCCTTGAATTGGTTCCCTGCATCCAATGCTGACAAAGTTGCGTTCTTGTATTTTTTCCCACGCACCATTGCCCCAATGCTCAAAAGACTCATTGCAACAAATGTGATTAATGAGCCAAATGGAATCCCAATTTGATCAGGCAACTCAGCAACTGCTTTAGTCCTTGAACTTACAACCCAATTTGTTTTGGTGATGATAACTTGAGCAGGACCAACAGCAGTGTTTACCGTATTGGTTTCAAAGGATAACTCAGGTGTATAAACTCGATCACTTAAGCTTTCGAGTTGAGCGCATCCTGTAAACAGAAGCAGCCCCGTCAATGAGCCAATGACAATTGTTTTCTTATTTATCATTTCGATTGTAATCTCTGTAAGCGTGAAGGGTTTTGATCACTGCATAAGCAAGCGAAGCCAACCCGATCCCAATTTGAATAAATACATTAATTTCTGTGAGCGTCACCGTCACCCCCAAAGCACTCACCAGACCCAGCTTAATATGCTCTGCCCAATTGCCCATGATTGTATTTCAAGCCCAAATTCTTTGCGGATGCTCAGGATAGACTTTGAACGGTTCCAGTGACGAACCGTCTTCCCCAACCAGCCGCACGTTCACAAAGTATCCCTCGTCGTAAACAGCAGGAGTCAACTCGTTACCCTCGTCATCGAAGGTAGCTGGAGTCAGCACAACCTTCGGGAGTATGTCGGTGTTGCGGTAGTTCTGCTCGCGTTCCCACTTTGTTGGCACTGGATTGTCGGGATCTGTGCGATCCCACTCAATTGGCACCTCGGTATACAGGACGCTGTCAGCTTCAGCTTCGTCCGCGAATTTTAAATAGTAATCAGTAAACATGTGATTCGTTAGTCAGTTGATTTTAGGATGAGAGTGCTTGCAGCTCAGTGTCAGAGAGGGCGACTGAATACAAACTGAGGCGCTTTATGTTGCCGTTTAGCGGACTCGATGAACCGTTACGTGTGCCGAGGTATAACGTCCCGCCCGCCAAATCGGGGACAGTATAACTTGTGTCCGTGGTTACGGCTCCACCGTTAACGCAT
>Ga0098055_1001471_pt1 | contig 12742 bp, 14 predicted proteins | sample 17_taG_FD_75107 | JGI IMG/M metagenome (GOLD analysis project Ga0098055, IMG submission 75107) | Marine viral communities from the Subarctic Pacific Ocean - 17_ETSP_OMZ_AT15314 metaG | ecosystem: Environmental > Aquatic > Marine > Oceanic | place: Pacific Ocean | collected 2015-01-18 | reverse complement strand
TCAACACGACTACCACAGACTTGTCATTCCTTGACTTTAGTGAAACAAATCCATTTGGGGATCCTAGATAATGCTTGGTTCATATTTTTATAATGAAAGAATAAGAAAAAGTGTAGCCATGTTTGGTTCTCTTTTTAATAATATCTATGTGATTCGAAAGAACGCATCAGGCGATGTTATCAGTACCGCAAAGGTTCCTATCTCTTATGCACCGAAAAGAGATTTTTTAGAAAGAATACGAGAGAGTGCCAACTTAGATACGGATCAAAGCATTGCTATAAAGCTACCGAGAATGTCTTTTGAAATCTTAGGTTTTTCATATAACCCTATACGACAATTAAATAAAATGGGTAATAAAAATAGGGTAGCGGCAACAGCTGTTACACCTCAAGTAAAAAGAGCAAAGATTTACAACTACGTTCCATATGATATTAACTTTCAACTACAGATTTATGCAAAGACTCAAGACGATGCACTTCAAATTGTAGAACAAATATTACCTTTCTTTGCCCCACAATACTCATTGACGATTAAACCGTTCTCTGATTATACTGATATTAAAGAAGATGTTCCAATTACTCTTGATGGTTTATCAGTAAGTGATGATTTTGAAGGTGCACTTGGAACTAGAAGAACAATTATATATGCTTTAGATTTTATGATGCAAGCAAACTTCTACCAAGGTGTAAACGAATCCGCTATCATTAGAAAAGTTATTAATAATTTACACGTTGATACTCTTATTGATTCAGATGGGCAAGGAACAGCATCTGTTCCAGATGTGAAACTCACAGTACTACCAAATCCATTAAATGTGTCACCTGATAGTGATTATGGATTTACTACTACAATGTTAGAAGCAGAACAAGGTGATTCAAGTGGTTGATAAGAAAAAAGAAGCGGATACCGATTATACATATTCACGTGAGGTTCTTTATGATCTGATCGAGAAAGGCAGAGGTGCTTTAGAGGATATGATTGAAGTAGCTCGTGAAAGCGAACACCCTCGGGCATTTGAAGTATTGTCGGGTCTAATTAAAAATACAGCTGACGTCAACGATAAACTACTTGACCTAAATAAGAAACATAAGGACATTAACACAGATCCAGTGAAACAGCTTGAAGGTGGTACTACAAACAATAATGTATTTGTTGGTTCTACTGCAGATTTGCAAAGAATGTTACAGAATGTGAAAAAGAATGAGGATAACAATGTGGTGGATATAACACCGCACTTAAAAGATGAATAATATTATTAATGGTCATGAAGGCTACCTGGGCAACAATAGAGTTAAGCGTGACGGTATTGTACAGGGTTGGTCTCAAGAAACAATCCTAGAATATCAGAAGTGTATGGAAGATCCGGCATATTTTGCTCGGATCTATTGTAAGATTATATCTCTTGATGAAGGTTTGGTTAACTTTAATCTATATCCATATCAGAAAACTATGTTTGACCACTTTAATGATAATAGATTTTCTATTATTCTTGCTTGTCGTCAAAGTGGTAAATCTATTTCATCTGTTGCATATCTACTATGGTATGCTCTTTTTAATAGTGAAAAGAACATTGCTATCCTAGCAAACAAAGGTGCTACATCACGTGAGATGTTATCTCGCATTACACTTATGTTAGAAAACTTGCCGTTCTTTTTACAACCTGGCACTAAGACACTGAATAAAGGCTCTATAGAGTTTTCTAATAACTCTAAAATTATTGCAGCAGCAACATCTGGTTCGTCTATTCGTGGTTTATCTGTATCACTTCTATATCTTGACGAGTTTGCTTTTGTTGAAAATGCCGCTGAGTTTTATACATCTACGTACCCAGTTATTTCATCTGGTAAAGATACTAAAGTTATTATTACTTCTACCGCTAATGGGATTGGTAATATGTATTATAATATCTGGCAAGGGGCAACACAAGGCACAAATACATATAAACCATTTAGAGTTGATTGGTGGGACGTGCCAGGACGAGATGAAAAATGGAAAGAAGAAACTATTGGCAACACGTCTCAATTACAGTTCGACCAAGAATTTGGAAATACTTTCTTCGGTACCGGGGATACACTCATAGGTGCTGAAACTCTTATGGAATTTAGAGCAACTGACCCTATAAAAGTATTAGAAGGTGGTGATGTTCTTATTTACGATGAACCAAAAAAGAAACATGAGTATATTATGACGTGCGATGTTTCGAAGGGAAGAGGCCAGGACTATTCTACTTTTAACTTAATCGACATTAGCGTATCGCCTTTTAGACAGGCTGCTGTATATCGCAACAACAATATCTCTCCATTACTCTTCCCTGATATTATTTATAAGTATGCAAACCTTTACAACCAAGCATACGTTATTATAGAATCAAATGATCAAGGAACTTTAGTTACAAGAGGTTTATATTATGATTTAGAGTATGATAACCTACATATGGAATCTGCTATTAAAGCAGATAAAATTGGTATTGAGATAACAAGAAAAACTAAAAGATTAGGTTGTTCTGGTATTAAAGATATTTTAGAAAATGGTAAATTGCTTGTTCAAGACCACAATACCATTATGGAAATATCAACTTTTGTAGCTCGTGGTCAATCATATGAAGCATCTTCAGGCAATCATGATGATCTAGTAATGAATCTAGTTATGTTTGGTTATTTTGCAAATACAAATATGTTTAGAGATATGACCAATATTAATTTAAGAGAAATGATGTACAAAGAAAAAATTAGTCAGATAGAAGCTGATATGATGCCATTTGGTATTATAGATGATGGGGTACCAGAAACTTCTGAAACATCTCCTAATTGGAGTGATGCTCATGGAAATGATTGGGCTATAGATACAACAGATAGATTTTTCTAAAAATCAGGTTAATATAAATAAGGTTTATGAACATCCGTATTATGATAAGCTTATCAATAGAAAAAACTGAGGAATAAACGCTATGGCACTTACAACTCCATCTCAGTCTCCAGCAATTGTTACGAAGGAGATTGATTTAACAGGGGGTGTACCTAATGTTCCAACAAGTACCGGTGCTTTTGTCGGCGAGTTTCGGTGGGGTCCTGTTCAGGAACCTACTCTGGTCGCAAATGAAGCAGGGTTAATAGAAACATTCGGTTCTCCCGACAGTGACAATACTGTCGAATGGCATTCAGCCGCACAATTTTTAAAATATTCTAGTGACCTTAGTGTTGTTAGAGAAATCAACGGAGCTACAAACGCTTGGGATTCAGACGCAGGCGGCGCTGGAACTGCTGCTGCTCCTGTTGTTAAAAACAGAGATAACTGGGACAACCAGATCAGCGCACTTAATGACTCTGATCATACATTTGTATCCAAGTGGCCTGGTGTACTAGGCAGCTCAATCGAAGTACAATACTGTACTGCTGACTCGTCAGGTACTTCTGACTTCGATGCTTGGACTTATAAGAGTTCTTTTGATGCCGCCCCTGATACATCTGCTTGGGATAGTGCAAGAGGTTCATCGAAAGATGAAGTCCATGTTGCTGTCATCGATGCTGGTGGTCTCTTCTCAGGTACTAGAAATTCAGTACTTGAAACATTCCCATTCATGTCGTTGTCATCTGATAACAAAAATGCCGATGGTTCCACGAACTACGTCAAAAATGTTATTAACAATGCTTCTGAATATGTTTGGATGGCAGGCTTTGGTGGATCACACACGACACCACCATTTAGCGCAAAGGCTGGCACTGCATCAACTTCTGCTACGAACAAAGCAAAAACTGGCACAGTAACTGGTAGCATGAGAATGGCTAACGGTTCAGACGGTTCTGCTCTAGGTACTGCTCAGTATGCAACAGGCTTCGACAAGTATGAAGATGTTGATACAACCTTGGTTGATTTCTTAATCGCACCAGGTTTGAGTCTACAAGCAAGTCAAACGACTGTAGTAAATGACTTAGTTGCAATTGCACAGGGTAAACGTAAAGACTGTGTTGTGGTTGCATCTCCTAACAGAGCAGCAGTTGTTAACAATGCAGCCCCAGTAACCGCTGCTGTAACAACAGCAAATACATTTACAAACTCATCTTACTTGATTGTAGATAATAACTACTTGAAAATTTATGATAAGTTTACTGATCAATATATCTTTGTACCGGCTTCATCTTCTACAGCGGGTATCATGGCAGCAACAGATTATAACGCTGCCCCATGGTTCTCACCTGCTGGACCAAGACGTGGTCAATACTTAGGTATTACAGCACTAGCATATTCACCAAAGAAAACTGAAAGGGATACACTCTACAAAGCGGGTATTAACCCAATTGCAAATATTCCTGGGCAAGGTGTGCTACTGTTTGGTGACAAAACTAAACTTGCAAGACCGAGTGCATTTGACCGCATTAACGTGCGTAGACTGTTCTTAGGACTTGAAAGAGCAATTGCTATTGCGGCCCGAAACGTCATGTTTGAATTCAACGATGAATTTACTCGATCCGAGTTTAAAAACGTCATTGAACCATTCTTGCGTGAAATCCAAGGCCGTCGCGGTATCACCGACTTCCAAGTTGTTTGTGATGATACAAACAATACTCCGGCAGTTATAGATAGAAACGAATTTGTATGCAGCATCTTTATTAAACCTGCACGTTCAATCAACTACGTAACACTAAACTTCGTAGCGGTTAGAACAGGTGTAGAATTTAGTGAAGTTGTTGGTACTGTATAAGGCGCGGGAGAGAATAAATGGTCCTTTCAGTAGACGACTTTAAAGCAAAATTGAAAGGTGGTGGTGCACGTCCTAATTTATTTAAGGCAACCATCAACTTTCCTGCATACGCAAATGGAGATGTAGAACTTACATCTTTCATGTGTGAAGCAGCCCAATTACCTGGTTCAATTATGGGAACAGTTATTATCCCATTCCGAGGCAGGCAACTTAAAATTGCTGGTGACCGTACTTTTGATGTATGGTCTCCAACTATTATCAACGACACTGATTTTCGAATCCGTAATGCAATGGAACGTTGGATGAACGGTATTAATGCACATAGTGCAAATACTGGTCTGACAGCACCTGTTGATTACGAAGCAGATTTGGTTGTGGAACAGTTGGATAGAGATGAAACAGTATTAAAGCGGTATAATTTCCGTGGTTGTTTCCCTACATCTGTATCACCAATTGATCTTGCATATGGATCCAACGATGACATCGAGAGATTTGCGGTTGAATTCCAGGTTCAGTATTGGGAATCAGACACAACTTCATAAGAAGTGTATATATAAAGACAGGTGGGGCAGAAATGCCCTACCTAAATTTTAATTTATTTGAGAGAAAAAGGTATGGCTGAAAACTCTTTACGGCTCTTTGGTTTTGAAATATCAAGAACCAAACAGGCTGAACAAGAAGATAAGAAACTAAAATCAATTGTACCCAAGATTGATGATGATGGTGCTGGTTATGTTACTTCAACCGGTGCTCATTACGGACAGTATGTTGATATCCACGGTGATAAATCCAAGGACAATTCTTCATTAATCCACAAATATCGTGGAGTTGCAATGCACCCAGAAGTGGATGCTGCACTAGAAGATATTGTAAATGAATCTATTACGGGAACAGATGATACACCGATTGAATTACAGCTAGATAAGCTAGAGGTTTCTGACAAGATTAAAAAGTTAATGACCGATGAGTTTAAAGGCATCATGTCTATGATGAAATTTAATGAACTTGGTCACGACATCTTTAAACGATGGTACATCGATGGCAGAATCGTCTATCACTTAGTTGTGAATGAGACCAATGTAAAAAATGGCATCGCTGATATTCGTCCTATTGACTCTGCTAAGATCCGTAAGGTCAAAGAGGTCAAGAAAAAGAAAGATCCTCAAACTGGTGCTAATATTATTGAAGCTACCAATGAGTATTATATTTACCAAGAAAAACCAGGGCAACAGAACTCTGGAGTAAAACTTACAAATGACTCAGTTATCTATATCACATCTGGTCTTTTAGATTCTGCACGTAAGTCTGTTGTATCACACTTACATAAAGCATTAAAACCTATCAACCAACTACGCATGATGGAAGACTCGCTGGTCATTTACAGACTTGCTAGAGCGCCAGAGCGTAGAATATTCTATGTTGATATTGGTAACCTACCAAAAGGTAAGGCAGAAGAATATATGAAGGACTTGATGTCCAAGTATAGAAATAAACTGGTATATGACGCATCAACAGGTGCCATCAAAGATGATAGAAAACATATGTCAATGCTGGAAGACTTCTGGATGCCACGCCGAGAAGGTGGTCGAGGTACTGAAGTATCTTCCTTACCAGGTGGTACTAACCTAGGTGAAATAGATGATATTGTGTATTTCCAGAAACGACTATATCGTTCTCTGAATGTGCCAGTAAATAGACTTGAACAAGAAAGCCAATTCTCACTTGGTAGATCAACTGAGATTAACAGAGATGAACTTAAATTCCAGAAATTTATTGACCGTCTCCGTAAACGATTCTCAATGGTGTTTCGTGAAATCCTTAAGAAACAACTTATTCTTAAAGGTATCATTACTTCTGATGATTGGGAAGATTTGTATAATGACATACAGTTTAACTACACAAAAGATAATCATTTCACTGAATTAAAAGAAGCCGAGATACTAAGAGAAAGGCTACAAACACTTGATCAAGCATCACAGTATGTTGGTGAATATATTTCTAAAGAATGGGCAATGAAAAACATTCTTATGTTCTCTGACGATGATATCAAAGATATGGGTCTTGATAAAGAAGATCCGCCAGAAGAAGAACCAGAACAGCAACCTGATAATGAGGAATAAACAATGAGCGAAGATGTAGAAATTGAAAACACAGGTAGTCCTATGGAAAATCAGGACATTATGACCATGATTGATTTCACTGCTGCCAGTGAATATAATAAAGCAACAGAAATTTTTAATGATATGCTATTGCATCGAGTAGATGATGCTCTTGAGCAGAAGAAAATTGGCATGGCAAATAAAACATTTAATGGTTTCGATGATGAGGAAGAAGAACAACTTGAACTTGATCTAGATGATGATGATGAGAATTTTTGTGTAGATGCAGAAGATGAAGTAGATTTATCTGACGAAGAGATTGAAGATGCCGTTGATGAAATGGAATCTGAAGAAGAAGCTTAAAAACCAAATTATTATAAATAAGTGTAATAATTGAAATATTTTTTTACATAGGAATACAAGCATGAAGCTAATCACAGAGTACACTGAATCAGAGGTTCAATGTCTTGTCGAAAAGAACGGCGAAACAGGTGCTAAAACTCACCACGTTCAAGGTGTATTTGCAGTAGCAGAAGGCAAGAACCGTAACGGTAGGGTTTATCCCAAAGAAGTTATGTCAAAAGCCGTTGACACCTATGTAAAACAACAAGTTAATACCAACAGAGCGGTAGGGGAACTAAACCACCCCGATGGCCCCACCGTGAACTTGGATAAGGTATCCCATCTCATTACCGAACTAAAAATGGACGGTAATAATGTGATGGGTAAGGCACGAATATTGGGAACTCCTATGGGTCAGATCGTTGCTGGTCTGCTCGATGGTGGTGTTCAACTAGGAGTGTCAACTCGTGGTATGGGAAGTCTTGAGGAAAAAAACGGCACTATGTATGTCAAAGATGACTTTATGTTAAATACTGTCGACATCGTACAGGATCCTAGTGCATCTAAAGCTTTTGTTAATGGAATAATGGAAGGTGTAGATTGGATCTGGAATAATGGCGTTATTGAACCACAAGAAATTGAAAAAATTGAGACTGAAATTAAGAAAGCTCCTCGTGCTGATCTCTATGAGACACAAGTGCGTGAATTTAAGAATTTCCTCTCGTTACTGAAAACTTAAAGGAGTCTAATATGACTGATCAAGTAGAACAGGATGTTGCACTCGATGATGAAGACGAGATCGAAATCAACGAAGCAGCACCCGATCCAAAAAATGCAGAAGAGGCATCTGTAGCATCTGTTAAAAAAGCAGGTGACGCCGGTAAATCAGCACCTGCACGAAAAGGTGACAAGAAAAACTCAGAAAAAGCTCCAGCTGCTCCTAAAGCAGAAGGCGTTGATTTTGACGATGATCTTGAAGCACTTATTTCAGAAGAAGCTACTCTTTCCGAAGGTTTCAAAGGTAAGGCTGCAATCATTTTTGAAGCAGCAATTAATTCTAAACTTACTGAAGAAGTTGACCGTATGGAAGCAGAGTATGCTGAAAAACTCAATGAAGAAACTAACTCTTTCAAAGACGAACTTGTCGAGAAAGTAGACGGTTACCTAAACTACGTAGTTGAACAGTGGATGGAAGAAAATCGTGTAGCAGTCGAAACTGGCTTGCGCACAGAAATTTCTGAAGAGTTCATGGAGAACTTGAAGAACCTCTTCACAGAATCGTATATTACGGTTCCAGAATCCAAAGTTGATCTCGTTGACGAATTGTCTGAATCTGTTTCAGATCTAGAAAAGAAACTAGACGCTGCTACCGATAAAGCAATTGAGATGAATGAAGCACTTGAATCTTATGAGCGTAATGCTATTATTGCAGAGCACTCAGAAGGCCTTGCTGCAACTGAAGCCGAAAAACTTGCAAAGTTGGCTGAAGATGTAGATTTTGGAGATGCTGAAACATTCTCTGGTAAAGTCGCTACCATCAAAGAATCTTATTTCAAAAAAGGTTCTGCAAACACCGCAACTGCTGCTGCAGAAGCACTCGAGGAAGGTATTGTAGAAGATGATTCTCAGTCCGACGTTGAAGTGTCTGACACAATGGCAGGTTATCTAAGCGCTCTGCGCAAAACAACTTACTAAGGAGATCCAAATAATGGAATCTTATGATCGTCTAGTCGAAAAATGGGCCCCGGTTCTGAATGAAGAATCCGCCGGTACTATTACCGACAATCACAGAAAAGCTGTTACCGCAGTTGTTCTGGAAAACCAAGAAAAAGAGTTTGCTAACCAAGCAGCTCAACAGAACTACCTCGCAGAGGGAACTGGTGAACCTGCAAACGCTACTGGCGGAACAGCAAACTGGAACCCAGTACTGATCAGCCTCGTGCGTCGTGCAATGCCAAATATGATGGCATACGACATGTGTGGTGTTCAGCCAATGACTGGTCCAACTGGTCTCATCTTTGCGATGAAATCACGTTACCAAGGTGGTTCAACTTCTAACCGTGAAGCACTATTCAACGAAGCAGAAACTCGTTACTCGGGTGACTCTTCAGGTACTCACGATTCAGATCAGGCATCTGGTCTTAACGTTTCTAACCTTGACTCTGACTCAACTGCAGATGATGCACGTCTAACAAGCATCATGGCAGGCGGTATGCCAACAGATGACGCTGAAGCACTCGGCGCAACTGGCGGTTCTACTTTCCAACAGATGGGTTTCACCATTGAAAAAGCAACCGTGACTGCCAAATCACGTGCACTGAAAGCTGAATACAGCTTGGAACTTGCACAGGATCTGAAAGCAATCCACGGTCTGGACGCTGAAACAGAATTGGCTAACATTCTGTCCACAGAGATCCTTGCAGAAATCAACCGTGAAGTCATCCGTACTGTCAACTCTCAAGCCAAAACAGGTGCCTTGCAGGCTAACACTGCTGTAAACGGTATCTTTGACTTGCAGACAGACGCAGACGGCCGTTGGAGCGTAGAGAAAGTCAAAGGACTTATCCTTCAGATTGAACGTGAATCCAATATCATTGCTAAAGAAACAAGACGTGGAAAAGGTAACTTTGTTATCTGTTCTTCTGACGTTGCTTCTGCACTTGCCTCTTCCGGCATGTTGGACTACGCACCTGCTATGTCTACAAACTTGAGTGTTGATGACACAGGTAACACTTTTGCTGGTGTTCTGAATGGTCGCACTAAGGTCTACATTGACCCATATGCTTCTACAGATTACTGTAACGTTGGCTACAAAGGTACTAACCCATACGACGCTGGTGTATTCTACTGCCCATACGTACCACTCACAATGGTTCGTGCGGTTGCGGAAGATTCCTTCCAGCCAAAAATCGGTTTCAAGACACGCTACGGCATGGCTCCTAACCCATTCGTTGGTTCAACACCTGCTGACGGTCTTGCAACTGTCAAGACTAACCAGTACTACCGTATCTTCAGAGTTGACTCAATTCTAGGTGCATAATAAAAAAAGAAAGTGGAACCAACCACTATCTGAACTAGAGGCGCTTCGGCGCCTCTTTTTTTATGGGATATATAATGTGAAGGAGTTTAATTATGTGTGAACTAGATGTAAGCTTTTTACCCATTCCTGATGAGAACCAACACGATCCTAAGATTGGTATGCAAGGTTGGGGTTATCTACCATACGATGATCCACGATTGCAAGAGTGGGTTGCAAATATTGGTAAAGAGCACAAAATCAAAACAGTATTTGAGATTGGTACTTTTGCTGGATACTCTGCAACACTGTTTTTAGAACACTTATATCATCTAGATAAAATTAAAACAATTGATCCTAATAACTTTTCGGCTGGGGCTGGTGTTGCATTGATGGAAAAGTATGGCTATAGAGTAGAATATCAACAAATCAAATCAACTGATTATAGTGGATCTTGGAATGAACATTATGATATGGTATTCATCGATGGTAATCATAGTGGACATACTCCTCACTATGACATTCAACTTGCTCTATCCTTCAACCCTAAAGTTATTATGATGGATAACGTAGAGTTACCTGATGTACAACGTGCTGTAAAGAAATCTGGTCTGTTTGATTTGATCCATGATCCAGACTATTTCTACTATACAAATGAACACAGAGGAAGACGGCAACCAGGAATATTAGGAGCATTCAATGTATGAAACACGTTATAGTAAAGAATGGCTCAAAGAATATACTTGGCCAAAAGAAGATGTTCATTTATGGCGACATTTAAATAAAAAAGAATATGGCCGAAAAGTACCTAGAACGGTAGCAAGAATGGCAGATGGTAAAGGTGTTATTGTACAAGCGGGCGGTGCTTGTGGGATATATGCTGATGCTTATTCTAAAGAATTTGGAAAGGTGTGGACATTTGAGCCAGATCCAGATAACTTCCACTGTCTAAAAAAGAATACTAAAAATATTATAGCATTCAACTGTGCTCTTGGAGAAAACCTTGGTATGGTAACTATACACAATGATCGAAAAAACTTTGGTGCAACTCACGTTGTAAAGAAAGAAGGGTTTACTAGAGTCCTTACACTTGATAGCATGTCTGTTTACCCAGATGTGATACATCTTGACGTAGAAGGTTATGAAACAAATATATTAAAAGGAGCAAAACAAGTTATAGAGAAATGTTCACCTATGCTTGTTCTTGAAACTGTCGATGAAGATTATGTCGTAGAAGAACTAGGTTATACGGAAGTAGGAAGGATAGGAGCAGATACTGTTTTCAAAAGGGTGGAACTCCCATCTGTATCATTTATGTAACATAAATACGTTATTTTAAAAAAAGTTATAAAAAGTGCGCATTAGGTGTTTACATCGGTGCCTACATATGGTATATTAAATTATCAAAACAGAAAGAGGTTCACATGATTTACCAAGTATACCAAATTCACCTGACTGATGAAGAAGTTGATCTTATCAACTCAACACGTAATCACGATGCTGTGCCAGCAAATACCCTAAAACGGGAAATGACTTTTTCTGAGTACAATATCGGTGTTCATGCTTCTGAAGCGTGGGACAAAGGTTACTACACTCATGTTGCTAACATCACTGCTGAAGATTATCACCAAGTGTTCGAAATCGGTAATATCGGTCCAGAGCAGAACATCGAGCGGATGACCCGCATGCACTCTGTCTCTATTGGTGATGTGATTATTGCAGAGGATGGCACACAAGTTGTTGTTGATCACTTTGGTTTTCTTGCTATCGGTCACAAACCAGAACTGGTCCAGGACTGGGCAGAACTGATAGCTGCGTGAATATTTTTATCCTAGATAAAAATCCAATCCGTGCGGCTCAGTTGCAGTGCGACAAGCACGTGGTAAAAATGATTGTGGAGAGCGCACAAATGCTCTCCACTGCTCACCGTATGCTAGATGGTTATGTTGAGAAACGTGCTTCCAAGTCTGGCAAACGGATGGTTAACTACTGGGTACACCCCAATTCAAATCTGGAAAATACTCTATACAAAGCAGTACATCATGGACACCCTTGCACTGTCTGGACTATGGAATCTCTTGCAAACTATGCTTGGCACTATGACCATTTCTGCGCTCTTGCTATTGAGTATGAATATCGGTATGAAAAGAAACACTCTACGTTTACAAAGCTAGAAGAAGTGTTGTCCATACCACCCAAAAACATTCCACAAAATGTTTTCCAAACACCATTCAAACTTGCCATGCAACACGAACCACAGTGTATGCACGAAGATGATCCAGTGCGGTCATATCAAGAATATTACCAGACCAAACAAGATCGGTTTAAAATGTTGTGGTCCAAGCGTGAAGTTCCTACATGGTTTCATGTTACATAAATGTTACACTTTGTAATCAAATTGTTTTCAATACAAAATAATCCTTGCAAACCCCTTGGTTATATCGTATAGTATAAGAGTAATAAGAAAGAAAAGGAATCACTATATGTTTCGTATCCCTAAATTTGCCCATATGGAAATGACTTTTGAAGAGGCCGAAAACCATCTCAAACGTCTTACTGGAAATAACACTCTTTTAGATGGTCTTG
>Ga0098055_1001468_pt1 | contig 12777 bp, 20 predicted proteins | sample 17_taG_FD_75107 | JGI IMG/M metagenome (GOLD analysis project Ga0098055, IMG submission 75107) | Marine viral communities from the Subarctic Pacific Ocean - 17_ETSP_OMZ_AT15314 metaG | ecosystem: Environmental > Aquatic > Marine > Oceanic | place: Pacific Ocean | collected 2015-01-18 | reverse complement strand
TATTCTAAGTCCTTTTGTGCTATTTGTCAATAGCCATTGTGATTATTTTATCTACTACTTCGTCTAGTTGTACGAGTACATCCACACTCTGTATATCTGTAAAATTGTCATGGCTAAACTCACCAGGTGAGACTACCCATTCTAACACTGAATACGGTAACTTAACACTAAGACCATCGCCTCCGTTTGTTATATGAGGTATAACATTTTCGTGTTTTACTATTGCTACTGCATCATTATCAACTATCATCAAATAATCAAATGTATCTGGCAATGTTCTGCCATGACTTGAACCTAGAGTGTTATTCAACTTAATAGAACCTGTTACAGATTTGATTTTCTCTGCACCTGTTCCAGTTGTTAACACGTTTGTACCGCATTTTGTTTCAATACGGTATTCTCCGAACTGATGGTCTTGTCCAATCAAATCTACATACTGAACCTTACCACCACTCATTTTTTCAATTGCTTTATCTTGTATAATTGACTTTAAGAAACGCAACGTTCTATCATTAAGTTGGTTACCAACTGAATGTCGCATTTCAAAAAAACTTTTCCAATCGACTACCTCAGATAGCGACTTTGCTAACTCTGACATATTACACCTTTTGATTAAAGAATAATGAAGATACACTTTCTTCATTACTAACTCTACGAATTGCTTCACCAAAAAGTTTGGATACACTAACTTGTCTTGTCTTTTTTAAATCCTTAGGACAGCGAAATTGAATACTGTCTGTAATTACAAGTTCTTCCAGCACACTGTCCTCAACTTTCTGACATGCTTTACCAGTTAATACACCATGTGTGATGTATGCTCTAACACTCAATGCACCAGCATCCATAATTGCCCGAGCGGCATTGCACAATGTTCCTCCACTGTCAACAATATCATCTACTAGAATAGCATGTTGTCCTTTAACATCACCAATGATATTCATAACTTCGCTGACGCCTGCTCTAGGTCTACGCTTGTCAACAATCGCAATGTCTCCGTGAAACATATCAGCAAATTTTCTAGCACGTACTGTACCGCCTGCATCTGGAGAAACAAACACACAATTCTTTGAAGAAGTTTTTAGTGTTCGTTTAATATCTTTTGCAAACGTAATACGACTTGTTAAATCATCAACTGGAATATCAAAGAAGCCCTGTATCTGTCCTGCATGTAAGTCCATTGTTAGAACTCTATCAGCACCTGATGTAGTCAACAAATTAGCAACTAGTTTAGCAGTGATTGGAGTACGACTTGCACTTTTTCTATCTTGCCTCGCATACCCAAAATATGGTATAACTGCTGTAATTCGTTTTGCACTACTGCGTTTTGCCGCATCAATCATAATCAGTAGTTCCATTAGATTATCATTAACTGGTGTGCTTGTACTTTGCACTATAAAAACATCTTCGCCTCTGATGTTTTCATTAAACTCTACGCTACTCTCACCGTCTGCAAAGGCTTTAATTTCTGCCGGTACTAATGTCGCAAAACAGTGAGCCGCAATTTCTCCCGCTAAAGAGAGATTGCTATTCCCTGCGATGATTTTCATATTGTCTCCATTTTAATATGTTACAGTAAGATTATAATACACGATTTTTATGGATTTGTCAATAATTAATTTTAATAGGACTCAATTAACTCATCTGCAATACCATGCTTAACTGCCTCTTCAGGAGTTAACCAATGGTCAGTTTTTGGTGCTAGTAAATGCTTACGAATGTATGGTTCTTTCTTTCCAGTACATTTGATGTAATGCTCCAGCAATTTCTGATTTGTCCATTCCATATGTTTCTGCGTATCGACCATATCATGGTATTGGCCACGGGTCCCGCCACTAAATTCGTGTGACATAACCGCTGTATTCTGTGTAAGATACCGATGACCTTTTGCACCAGACATCATAAGCATAACACCACAGGATGCAATTGACCCCATTCCGTATGTATAAACTGGAATACGAGATTGTTTAATAACATCAATAAGATGCATACAACTATCTACATAACCACCTGGTGAATTGATATACAAGTGAATAACTTCTGGTGCTTTTTCTTTTGGCATCAAGTTGTATTCAATAATCATTTTGACTAATGGCATACAATTGTCTTGGTTAAATTCTTTGTCCATAAATAGAACACCATTCTCTCTCAAATAATCACCTGGTTGTTTTGGTGGTTGAGGTGGTTGGGGCATCGGCGGAGCCGGGGGAGGGGTTGGTGTCTCTTTTGGTTCTGGTATCACATTCATAATTTTGTGCTTTTTCATTTTGATTACCTTTTACATTAAACGTGTTTTCACACTTATCTTTGTACTATTACTTATACGTCCGTCAATAATTGATTTTAACGTATAAAGTTTTCCATACTTTTGTACTGCGTCTGCGGCATCTTTTATATCATCTTCCCATAAAGGGAATGAGACACTCCAACCATTTTCTTGTGCTTGTTTAATGAGTTTCTTACCAGCATTGTCTCTGTCTGGACATACAATTACTTCACCTTTAAACTGATTAATATAATCAATTTGTTGATTAGAAGCCTCATTACTTTGAATTGCTACACAATCTAATACTGCCGCATCAATAGTTCCTTCGACTACAATTAAAAACTTTCTGTCTTCTTTGATTTTATCTACCCCATACAGAAAATTTTTTGGTTGCTTCGTCATGTATTTAGACTCGGAGTTACCAGTTATGTCTCTACCTGTATAACCAACTGTTCTATCCCCTTGCCAAAAAGGAAACAAAACTCTGTTCTTAAAGCCTAATGCATTACTCCAATAAGCATCAACATGGTCATAGATACCCCTATCAAGCAAGTATTTTGCTGATAAGATAGCATTCTCAGGAGGATTAGATTGATTTAAGATTTCGTCTAATGATTTAGCATCATCTGGTAATTCCATATCTTTAAAAGACGGAATAATAGTTGTTGAGGTCTTAGATGTGAACACCCAAGGACCTTCTGCTAGTTCTTTTTCTCTAATAGCCTCAATCTGTAATCGTTTAATCTCACTCTCTGAAACGTTCATTAGGCGCATTAGTTTGACAAACTTTTTATTTACTGTCCTGCCATTTCTATGTGACGCTGTGAACCCACAGTTGAAACAATGGAACGAAATACTTTCTCCGTCGCTTTTTAAGCCACCACGTTGTCTTGTATCTGACCTCGCTTCACCTTGGTCAATACAACATGGACAGTTAAAACTAAGCCAACCGCCAGAACTTTGACGTTGTTGACCTCGAATGCTTGAATATATAACTTGTTGAATGTTCATTAGTATCTATAATACTACAATGAACGGGAAAAGTCAAGTGGTATTTCTAGTTTCTTAGCAATACTTTATCTAACGTACCAGCAGTACCTATATGTGTAACTCTTATCCAATTGACATTTGCTTGAATTACATACCCTTGAACACCTGTCTCATTGTTTACAGTAATGTTTGGGTCGTACATAAGTTCTGGTGTTAAATCAAACCAATCACTGTCTGCTGAACTCGGTTGAACACTCAAATCACCTTCGATGCGTACTTGACCTGAGTAGCCTGTGTAGTACAATGCGATTGTATGAATTGATTTTGACTTAATTGTATTACCTGAACCATCAAATACAGTAGAAATTAGTTTGTTTCCATCATTAAAGAATGTAGTTGTCTCTTGCGAATCCTCAAATTCTGGGTATACATCGTCTTTTACTTCAACAACTCCATGAGCATTATCATTTGTGTCTGTGTATACAATCTGTTCTACACCATTCTCAACAGTATACATTGCATACTGATAAAAACCCTCTGGTAACATGATAGTGTCTGATGTTGGGATATCTAATTTTGCCATACCTTTTGTAGCATTGGTGATTACTGGGTATCTGAATAACACATTTTCACGGCTTTCTCTATCGTACATTTTCCATATTAAAGTCTTATTAGTTAGGTCAATAGATTTTCTATCTGTGTCTCTAAATTTAAATCTAAGAGTATTATCGATACCCTTGTGCAGTTTGTGAGTTGTGTCATACATTGGCATATTTCCTAGGTATTGAGTCATAGTTGTAGTATTGTCACCATCTAACACTACAAACTCTATTTCTCTATTATATTGGTATAGGTTACAATTAATCATATATGTATTTATCATTTGGAGTGCATTTTTAAAAATGCTAAATATAACTGATGATAGATGATAATAAGATACAATGGTTACAAGAGAATTATCCATTCTTTTCAAGTGTTAGATACGGCAATAAAAAAGAATATAAAGAATATCTTGGGATTATAATTAATAGTGATGCAGTAATTACCTCAATGTACGATTTCGAGGCTATAAAATCACCTGAGGCGAGAAAGAAATTTATCGAACTAGGCGAACAATGGTGGTGGGAATCAAATAGATTAATTCCTATTAATCTTTTTCTAGGTTCACAGATATCAAATTACAAAAACTGTATTCTAAATATGAATTCTAAAGATGTTGATGTGTTATGGGGACCAGAAACAAGCCTAGCAAATATAATTCAAAAAAGAATTAAGAGGCGTTCTGTTCAACTTGTTCGCAAAATAGATTAAGTTGAACAACGATACTTACTGCATATGCAATTGCGTGTGCTTTTTTAAAATAGTAAGTACCATCAGATGGTTTGGTCCAAACAGATTTTTTAATTTCTGATTTACTCTCATTTAAGAGATAGCGTTTTGCAGGTCTAATAATTGCTAGAACTTCTGCGAGTTCCTCAATAGAACCAGGCTGTAAAACAGTAAGCACGTCAATATGATTGTGAACGTGGGCTAAGTTTTTTACAACTTCCTCATGCTGTAGCAAGTCCCATATCGGTTCCTGAGAAGACAATGCATCCAGATGTTCTTCATCACGCACCCCCTCATATAAAGAGTTATTAAGAAAGTCTAATTTAAAGTAGCCTCTATCTTCTGATTCTTTATATTCAATACTTGCCAGTCCTGATATTGGGTCGAACGGAATAGGCTGTAAGTATACACCGCTATTGTGTTTTGTATAAATTTTGTCTTTTTTAATACTCGCAGGTATATGCTTAAAGTTCTCTAAAACTTTATCTCTGTCTAGCACATCAATATCGATATCTGTTTTTACTATCATTTCCACACCATTGCAAAGAGGGCCGCATCATCATCTTTTTGAAAATATAAATACCCACTCTTAGCAACCCAAAGTCCATTACAATTTTCATTACACCAATCAATCAATTGGGTTAAGTGACCAACACCACGTATAATAGGCATCACTTCATAGTCAATATTATCATGTGATATCGATGTCCAATTAGTATATTCTGCATCATCGAAATCTGTATGAAATCTTCTCTTAGATGTTTTAGCCGCTAATTTGCGCAAACGTTCTAACTTCGCCTTAGTTCGTTTTGGGTTACGTCTTATTAATTCGCCATCCATTTATCATACTCTTTATAAAATTCTAACATGACTTTCGGTTCTTGCTTTAACTTCAATTTAACTCGTTTAACAAGATGGTCTAACATATTCAATTTAGTACTAACAAAATTACTGTAGTATTCATCAAACTTATCTTTATTAACAGAACCATAACATGCTATAGTGTCTACATTATACTCATGTACATCACCAATGTCAAGTGTTTTATTTTCTGGAACAAACTCTTTGGCAAATTTTAGATACTTCACTGAGTTTCTAAATTCTCGCATTAGTCTACCAACTGCAAGTTCTTCTATATTACCACCAATGTGGGAAGATAACGTAACATTACATGCACTAAAAAATACGGTATCAAAATCATCTGCTATAACTAGTATCTTAGTATTTGTTTTATCAAATGAGTTTGTAAGTGTTCTACAATTCTCAACGTCCATGTTCTCACATAATCGTGGGTGCGTATTAAAAAGCAATGTATCACCATAATAATTAGTATCATTTTCATCTACTAATTCGTAGTAGTTCATATATACATCATGTGCAAGAACTATCTCATTGTATAGCGGTATATGTTCATATCCATTACCACGCAAACTCATATTGTATCTATTTCTCGGTACGTGGTTATCTGATTGACTCCAGTATCTCTCTTGGTTCTTGTTTGGGTCGAAGTAATTATCAATGCTATATGTGATTGAACCACAAACAAAGTCTCCAAAAAACCCAGGATTGTATTCTAATAAATGTGTCGCATATGGAAGTTTTATATCCAGAATACTCAATTACGCCTCCCAAGGAAATGATATCCAGATATCTTCTTCATCCATATCAAGTTCTTCTGCACAATAATCCATAGGTACTTTCGAATTTGGGTTATCAACTAAAGATACAAAACGAACATTATTATGCCAAACTTTTTTCCAATGTTCATGGTCTGGAAGACAACTTGATTGCCAATCTTTCATAATCCATTCCATAGCATCGCCACCACGATTAATGTCATCAATAATTAAAATGTTTTTTCCAGACCAAGAGAGTACTTCAACAGGTTCATTTGCACTTGCTTGAATATCCTCTTGAAAATTACGCATCTTATATCCGTCATAACCAAATGCATCCTCAGACATCCAACAATTACTTTCTGTATCTTCTTCAAGACCTTCTGACTTTAATTGAACATGTAATGTTTGCATCGGTATTTCTGTTTTATGTGACAAGAGAACTGCTGGTATCAACCCACCGCGAGTTATGCCGACAATATAATCTGGTCTCCATTCATCTTTGAACATTTGCATAGCAATTGAATTAATTGCCTCTTGTACGCCTTCCCATGTGTATTCTCTTTCTTTCATTCTTCATCCTCCGGGTCTGGTCCATCTAATAATGCTTCTGCGGTTTTGTATTGCTCATACAAACTCTGTAACACTTTATATTTTTCTAGCATTTCTTTTTTTGGTTCTAAGATTGCCATACGTTTTTTTATAGTATCGACTGTCTTAAACAAATCACTAATCTTTCTTTCTTCGCCATCTACCGTTAATGTTATATCTGAATTGGGTCCAGATGTATAACTCCCATAAGTTGTGTCTATAGTAATAGTAGAGGAAGACGCACTGCCTATATCAATAGTATTTGGGGATGACACTCCAGTAATACTATAACCTGTATCACTCTCCCAAAATGTTCCTTCATCATCGGAATTCAAGTATTCCTTTGAATTTGTTTCATCTCCGATTTCTCTACGGCTAACTGTTGAACCGCCATCAGGACTTTCATATATGTATTTCTTAATTAGTTCATCTAGTTCTTCATTCTCCATCGTCTTCGTCCTCGGCTTTTGTAATAAACCATGTACCATCTTGGCGTTGTTGCCATTCAAGTACATCACCTTCTTTCCATCCCATTTGTTCCAATAATCTTGCCGGTAGTTCAATGAACGCTTCACCTGTCTCAGGGTCTTCCCTTACTTCTAAAATACCTTCATTACTTTTTGATTTTATTGTTCCCATATTATAATCCTGCCTTATTAAGTATATTAGAAACGAACTCAACATCATCGCTTCTTGTGTTAAACTTTCTTGACCAAAATGAAGGGTCAAGATTATCATTTATTAGAGTTAGTTCATGGTCTGAAAAGCGGTCCACCATTTCTGCACCGCTATTGCAATTAAAAATAACCCAAGGACTAATGTGTCCGGATTTGATATATTGTATAGCACGTGGGCCACTAACTTCCCTAAAGAATACATTAAACGGTCTATCATGTTCTCTTCCCCATTTCTCCATTATAAGGATACTACGTTCCAGAGCCCTATCCGCAGATTCCTTTCTGTTCAACTCACTAATATACGCATCATAAACGCCATCAGTACACCATTTATCTAACTTTACTCCGTTCTTAATAACAAAGTCTATAAACATTTCAGGCTCAATTGCGTGTGTATTTATTATATATTTACCAAACTTTGTAAATCCTAGATAAAAATTACTAGACATAAAGTGGTCAAACGTTCTTGGGCCTACATCAGGTTGTGTCAATTCATAAAACCTGTTGTACGCAAAAAATGCCAAGCGTGAGTATTTTTCATCCTTGTGTACCCATCTGCGCTTGGGTTCGCACATATGAGCCGCTAACGTCTTCTCACGTTGAAAACTTTTACCACAATACTTACATGTATTCATTACATTTCCGGTGCTTCTTCATCTGATAGATATGCAGTTATCCCACCATGTATTTGCCAATTGCATCCTTGTGCTTCAAATCCCTTTTCCTCAAGAAATTCAAAACGTGATGGTGACCAATCCCGCCAGTCTTCACATGAGTTTTCATATTCTTCACTTAATGCCTCTTGTTCTTCTTCACTGAAATGATTACCATAATGGACAAAGTCTTCCCAACAGCCATCAAAACATTCCCACATTTCGATGCGTTCAAAACTCTCATAGTCCCATATTTCACCATCTTTACCAAGGCATGATTGAAGGTCTTCGGCTTCTTCTTCATTAGAAACTGTAATAACAAACTCGCCATTACGCCATTGAACTTCTGTGTTTAATCTTCGCCCATCAGGATGAGAAAACATTTCAATTTCAGTCAAACTTTTCTTCCAGTAAGCCTGAACTCTATAAGATTTACCTACTTCAATTACGGTTACTGAATCATCATCCATTTGGAATGCCCTTTACTTCATCTACTAATTCATCAATACGCCCATTGATTACACTAATTGCAGTATGCAAGTGTCCAGTTGCTTGAGGTTTAATACGAGTTTCCAAAACTTCTATTTCATTCTGTAATACTCTAATTGTTGTTACTAGTTCATCATTAGTCATTTTTTGCTCCTTTTCTTTTTAGTTTTACCAAAAATATCGTCTATTTCTTTTTCAGTTAATCCCATATCAACCGCCATTTGTTTCATATAGTTTACGTTGTTCAGTTTAAGAAACAAATCTAGGTCATCCGCTTTCATTGTCGGGAATATATCTTTTACAAACTGGCTAATTTTATCTGTCTTAACCCTAGAGTTAGGTGCTTTAATCCATTCATGGTATTCTTTCTTACCTGTACTTGTAAGACATAACAACTTCCAAATAAGTTCTTCATGTTTGTAGATGTCACCATAGTGCTTGTTGACAAATTCATTAGTATTCAATAATGCGTCATCCTTAGATTTGCCTTTAACTGAACTGGCATAACGCAAGAACAACCAACTACTAAACTTCTTCTTTCTCTCAGGTGTCAACTCTGAGTACCAATTAAAGTCTCGTTTATCGATTGCATTTAGCACTTCGTTTAGTGGTATCTTATCATCTGCCATCTACGTATCTTCCGCCATGCACAGTAAGAAAATACTGTGCGTCTTCGTCTTCGTTAAAGTAAAAGTAATCTGCATTACTTCCTCCGTTAAAATGCCAACTATTAATTGGTATCTTTTCTTTGCACCACATAAACGCATTCTTGCTTTCGTGGATATCATCTATCGCTATAACATGTTTCTTTAAATCAGAAGAAGTCATAACTGTTTAATTGGTCTGGTATTCTGTTTAAGTCTTTTGTGAAGTAAGCACACTTTGGCTTATCTCCGTGTTCGAGAGGTATTGCAAGAATGTGTCCGAACTTAAGTTTCGGAAAAAACCATTTCACATCTGCAAATACATTGTTAACTCTAACAGGTTGCCAGTCCATTGTAAAGCCTGCGAGAGGATTTGTCAATATAGTATCGAACTCTCTTTCATTAATACTGGTCAATGGAATGAATTCTAAAATACCCAGTTCCGGTTCTCCTATTAGAATGTTCCAATCGATTGGCATTTCTATGTTATATGGTCCAATGGTTAAATTCATACTTGGTGCGCTGAATGTCTCTAAAAAGACTAATGGGATAAAAAAGAAATCTGGGTCTTCTTTGTCTGTTACATCCATTACACAATATCTAATGTCTTCAATTTCATCTGGAAGACTATTCATTTCAAAACATCTATTGTCTGGTGTTAATAATTTCATTTAGTATTTTACCTTATCTATTGTAAAAGGATATTGGGCATCCTTATAATATTTTTTTCTTTCAGTTAGATGTCTTTTAGAGAACTTGCATCGGCTTGTCACGTCCCAAATCTGTACAAAGTCTTTGTCTTTTGCAATACGCACACCACGTCCTATGGACTGGATAACTCTAACAAACGACTTCCCAGGTTCAAGTAGAACAAGATTAAATATACGTGGAATATTAATACCAACGGCAGCCACACCATAGGTTGCGATAGTAATTGAATTAGTCGCTTCATTAATTTCATCATATGTTTCTTTTCTATCTATAGTCTTCATAGCACCTTGAACGAACTCACTTTCAGGTATCAAATCTTGTAGTAACTTACCATTAGCAATACGGTTAGTTAATACCAAAGTATTACCTGTTTTTGATATCTCTTTAATCATTTCTGATACATAGTCCATTCTATTCTTATCTTCAAGTAAGAATTTCAATTCACTTTGATAAGTGGTGTACTCTGCTGTTTCACTTGTCTGAACAATGTTAACGTGACAATTTGCAAGTACTCCTTGGTCTTGTAATTCTTTGGCTGCCAGTCTATTAATAACTTCGCCTAATGAACTACGCAAACTTGCTTTTTCCCAATCACTCTTAGGAATTGTACCTGTCAATCCCCAACGTACTGGAACATTTGCAAATACACTTGTCAACAGTTCTTTTAATACATCTGCTTTTGCTTGGTGAACTTCATCTACCATTACACATACAACGCCTTCAATAAAATCCTGAATGTTTGCTTCACCTTTTTTAGATTTCTTTAGAAGTGAATTCAAACTTTGCCATGTACATATGGTATGAGTTTTGCCGATGTCTTTCTTGTCACCAAAGTAAACACCAACATCAAGTCCACAATTAATATAGTCTGCCTCTGTTTGTCTTACCAAATCTTTATTTGGTACAATAACAATAGAGCGTCCATACGGTTCTACAAGTCTACTCAATGTTGCAGTCATAATAGTTTTACCTGCACCAGTGGCGATTTCTTGTAAGCATTGTGGATTCTTAATAAATTTATTAATTACATCAACCTGATAATCACGCAAAAGAATAGGTTCTCCTTCAGCAGGATGACCTGCTGGCCAGCATGTATCTCCCCAAAAGTCCTCTTGGACCTCTGTAAACGTCATATTGGCGTCCTCACGCATATCATTGATAGTTACTTCATAACCTGATTGAATAATCAATGGTAAGATATCATCTAGCATATTCAGATAAGTTCTCCCACCAACATCACAAAAACGAACAGTCCCATCCCAACGACCAAGTTTATACGCAGGCATATGATATGCATGTGGTAAAAAGAACTTAAGTTTGTCTGAACATTTCCTTCGTGTAGAAGGGTCAAGACCATCTAACTTAATATTCACTTCGTCTTTGATTGTGATAGTACAGTTTGCCATTTATGATAATTACCTTTTATTTAATATATAATAACATATTTTATAAACAAAAGCAAGTGTTATTTTTGCACTTGCTTTCCTCTCAGATAATGGAAAACGACACCGGGGGAGTGAGAGGTACCCGGTGTCGTTATGTTGCTTATGCTACGTTGCGTTTCATACAAGTAGTTTCAGCCAACCTCTTCCAACGTGAACCATCTCCTAGTTGCTCAGTAGACATCCTACGCAAGTCTGCAATTTTCTGAGCCATACGCAATGAGATTTCACGTAGTTTTGTTTGATTATCAACCATGAAATCAATAATATCAATTTCTTGTTGTTTCGAAAGACCTTTTTTATCAAATAATCCACCATCACGTGCAATCTGTTTGATACGCAATATCTTATCACGTGTTGTATCTAAAGTGAGGTCAAGATAATGACAACGTGACATAATCGCTTCTAAGTGGTCTTTGATTTTAGTTGAACGTACATTATCAAATTTCAAGTTTGTGATAAAGATTACTGAACCTTTGAATTCAAACTCACTAGGAACACCTTCACGGCGTAAGAAATGAGAGTCCGAGTTCCAAGAAATCCGACGTTTCTGTCCACTATCAAGTGCGGCTTTAAGAATGTTTAGTGCATCTTCATTGAAAAGAATACTATCACAGTCATCCAGAACAACAATGTTCTTAGATTCCGAATACTTATAAAGTGTACTATAGAGACCGATTGCTGACATGGCGCCTTTAACGAATGTATGACGTAAACGGTTATCTGCCATAACATCAAACAGACTATCTTTTTCTAGCACCTGTTCAACACCATATGTTTTACCAACACCCGGAGGGCCTGTCACAACCATACCTCGAACAAGACCATCGATAGTTGCTCCTGTCATTTCTTCTAAAATTGAAAAGCGTTCTGCAATACGCTCAATCGCTTCTTCATCTGTTTCAGTAACGACTTTACCTGCTGAACCTTCTAGTTCAGTTACTTGTTCTTGTAAGTTTACTTTAACACGAATTTTAGGATTGTTAAATTCTGTTTCTTTAGCATTCACAGTAACAAAGAACGAACCGTCTTTTGCTTTCGTTATACCTTTTACTACTGGGAAAATACCATTTACTTCTTGGTTACGATATGTACCATTTTCGATTTGTACTACATTCATAGGGTCTCACTCCTTAAAGATTAAATTAGTAAGTCTTTATCTCAACTTACATATACATTATAGCATGATTCGTATTTCTGTCAACCTTTTAAAACAAACTCTCATATGCATTCTCATTAATATAAGATGCTGTTTCGTCTAATTCGCTGAACGCTTCTAGTTCAACATCAGTTAGTGGTGTTCCATCTAACTTTTCTGCACTTTCTACATATGCATCACAGAAATCTGGGTAGTCGTTCATATCAACTCCAC
>Ga0098055_1001460_pt1 | contig 12811 bp, 25 predicted proteins | sample 17_taG_FD_75107 | JGI IMG/M metagenome (GOLD analysis project Ga0098055, IMG submission 75107) | Marine viral communities from the Subarctic Pacific Ocean - 17_ETSP_OMZ_AT15314 metaG | ecosystem: Environmental > Aquatic > Marine > Oceanic | place: Pacific Ocean | collected 2015-01-18 | reverse complement strand
GTCGCTATGGTAGCGCGTGATAGTCGTATCCACGCCAACGAGCAGGCACAAAAAAACCGACCATTGCTGATCGGCTTTTGTGTAACTACCTGTTACGCTTAGCTAGTTTACCTCCATGCTTTGATCGACTCCAATTATTTAGATCGTTATAGTGATTCCAAAAGCGAACATTATCATTGAATTGCTCAATGGTATCGCAAAAGGATTTGATTATTGTTTTTGACTTATCGCAACCTTGTAAAGCAAGTGAGTAGTAGTAACTCGCTTTAGGGTTAGGATTGCCACCGAATGACGGACGTTTACCCATACGAGTAGGAAACGCACAGCCTGCAATAGTTACTTGCTTACGGCGTGTACGATCATGACCTCGTAGAATAGATTGCCCATCCCAATTGACAAACGATGGTAAAGTTATACCATTGCCGTCTACCCAATCATTACCAAGCATACGTGCTTGTCGATTGGCAACTCGCTCACGATTGCGCTTAGTAGTTTTTACCCTACTTGCAATTGCATGAGCAGAATTCCATGGTAAGATATTCTTACTTGGAGATACCCTACGTCGCAATTGTACTTCATTCATCTCACGCAATCGTGCCTTGTATCTTCTTGAACCTTTTTGTAGTTTTCTCATAAATCGTGTAGTGTTTAAAAGACTTCGGGGCACTACTCCCGATAAGTGCATGGAATTTAAGCAGGTATCTGCAGGAGCTTATTATCTCCAAGCAAATCCTTATGACTCTCCAGTGTGGCTCCAATGTCCTTGTGGCTCACTTCAAGATTGAAGGATACATCACAAGTGCCGTCATCGTTCTTAGTGTATACTTCGTTAGTTGGGATCTTGAACGTAGTCTTGCTGTTAGAACAAAAGCTGCGCAAGAATTCCTGAATGTTATCGTTATTTTCAAACGCATCATCACGCTCTTTAACGAACTTCACCAACTCACGGCGCAAGCTACCATCGGGATCACGTAGCTTACTACTGACCTCACCATCTGCTCCAATCAATTGCATCATCTTAGGCTCACCCTCTTTATCGTACTCACCCGTTTCCATCATGGTAGCCTTGCGACGAGCGAGATTCAGCATAATGACTCCCGACTCGCGATCAGTAACCTTTCCCTTTGCATCGACTACATCGACGTACAAAGCAGATGGTACTAGGTCGAACTTATCCAACTTGGATAGCCTAGACTTCGCTGACTCATAACCACTAAGGTCATTGTTAACCTTAGCATCTTCCATTAGATCACGGCAACGTGCAACTGACTTTTCAGTTACTTGCGATCTAGTCGCAAATGCCGTCTCAATTGTGAGCGTACCCACTGAGTGTATCACTTGGTTTTTATTTAGTTCCATTTTCATTGTGTATTATATCTCCGTTTTAGGATTATCTGTGTGAACGCTTGCCATTTGGCTTGCGTGAAAAATCACACTACACGATCTAAATAACTAATTTGATCATTTAGGCATAATTATTTCATAGTACTAGCTAGCATTATAATTATATTTAGACCCATTATAGCGTACAGACAGCTAGTCGTACCTACTCCACTTCGTTCGGAACTCACCACATTAGTGGGAACAAATGCCTATAGCGTCACCCAAGTCTAGTCTCCTTGGTCAGTCCGTCATCATCGTCCGTGACGAGCCTTAACCTCAGTCTGTGCGTAGCCTTCACTACCACTCAGCCTCAACGTACATTAGCCGTTCTAAGTTTCCTCTATCTACTGACCCTCTCATGTCCACGATCAGTCGCTAGGGTATGGGATTTCCATCTGCTTCCCACGTAGCTTTCTCCATATATATGTTATATGATGGGTGGGGACTCTACGCCCTTTATGTATTGTTTGTCCTGTTCTATAAAATCCTTTCGTTAAAATTAAATTTATGTTGGGAAGATCAGAATGACCTAACCAACGCCCAACCTAGAAACCTAAGATAATCAACGACTTACGACATCTGTGTAACACTAGGGGTATAGTGTAACACCCCCCCCCTTGGGGGGGAAGCGTCATAGACCGGGCCACATATATATACCCCTTTTCTCAAGTTTCCAGAGACCTGGGATAATCGAGGTGTCCGCGTGCGGATACTTGACATATTGATTTTGTAACACTAAAATTAGTGTTATGGTAGCGAATGCGGTAACTAGCGAGTTAGTAAAGGAAGGAACTAAGACTCTTGGTGAGCAATTCATGAATGCACTGGCAAGTGGTGCATCAAAAATTGGTTTAGAGGGAGTGGCTACTGAGTTGTATAAGGGTGGACTTAGTGGATTGTATGGTGGACTTGATGCATTGGTGGGTGGAGTATTGCCCATGGGTCAGGACATTGGAGCTGGATACTTGGCGAATTTGTATACGGGAGCTGATAAGTTGGCAGGTGGTAGGTTACCTAATTTTGCAGAGGGGTTTGGATATATAGATGGTGGTGGTCAGGTTGCGAGTCAGGCTGCAGGTTCAGTGGGTGCAGACTCAATAGGCTCAGTTATGCCTGGTGGGACTACATCAGGAGCAGGGCAGGGTGGATTTGATGTATCGAGTATGGCAATTCCTGGTGCACCGACTTATCCCAATGCAATGGCCGGTGGTGGTACACACTCTATGTTTCAGAATCCTGATATAATAGCATCCTCTAATTTAACACCTAGTTCCTTTATGGGTAATGTTATGTCTTATGCTAAGCCTGCACTTGGATTAGCTGGTGCGGTTGCTGGTATAGCTAGAGCGCTTGATGATCCTAAGTCTGCTAGTGAGGGAGGTAGAAATGCTCCCGCGGGTTCTCGACCTAATTCTGTTTCGTCTGGGCTTGGTGCATCTCAAATAAAATCACCGAGTGGTGGGGATCGTGGTAGTGCAATAGCTTTAGGTGGAAATAAGACAGGTGCGAGTGATGTTGAATCAACTGAGAGTGAGGAAACAAATGCAGTTAGTTCGGAGATAGGTGAAGATCCAATAGCCACAAGAGATATAGAAATGGGAATCGGCATGGATAACCCAGCTGATGCTGAGGCGATTGCAGATAAAAGCATGACTGATTTGTTGCCTGAAGTAGTGGCTACTGAATCTGCAGTTGAGGCAGAAGAAGAAGCAGTTGATGAAGAGATTCAAAAGCAGGTAATTCAGCAATTAGTTACTCCCGCAAATGCATTAGTACCTATGGGTAATGGTGCATATAAGTTTAACCCTGTAACCTTTTAATGATCTCATGGAAACGCTTTAAGGAATTCCTGCGAGTAGCATTTGGTCCGAAAGTCACATTTCGGGATTACATTGAAATTCTTAAGGCGGGAATTCAAATATCAAGGAGTCCATACTCTGAGGAGATATGGCGCTCCAGGATGTATGTCTGTTATAAATGTCCGATATTTGATAAAGCGCGTAAGACATGCCGACCATATAAAAAGAGCAGTATGGGGTGCGGATGCTATGCACCATATAAGGCACTGGTTAAAGATCACTGTTGGGGCAGGGAACACATGGGGGATAATTTTGGATGGTGATGAAATGGAAAGGTTTCAGGGGTGAAATTAAATACCCTAATTATAGTGCTTCCATTGAAATGATGGATTTACCTGAACCATTTTGGCAGGCTAGATTTGAGTGGTTACTACCCGAAAGTACCTCATTGGCCGTTGAATCTTTTGAAGAGGGTAAGCTGGAGCAGGCTTACGAGTGGTGCAAAAATCAAATAAATAGCTATGAGCAAAGAAACAAGCAGGGAAGAAATTCTTAGGACTAGGATGCAGAATATTAAAATGGATCTAGCTGTCGTTGAAAATAATCAAGATAGATTAGAGGAAGACAGAGCCCAGTTAATATTAAAGCTAATCAGTACTAGGGAGACTCTGATGTCACTAACCGAACAGGATGAGTGAATTAACTTTTATTGTAAAGGGAGACCTTTGCAATATGGGTTGGGCAGTTCGTACCCATAGCTTAATGGGAGAGGGAGCTGTCGGCCCAAGACTTGCAAAGGGAACTAGGTTTCCAAATGAAATAGGTACATTTTTTGATATAAAGGAAGATGCCGAAATTGCATGCCAAAGATGGCACAAGTGGTATTATGAACAATCATACTTTAAAAGTTCGAGAAAAAAGAATATGAAGTATGTTGCGTAGTTTTGTAACACGATTTAAAATGTTACTATGGAGTTATCGTCATATATTTACATTGGGGTTGGTGTTACCTTCTCGGTATTAGGATTTTTCCTTAAGCGATTAAAAGAAGAAGTGGTTACTATATCTAATAAGAATGCGAGATTGGAAATTAATCAGGCAAGAAATTTTGAACGGATCGCAAATCTAGAAAAGATCACCGAGGATCGCAGGGAAGATATAAAAAAACTCTATGAAATAATTAATAAGAAGTGAAAAAAAGAGCTAAAAAAAGTACTAAAACTAAAAAAGATGCCTGCTATAAAAAAGTAAAAGCATCCTATAAAGTATTTCCTAGCGCGTATGCTAGTGGAGCAATAGCTAAATGCCGAAAGAAAGGTGCGAGAAGGAAGTAGTGGCTGTACGAAAAACAGCTAAAGGAGCCGCACTTAAGCGATGGTTTAAAGAGAAGTGGAAAGACCAGGACGGAGATGTGTGCGGTAAGAAGAAAAACAAAATAAAAAAATGTCGACCATCAAAGAAAGTTTCAAAGAAAACTCCCAAGACTTGGAAACAGGTTGGGAAAAACAAGAAAAAATTAGTAGCCCAAAAACGCCGAGTAGGCATGGGTAAACGAACCAAGAAAGCTTAATATGAAAAAATGTAGTACATGTAAAACACCAGCAAAATGCAAAAAAGCAGGCAAGTGCCTTAAGAGTGGATCATCTAAAGTGCGTAGTTACTCTATGACAAAGGGTGGTAAGCGTAGTATGGCAAAGGGTAAGTCGAAGTTAACACTGGAGAACCCAAAGACTGGAACTAGGACAACGAAGACTTATAAAAAATCACCTAGTACAGCTAAAAAATACAGCTCTAAGGGTACAACTACCACAAGAACAAAAGATGGAAATAAGACCAAGGTTTCTATTTCCGTGAAAGAACTCACTCCCGCACAGATAAAGAAACTAGGACTACCATCATTTCCTCCATCGCAAGTAAAAAGCTACTCTATGACAAAAGGAAAGTGTGGTAGTAAAAGTAAGAATTCATTCAAGGCTGGTATGAGTATCGGCCGGAATATGAAAAAGAAAAAGAAATAATGGCTAGGGGAAAAAAGTCACCCGCTTGGACTCGTAAGGCAGGTAAGAATCCAAAAGGTGGATTAAATGCAAAGGGCAGGGCATCCTATAATAAAGGCAAGACAAAGACAGGAAAGAAGCGTAACCTTAAAGCTCCAAGTAAAAAAGTGGGCAATAAGCGTAGAGCTAGTTTCTGTGCCCGCATGAAAGGTATGAAGAAAAAACTTACCAGTAAGAAAACTGCAAGTAATCCAGATAGTCGAATAAACAAAAGCCTGCGTGCTTGGAACTGCTAATGAACGACTTAATACAGCAAGTTATCCAATGGCATAAAGATCGTAACCTTATAGAAGGATCAGATGATAAGTCTCAAGTAATGAAGCTACTTCAAGAATTGGGAGAGTTATCTGACTCTGTATGCAAGGGTGAGGATGTCATGGATGACATAGGTGATATGCTTGTTGTCATGATTAACATCTGCGAACGCAACGGCGTGGAGATAGAAGATTGCCTAGGCGTTGCGTACGATGACATTAAGGACCGAAAAGGTAAAATGGTGGATGGAGTATTTGTAAAAGATGACTGAGGGTGAAATAAACGAGAACGCATCCGCCAAAGTCCAACTTGCATTCGCTGCGAAGGTAATTGGCCTGGTGGGCACTTTAGTCTGGGGTTACTCAGTGATTGTCAACAGGTTAAACACTATTGAGAACGATGTAATTAGAATGCAACACGAGATGGAATTAAATAGTAATTTCAGATACACATGGCCAAGAGAGGGTGAATTACCTGCGGATGTCATGCAAAACATGAATATTGACCTCATAAAGGAACGATTAAGCAAAATTGATGAGAAAATAGACGAATTCAGACAAGGAGGAGGGCAATAACATGATTGGGAGTATTGACCCATATAGAAATATCGACCTAAATGAAGTCGCTAGTAACCCTAGCTACGATAAATATAGGAAGTATATAAGGGATGATGGGTCTTTCATTGACCATCGAAGTGCAAATAATGCCTACTTCCAAGAAGTTCAAAAGGGGTTAGCTGATCTATATTACCAGGATATGGTAAATAAGATAAACTATGATGAGCTACCCATTGGTCAACCTGTAGATTATATTAGAGATGCAAATCATGCGTTTGATGAGTATGTGCGCTCGCGGGGCGATCTAATGCATGTTGGGTTGTATGGATATGATAATGATGGGACTGCAGCTGAGTGGGCTAGTACAGCCGGTACTGAAGACGATCGACTGGCTAACCTAGGTAGAATTCACTATGGTAAGTTTGGGTACTCAGAACCCCACATGAAAGATAAGCTATATGCACCAGGGTATTATGACGCACAGGGTAGGATGGTTCGCCCGGCTGAGTCCTCTGCATTGAAAGAACTTTTCACAGAAAGCTCTATTGAACCTGAGTATCAAGAGTATGAGCCTGGCCTAAACTTTTTAACTAATGATCAACTAGCAGATCAGGGCGTGGTATTAAATGAAACTGCTAAAAGGAATATGGAGTTGCGACCAAGTAAGCTATTACGAAAAGCAGCACCACAACAGCGAGTGAATGATTATCTTGCATACATGCGAAATAATAAAGAACTATTTGATGACTTCTCTCACTCAATAAATTTAACACCCGAACTGATGGGAACAGATGATACCGATACTGTTCGCGGCCTTATGGAAATGTATGGGGCAAATGCATATAATCAAGGACGGGGTAACATGATTATGCCTGACATAGGATTGGAGCAAGTATTTACCCACTCTCCTGAAAGGAAAACGGATACCTATGTAGATAACATTAAGAGGTTGTATAATAATTCAAGTACCCCAGCTCCTCAGGTTCAAACCTTGCAGGATAGATTAATGACTAGAAATAACTACCAAGCACCAACCAAACCAGTTATGAATCTTGGTCTAGGTGGTAGGAATAAATACGGTGCAAGTACAATGGCTTGAGGCGCAAAGATTCCTATTTACCACCAGGGTAAATGCAGATAGCGCCCACCTCGTAGACCTAGAAGAATTTGATGGATATGGAGAATGCTCTTGCGAGCATTTCCAATTTAAGCTTTATCCTCGCTTACGACTGGGGAAGCGTCCATTTTCTCCTGCTTGTCGTCACCTTCGGACTGCTCGGAGGCTCTTGCGATATTCGCAAGAACTGTATCAGTTACATGCTTCTTCACTAAATCCAGCTCTCCAAGGATGTATGGAAGAGTAAGCTTTTGTGTCTTAGCTACTTCACCTACTTTATCTACAATAACCTGAAACAGGCTAGTTTCTTTTTTTTCTTCTGTCATAATTTAAACGATTTTGATAATATTAATAATCCAATTAAAAGGAATAAGGTTATCGCAAATAACTCATTCATATTAAAAATCCTTTCTCTCTCGCCCACTTGGGCTCTCGGTGAATCTTATCATGGCAAGGTCTGCATGTTGATAACCATGAGTCTATCTCAAGGTAATGTTTCCCCCGACCAGCTTTGTGGTGAATGTCTGTCGACCTCTCCTTCATACACACTTCGCAAATAGGTAACTTTTCCAAAAACTCTTTTCTCAGAATCCCGTACTCCTTCATCTCCCTTTGCCTTTTCTTGCTGACCCTTCGGAGTGGAGTTTTTCTTCTTAAGGGCGAACGCTTCATTGTTCATCCGAATTATTGTCTGTAGATCCCACATATAGCCACCCGCAGAATGTTATAAATATAATTAAAAAAAGTATTGCCCACATTCGTTACACGATTTTATGTGTTACAATATGATTGATGTCAACCACGATATGGAGGAAACGGAGGTCTGCCTTGCTTTAGCTCGTTTTTACGACTCACTCCCTGCATCCCCGAACGAACGAATATGCGAGAAATGCGACCCCACACCAAAAGAGTGCGCCACAAGTGACGCACCCAGTTGGGAAGAGAGTATGCAAGACGAACTCCAAGACGAAGTCCACTAAATATCAAGCCCTTGAGGTTCATTTGAATTCCGGTTGTCAAGTAAGTCAAAATCATCGAGTCTGTAACGATAGGTCTTTACCTTGTTTCCGTTCTTATCGTCATAGCTGTCCTCCGACATACTTCCTCGAACATGAACATTTTTGCCTTTCTTGAAGAACTTCATGATATGCTCATTTTTAAAATCAGACCAGGACTCAAAATTTGCAAACGATGCTAGGTTCTCACCTTTGCGTTTTTCATTCCAAGCTCCCCTGAATTTTACCAGCGTTTTATCTCCCACCTTTACCTCTTCGGCATCTGCCACGAGCGTTATATTTCCATAGAATAACATTTTACCATTCATATTTGTATTTTGTTTTATTGTTAAAAATCCCAGGAGGCTTGGTTCTTATGAACCTTACCCACGGGAGTTATTAGTCTGTTTGTTATTGAACACTTTCGCTTTGGGGTATGTTCAAGTCGTCCTTCTTTTTTTAAATCATTAACCCGTCCACTCACGGCATTTATTTCAATACCCGTGACCTGACTGATCTCCTTTAAAGAACTCCCACCCATTGCGACTGCGTTTAAAATTTGTTCTTTTTGATTTGTGGAGACTCCTTCGTCATTAATCTCCCTGTATGCTAATTTACTTGTATCTCTTATCATTTGTAAACCTTGCTGTTTTCCATGTTTCTTGAGGCTTTATTTTATATTTTAATTTTCTATTCCGCAGGTATCTAACTTGTGCTTTTTTACGCTTTCCAGCTATCCCACCAAATGCTCCTTTTTGTCCTTTGCTTTTACTGCTCATATTCTCCTTTCAATAATTGATTCCCTCTCTCCGTCATTAAGTCGATTGATGTCAACTTGTATGAAACGCTGAGACTTTGCCTTAAATCTAATCTTGTCTTTAGAGTGCCCGCATCCACCAAATCGGTTCTTTGCAACAATAAGTGCAGTCTTCTCCTTATCTTCAGCCAAGAGATCTCTGTGCATTAATAGGACAACATCTGCGTCCTGTTCAATTTGCCCACTTTCCCGAAGATTGTGGAGTTGTGGTTCTGAGCCTGACTTTACAGAATCTCTATTTAACTGACAGATCAAGAATACTGGAATGCTTAACTCCTTAGCTAACTGCTTTGCCATTCTACTTATCTCAGCTACTTGTTGCTCCCTTGGGGCTTTTGGATCTTCTGGTTTTACTAATCCGAGATAATCAATAACCACGCAATCAAGTCCTTCTTTTCTATGTAAGATTTTTGAGGTTGTCCGTATATTGCTCATCGTAGAACCCGCAAAATCATCAATGAAGATTGGTAAATCTTGGCATGCACTAATATTATCAATTAATTTCTCTGCATTTACCTTATTTCTATCAGCGTCATTTGTTTTATATGGAAGTCCGTACTCATCCTCTTGTGATCTAATTAATCCGAGTTTTTCCCATAATGACTCTGCTTTCATCTCCAACGAGAAAAATAATGTCTTCTTCCCTTGAAGTGCGGCATTGTAAACAAAGTTCAGCACAATCGTTGTTTTCCCAACTGAAGGTCGGGCTGCTACTACAATTAAATGATTATCCTTAAAGCCACCATTTAACCCCTGCCTTAACAAAGGCAAGTGTGGCTCAATCCTAGCTGGTCCTTGAGTTAATGTTCTCCTGATTTCAGAAATTGTATCTGCTGTGAGATCTACTGAACCTTTAAGTGTGCTACTTTTTGGTTTAATTAACTCTTGTAATTTACTCTCGGTGGAAACCGCTAAGTCTGTTGGATCATCAAGGGGTGCAGCCTCACTGACTTGATTTAGCAAGTTATTACTTATGCTAGATAAAGCTCTATACTTTTTTGCCTTAATTAATTCACCTACTGCTATTTTAGCTTTTTGTACCGAAGGAACTTCATGTGCCCCAAGAATATCAGAATGAAAGTATGGATGATCTGAATTAAATGTTTTTGGTAATCTGCATAAAACACCGAGAGTTCCAAATTCTCCTTCTTTTTCGGCTTGGACTAATCCATTCCAATATGCCTTGCATCCCTCATCTAAAAAGTGATCAATCGTTACTCCTTGTTCAATTGCGTAAGCAAAAGATTTATATGCTTCATCATCTTCATCTCGAATACATGAGAGAAGTGATCGTTCAGCGTTACCAGTCATAGTTACCGCGTGGTTCATTATTTATTTCCTCCGTGTTATTTTTTCTCTCCCATCCGTGTCCGCTAAGCCAACCTTCGGGGTGTTTGTGTTTTGTATCTGTCTTCTTACAATCTGATAAGTATTCGTTGTAAGATTCTGCGAGTTCTTGTGAGGTCATTCCTGTCTCACTAATTTCCTTCCATTTATCTTTGATTTGTTTACTGACTCGTTCGGGTGCTTCACAAAATTTTATGTGATAAATGAATCCCTTAAAAAATTTATGCGATTCGCTTTTAGCGTCTTTAGATTTATCTAAAGATAAATTCTTATCATCAACGCGCGTACGCGAGGAAGTGTCCACGTGCGGACACTTGGCATATTTTTCTAAAGCTCCAATTACGAACATTTTTACTGCTTGCGAGGGTTGTAAATCATTGGTCTCGCAGTACCATTGTAAGCGCCTTTTTAAGTCACCTTTTAGGTTAACTGATGTCTTTAAAATATCAGTCATCTTGTCACCTCGACCCACGTTTCTTCCTCTTTGTAAGTACGGACTTTCTCTTGCCCGACGTGGAGCGTGATCGCTTTTGGGTCGTCCTCTGGGATAACTTTGGCAATCCTGAGAGCATCAACGAGATGCTTGACGCCCCCAACGAGGTTGTCAGGATCGCAGACTCTGACTCGTTTGGACATAATGCGGACTCTATGGCGAGAGCCACCTTCCTGTTCATGTCCAACTTCTCGTCCAACCTCCGCCAACGATTCATGCCCAACAGCGTGTTTAGAGAAGGGGTTCTCTTCTTTACCCGAAGTGTTATCTTTTCTCCCTTTTCCATTACTACCCATTATCTTTGATGATTGCGGGTGACTTAGGGCTTTCCTTGCCGACATCAGCAAGACGCTTTTTAAGGTCTTTCCTTGCCTCTGCTTTTGATATTCCTCGCTTATCTGCCCAAACCGTTACCATTGGTTGCTCAGAATATCTGCATGCCTTTAAGAAATCGTCCCATGTGACCACATTGGTACTCATTAGAATTTCAGCTACCTTGGATGCTTCGTAACTTGTTACTTTCCCACTTCCTCTGAGTTTAAAACCAGGAATTGAATCTGGGTTTTCAATGAGCTTTTCTTTAACTACTGCTTTAACTTGCTTTATAAATGCCTCCATTATGGGCACTATTTCCATTGCCTTGGATATATCCTCAGGCGTTTCCATCCACTTTTCCATATTATACTACTTTCTATTTATTATTTAAACACGAAAACAAGTGTGACCTTGCGGTTGGGCATACATATAATGCCGAACACCACTTGCATTGTTTAGATCCAAAAATTCTTTCAGGATCATTTGCGTAGCTCTTCGCTACAACTTCCTCCAACCATTCTGCTTTCTTCTCAAGGAATTCCCTTGAGTATTTAACAGTGGTATATGTTGGATTATTAAATGGCTCAATGAGTGCCGCATAAACATTCTCCACTTCCTTATGGTTCTTTATTACTAAAATCGCTTGTGCTAGTAACTGAACATTATCGGGAGCAGGGGTATGAGAGCCATGGAGGGTTTTGTAATCAGCTATGAAAACAGTTTCCCCTAACTGCTCCATATAGTCTAATTGACCACTCCATGACTCATCATACCAGTATCTTGCTTCACGAGTTACCACACACCGATCTACATCGACACTAAATACTTTTTCACGACATTCTTTTATTGCTACCCGACAGCGAAAAGCACAAAGCCTTCTTTCGTCATTTTCAATGTCATCAAGGGGAACTTGATTTTCTTCATTGTCGTGGCGAATTGTACCCTCATTGGCAGAGTCTTTATTACCCTGCCAAGTAAATTGCTTATTCGCTTGAAAGTAAGCAGGACACAAACTTGCCGCCTCCATTTTGGAGGCAGAAAGCTTGGAATCTACTTTTTCACTTCGCATCTTGAAAATCCTGCTTGCCGTTGTTTTCAGTTTTCCCAACTACAATTGTAATTGCTTCAAGTAACTTAGGGTCTTGTTCCTTTATGATCTCATACTTATCCTTAAGGACACCCTGTAGGTAATTAGGATCATTTTTAGCAATCTCACCTAATGTCTTCTTGTGATGCTTCTTGGTTCCCGGCCAAATAAAGTCTTCTGCATTTTTTTTGCTCTTAGCGTTAGACTGCTTAATTGCACCCTTTTTTACTTCCATACGTTCCGTAACATGTGAAGTGGGTTCGTTCATAATTCCCCTAGTGTGTACCATAAAATCTTCAGCATCGGAATCTACTGCAGGAACTCCACACACTGCTTGCAATGAGTACCTACGGCAGTAAGAAATCACTCCACCAGCGGACTGAGGGTCAGCCTTGGGAACATTCATAGTAAATTCGTTAGAAATAAACTGACCACTTGAGTGCATGATGACCGTTTCAACACCAATTCTATTTTCTTCAGTTATGGGAAACTGAGAATAGCTTAGTCCATTATTTGCAAATGGGGGCTTTATTACCTTTATGATACTTCCAAGGTCGGCGTATTTTGATTTAAAGAAAGGGTTATTGGC
>Ga0098055_1001453_pt1 | contig 12837 bp, 24 predicted proteins | sample 17_taG_FD_75107 | JGI IMG/M metagenome (GOLD analysis project Ga0098055, IMG submission 75107) | Marine viral communities from the Subarctic Pacific Ocean - 17_ETSP_OMZ_AT15314 metaG | ecosystem: Environmental > Aquatic > Marine > Oceanic | place: Pacific Ocean | collected 2015-01-18 | reverse complement strand
GCACTAGCCACCCTTTACGCCGTGTCCCGTTACGACCTTCCACTGCAACTCCAGGCGACAGAGGACAGTTACCAGATCGGGATTCGGAAGAATATGAAGAATTCTACGGCAGGGATTTCCTACCGGGATGACGGCGCGGTGATGATGAGTTACCGCTTTAACTTTTAACTAAGGAGTAAAAAATGGTGTTAGCAATGCGGAATGCCCAGGTTCGGGCGATGGATAAATTTTTTGATAATGCGCTCGGCAAAGGGTTCAGTCCCTTCACCGCGATGGACAAGGTGTTCGATGCGATCACAGCCGAGCCGGTAGATGGTCACGAATTCACACTTTACAAAATGGTGCCAGTCCACTATCGGGTGGAACACCAGGACGATGGATCTGTCTATTACAAAGTCATTGGGGGTGAAACGAATTCGACCGGCGATAAGCCCGAAGCGGAGTAGCCGGGACGGGGGTTTGAATCCCCCCACCTCCACCAGACGCTCTGTCGTGCATAAACAGGGTTATCCCCCTGCCAACCCAAAAGTACGCACGACAGGGCTCCATATAGGTCTACGAAACACATGAAAACCCCCTGTTTTACAGTGTTAAACGGTAAAATGGCGAAGGTGAAGGTTTGTTTTTCCGTATTCAAAAACATCCTGTTTTATAGGCCCAGGGGATTTAACCCCGTTTAGTCATGTTCAACACATTCTTACCAGATCGGTACGAGCCCAACCCCCAGGAGCGAACAACGTTTTGCCCGATTTCACTAGGAGATCCCCAAATGCCCCCAACATTCCGCATCCCAACCTTCCAGCAACAGTGGCGCGATTCGAAAACAAAGAAGGAGCGGGTGAAGGTGTTGAGGGAGTGGGCGAAGGTGACGGGGTTCCTCGGGGACGCGCCAGACATATTTCAGGACTTCGTGGAAATGGAGCAGCGCGAGGCAGTCTAGTGGCCGTGTCCTGGGTAGACGCATATATGGATGGGAGCTGGACTGATGATCTAACCCCGGATGAAACCCCAGTCGTCACCTACGGGCTGCTTGTTCAGAAGACAAGGAAATGGGTCACCCTGGCGATGACCCACATTCCTGGCAAGGCTCCTTATTGGGGAAGTCTTTGGCACATTCCCCGTGGTATGATTCACAACATTCGGGAGATTGAGACTTTGTAAAGTGTGGTGCAAAGTGTGGTGCGAACCATATCATTCTATAGCACGATATGGCACTCCACCTACCTAAAATCAATGACTTACGGGTCATATACGCTTTTGCCAAGGTTGGGGTCGCGAGTTCGAGTCTCGTTTCCCGCTCCAAAACCCCATAAAAAACAGACACTTACAAATACCATACAATCAAACAGGAAATGGTGTGGTGCAGAGTGTGGTGCGAGATTCACAGGTTTAGGTTTTGAACCGCTCTTTTATGGTGGTCCGGTAAAACCTGGATGTAGCGCATGGTGGTTTCCACCTTCGCATGACCGGCCAGCTCCTGTACCACCGGCAGAGGCTCCCGCAAGTCATTCACCAGGTACGAGATAAAGGTGTGCCTCAGACCGTGCAGGGTCCCACGATCAACCTCTGCCAATCTCCGCACTTCTGCAAACTTTTTGGACCAATCAGACTTGTCGCGGAACTGCGGGAAAAAGTCAGCCCCGTCCGGGTTGTAGAATAAAACCCGCTCTCGGGCATCCTGGGCAGCATCTGACAGCGGCACGATCCGACTCTTCCCGGTCTTGGTTTCAAGATTATCCTCCGGGTCGTTCAGAATCTGAACTTCCTCCCGCCCCACATACGCCTTACGCTGCATCACAATCTCACCCCGACGAAGGCCGGTGTTGGCGACAAACTGCCAGGTCGCGGCAAAGACGGGATTGGATGCCTCATAGAGTGCGATCAGTTCCGGTTTACGAAAGCAGTGGATTTTGTTCTGTTGCACCTTCATCCCGAACTCTAAATTCCCGAGAGGGGAGTTGGGGATCTTCGAGGGGACCGCCGACTTCAAAGACTTGCGTAGCGTCATCCACTCGCCCTGTAGGGTAGAGGGCATGATCTCAGCAAGCCGCCGCACCTTGTACTTCTTCCAGGCATCGGCCCACTTCTGCTCTCCCGCATCCAACCTCAAATCCCCAAACCCACCTACCAGATGCGCCATGATCCCGTTCACCTTGCCGTAGGTTTTTGGAAAATCATGCCGGTATTCAGTTAAGTATTCCGAGGCGTATTCCTTAAACAATGGCCCACGGGTTGCGCTCTGGAATAAGGGCGACTCCACACGGAGCCCGAGCTTTCTGGATCGTTCCTCGCTACTGGCTTGTTCCAGCAGAAGGTTGGCCTGCCTTTTCGGGATCACCCCCAGATACTTCTTCCGGCGTTTATCATTCACATCCTTGTAAACTAGAACAAGGGCTTGCTTGTTTTTGGAATGTTTTTGTAAATATGCCATTACTTTTCTCCTAGTTTTATTTGCAACAGTTCCAGAGCGCCCTCGGACATAGCTCTATAGCCTACGCCGCCAGGCGTCTGTCGCCACTTCTCAACTGTCGTTTGTTGGACACGGACCAGCCCCGCAACATCGGAGCTGGTCAGCCCGTGCTTGCTCATCAGTTTGATGAGTTTCTGGTTAGTGGTAGCCATTAGTCAATCATCACTAGGCGATGTTCGCCACAGTCCATCACCACCACTTCGCCAGATGCTTTCGTAACAAACACATGAAGGTCACCGAGGGAGGTCTTGCGAACTTCAAAAAATTCCTGGTTCTTTTTGAAATCTTCCACGCTGTCCCTAGTCGTGGTGATGTCATCGGCACTTGCGTACTCATAACCGACATTCTCGTTGATTGCGGATACCATCTTTTCAATTTGATCTTTCATTTCAGCTCTCCTTGTCTAAGTCTCATCAGTGACGCTGTTTGCGCCAGACCGGCTCACGCCGGTTTCGACTAGTGTTTACCAATGTGGGCCGACAGTTTTTGTGCGACCCGTCCGAAATATTCACCCCCCGCGATGATGTAATCATCGTGGTCGTGACCTTCTCTAAAATCAATCTGACACCGATTGTCCAGGTCGCTTTGGAAAACCTTCAGTACCTCGACGTTAACGAGCGTTGATGGTTTCACTTTATTTGCCAACCACTCTTTGAGAAATGCAATGTAGTCATCTTGGAGTGATTGCGGGTCGATGCCATCAGCCGCCTCGATAAAGGCCGAGACTTCCGAATAGGTGTAGTCGGAATGCTTGCCTTTGCCGCATTTGAAGTTGATGCCAAAAGGTATGTTCATCTTTACTCTCCTGTATAGAGGGTCTCGTCCTCAACAATGACTCGATCAATAAGTTCACCGTTTCCATCCACATAGAATCTCTCTTTAATTAAATCGACGCGAACACAATCATCGTCAGTTATTGTCCAGTTTTTAAAATATTTCAGCGCGTCCCTCTTCGTATCAAAAACAAAAGTCTCCAAAACCTCTCCATCTCCATCAATCAGTTGAAGACCCCATTCGTGGTTTCGTGGTCTCACCATCTTTACTCTCCTGTTTTAGTTGACACTGACAAACCGTGTTGGCTTGTCGCTGTTAACTCTCCTTCTTGCAGCCTCGTCGTCGAGGGCCTGGTCGGGTCTTTCCCGGCTCGGTTGTCAGGGTCTCTTGTCTTTCGATTCCCCCCGCTGATGTGGTTATTATAGCACAACGTGCTACGTTTAGGGAATAAAAAAGACCAAATAAACGAACAAAGAAATGCACTAAATCAACCACTTACCACGCACCGCTCAATAGCGTAGTCCAGGTCCCGCCGCCGGTACTGTTTTTTACCCATGAAGATTGCAAAGGGGAGATCATAGTCGGGTTTCTTTTTTCGGAACTGGGCAAAGGAAACTCCGCAATAGTGGGCGGCTTCCTTTTCTGTCAGCCAATCTTTACCGGCTAAATCAAACACTGGAAAGATGCTGCCTCGATGCCAGAGAACAGGGATAGGAATCTCAACCGCGAATTAACTCCTCCAGCTCCTTGTCGGTGATGTAACGGGCAGGGATGTAGGAACCGCCACCTGGGAGTGCGTACACCTGGACCTTTAACTCAACAGGGTTTGGAATTTTCGTGTCAGATTTTATAGGCCAAGTTTTTGGCGCGAGAAGGTAGCCAGCGAGTGTCACGGGTTCCATAAAGTTCTCCTAATGCCGCGCCCCCAAGCCGAAGGCGCGGCGGTTGTAGGGATGTTCCGGTTTTTAGCTCCTTGTTACCAGGCCAGGTCGTCTGCCTGCTGGGCCGGTGATTGATCGGGCAGGGGTCCGAAGTCATCGTGACCATCACCATCTGCGATCTTTTGAACCGCCTGGAGATAAATGGTCACGCCCTTATTGCCCCCGGCATCGTATGGGGCAATTTTGATGTTTGCTCGGGCAGTGTCGCCTTTGCGAAGACTGGATTTGTCGATCTCCGAATTGTCAGCTCCGACGATACGGACATCGTATTTACTCTTGGCCTTTATCGAGTACATCCCCTGACGGTCCTTGTGGACCTTCACCGGGTTGTGTCCCTCACCAGATCCGGCCTTTTCTACAGCCTCAGTAATCTCAGTAAGGCCGGTGTCATCAGTACCGAAGATCATCTCAACATCGAACTTGGACGAGTATTCATCTGGTTTAGTCAGATGCACCCAGCCGCACTCAAAGGGTTTAGTGGTTAAAGTGATTTCGTTTGCTTTCATAACGTGCCTCTTGCATTCATCAAGGATGGGAAAAACACCGAATCTGGCCCCAGATCGGCGTAACTTTTGGTGTGGGGAGAGAGTCAGCACACGGCCTTCCAGGTCACTGCTTTAGTGCCATTGACCGTACAAATGTTTCTCCCCCACTGGGTTGCCAGCCCCTGTTTTTTCAGGTCCGGTAATCGCCTTGCGGTAAGATGGCGATCCACCCCCATCATGTCGGCCAGTTCGGCGCTGGTCACAAACGCCTCTGCCTTGGTGGCTGCCCGAAGTGCTGACAGAACCTGGTTGCACTGCAATTCAACATCCACCCGTTCAGCGGCCTCTCTGGAGGTCACAGGGTCACTTTTGCGGTATCTGGCTGCATGAGCGGCAGTGTCGGCTACAAGATTTCGGGCTAGGGTCATATTGGTTGTCCTCACTTTATTGCCCGGTCGATTTCAAAAGCCATGCTTTTCATAGCCGCCAGAACCGGCGCAAAGTTTCGGTAACGGTCATCTAGTTCGATGTTCCGTAGCTTGTATTCATGCCCATCTTTGGGCAGTTTGAACAAAAATAATTTGTCTACTGGCTTGCCGAACGACTGTTCAACTGCGGCTGCGTACAGCGCCATCTGCCACACGTAGTCCCGCTTATTTTCTTTAGCGGTTTTGAAGTCACCGATGCAATGCTCGGTGCCCAAGTTGAACCGGACATCTAAGGTTCCGGCGTACTCGAAATATTGACCGTGGAGTGTTCCTTCGTAATAAACAACTTCCTCGGATGAGATGTAATCGGGGTTTACATCGTCCGACCAAGAAATATAGGGCGCGATGGCGGCTTTCAGACCATCATTCTTTGGTTGTGTGGGCTCGGGTCCTCGCCCCATTTTCCAAAGGACGTAGGTTTCCAAGATCCCATGCCCGGCATGACCAAACGCTATCGCCTGGCTGGATGTGGATCGGTGGGCCTTCTTTATTTGCTGCACATAACTTTGGTAATTGACCTCATCAATTTGAATCTTGGAGGTAGCCACATCCAACAAAATACTTTCTGCCTGCGCTCCGGCCATCTTCGCGGTCCAGGGGATGCGCCACCCGTGGTCGCCGGTCATCTCAGCGATCTTGGTTACCCCCATAACCTCTTTGCCGTTCCGAAAATACTTATGTCGGTCAGGGTCGAATTTCAGTTCAATGCCGTTGGGTAGGTTGATCGTCTTCAGCATAAATGCTCCGTAGTTGATTGGGTTTGATACCGTGTCGCTTGGCGACATTGCGAATGGCTTTCTTGCTGGCTTTATGTAGGGCAAGGACGTAGGTTTCCAACATCAGCTCCATAAATTCCTTGGTCATCATCTCCCCAAAAACGTGCTCGAATTCTTTGTCCACTTCGTAGGTCAAATCTTCATCTGAACTCGGCATGAAGCACCTCCGTGCGTTGGATCAGTAAGCTCATTTCATCCTCGGTTAAACTTGATGATGCTCTTGGACGCTGGATTGTTTTGTCGTTGATCGTGGTTGGCTCACACCCAAGGAACTCGGACTTGACCCAATCCTTCACTTCCTCAAACGAATGTCCGGTCGCATTAGCGATACCGTGGAGGAGGGTGTGGAAATAATCGTTCTGCGGGTTTGATCGCCGCTTGCGGTGGATGTGCACCTCGTACACTTTTCCTTGTTCGGTGAATTCCCGAGCCTTTGTCAGGTTGGCCTTGATGTCTTCCCAGTTCACACGGTCAACGCAAAAACGCACATTTATAGAATTTTCCATGTCGTTCCCTCTAGTTGATGCCAGTAGCGTAGAGCCTGCAAAGCGTGTCTTGATTTCACAAAGTCACGCTCAAGGTTGTGGGCGCGGCCATCAGCCTCGTCGTGACAGGAATGGCAGGCCGGGCAACCAAAATAACCCTTCAAGCCAAGGCCAAACCCACACGCTAAGTCGCGAAAGTGAGCGTAGACAACCGTGTCCGGCGCTTTGCAGATGCCCTCGAATTTCAACCAACAGGGCTGACCCTTGACGGATTCCCGCAATTTTTTCAGCACACCAGGAGAAGGTTTCTCGGATTTGAAAAAACTCCGGTGACCTTCGCCGGTCCACACTAGATCGGTCATCACCACCCTAAAAGGGCGCAGCAAACTACATACGCGCCAGGTAGGATGATGAACATCGAGATAACATCAAGCACGATTTTCATTTGAAAAGTCCTGTGGTGGTGGACATGAGATAGGGGGATGTAGAGCGTAGGTTCGCCGTCTAGGCAAAAAAATTCCCACCGGCAGTGCCGATGGGGGTAGGTTTTTATGCACTGGTGAATTCCACCCAGTCACCCCAATCCTCCCTTTTGAATTCTTCAATCGCGTTGAGTCTGCGTGTCAACATGGTCTGGCGCTCAACTGAGGTGGGGTGCGTCCATGTCTGGGTCGCGACCAGCGTACCAAGGAACCGGCGTTTTAGGATGTGTTTTTTGCCTTTGATCGTGCCGCCTGGCAAAACAATATCTGATGGGGAGGTCGAATAGGGCGCAGTCGTAAGTTGAATAGGCTGCGCCGCCGAGTATTCATAGAAATGGCCTTCCAAAGTCGGAAACGCATCGCCCGTACCTAAATAATGCGTGAACCCAGCCACCACTGTGGGGCGTTGGTTCACCGGCTCGTAATCAGTCCCCAGATGGCCGAGTTCTGTCAGCCATATCGAAAACTCACCTTGGGAGGGCAGAATATTGTGGGAGAAAAAAAGAATCGTGCCTCGCGGCAGGGCTGGAAAAACCGATGCCGTCATCTGCATTGAAAATGTTGGAGTCCTAACGTGGTCTTTGTCATGGACAAGAATGGCGAAACTCGGAAACTCATCCGGTCGCAACTTCCACTCTTTAATGCAGTCTGGGAGAAGCTTTGAATCATCAAAACCGATATCTTTGGCGAGATCGTGGGGCTCAACGGTCGGCACGATCATAATGGTTTCTGCGTTCGGCCCGGCTTTCAGATTCAGCGGTCGGGTGAACGCAGTTTTATCGGCGGTATCATCCTTGCTGTAGACACCATCATCCACGCCGGTCAACAGCCACTCAACTGAGACACCTGTGAGGTGGCAAAAAGTTGGAATACGCTCTTTTGAGATTTGGCCGGTCTGCGCCCAGTTGGACACCACCCTCGAACCGACACCGCAAAGCTCTGCGATCTCCCCAAAAGCAAGTTCTGAATTTTCGGCGGCGACCCGGACACGGTTTGCCACCGCATCATTATCTACTTCAAAGCGATCCTTGAAATCTGACAGGTTTTTTTTAGCCTGGACAAGGCGGAGTGATTTTTCTGTTTTCATAGAGGTGCCCTTTTGAGCTTTGGCTTCCTCTAATTCTAGTATTTCCTTGGGGCCAATCATCATGTCCTTTTCTCCGACAAAAATATTTGACGAACGTAGAGTACAGCAGTACAGTCACCATGTCAAAAGTAATGCGTAGCGATACAACGTATTAAACCAGTATGCCCGAAACCATACTTAACCCCATCAAAACTAAGGTAAATGCCCTCCGCCAGGGCCAAATGGCGGCTTCTCCTCCTCCAACTATTGCCCCCTCCGGGGGGCTTTTTTGGGGTGGTGGAACTCCGCAGGCGAGAACCTTCTGCGTATATATCGGAATCTTGGGCGAAGGGTATTACGAAAACTCACCCAAAAATCAATGGGCCATGTTTGTGGATGACCCATCGGATACCGAGTGGGATTTTCTGGATGGGCATGACCTTTGGATATGGGTTTGTGGATTCACCCCGAGAGGAAAGATCCGCGACCTTGTGAAAGAAGCTGATCGTTACGCCGTACGAATCATTGTCTACGACAAATTAAGTTGTGAGCGCCTGTCGTTGGCGCGGTACTGCTGATGCCGATCACTCGGCTACGCCACGCTGATGCACCGTACACCATGCTGCCAGTGGACACTGTGCAAGAGGTCACTGATGTTGTCGCCCTGGGGATGTGGGCTTACCTCCAAAGTCAGCCGGAAGATTGGATTGTCCGGCAAGGTCAGATTTGCGCCCATTTCCATATCGGCAGGGACAAGTGCCGCAACGCTGTCAAGGCGTTGAAAGATGTGGGGCTGTGGACTGAGGAAGTCGAGCAGGGTGAGGGCGGGAAGATCATCGGGCGGATAGCGACGATTCATTACGAACCCGTCCCCCTGAAAACCCGTAGGACGGTCACCACACTACTGAAAAACCGTAGGCCGGAAAAACCGTCTGCCGGTAAACCACCCCCTACAAAAGAAGAAGTAATACAAAAGAAGAAGAAGAACAAAATAGATAGGCCAGATTTTATTTCCAAAAAGGTTTGGGATGCTTGGTTGGCATTTCGCAAAGAAAGAGGTTGGCCTATGACACTAACCTCTGCACGTTTGTTGGTAGAGAAACTGGAAAGAGCCCGCGCCGCCGGAGCCACCCCCACCGAGTTAGAGGACGAGATCAACACTGCCATTGAACGTGGATGGCGCACCATCTACCCCCAAGCCCTGAAGGTCAAACCCGCGAGGATCAAAGATTGGATTTAACGCTACAAGAGATCGACTGGCACAAGTACATGGACCCGGAGGAGGCTGGAAATATCCGATCCCCAGCCGAATACAGCGCGGAAGCCTGGGATGTGTTGCAGGGCATCTCATCTGGCCGGGGTGCTGCAACCCCGTGGGGCAAACTGAACGACCACTTCCAGCTCCGCCCGTCTGAATTTTCCGTATGGGCTGGTCAGAACGGTTCCGGCAAGTCACTACTCACCAGTTCCTTCGCAACAACCCTGGCATCCCAGAAACTCACAACGGTCATCTTCTCTCCTGAGATGACCGCGCAAGCCCAGGTCGCCAGACTTGTCCGCCAAACCACTGGCCTGGCAGCTCCGGCGAAAGAGTTGCACCAAGAGGCGTTGGAGTGGCTTGAAGGCCGGGTTTACCTCTACGTCCGTCAGGACGCTCCTCCAGAAGACGAGCTGATAGGCGTTATGCGGTTCTGCCGTCAGGAGCTTGGTTGTTATCTGTTTGTCGTCGATTCGCTGATGAAAGCCATTCCAGGCACGGACGATTACAACCGGCAAAAGAACTTCTGCAACCGCCTGGCGATGGAGTCCAGAGACTCCGGTATCCACATCGCCCTGGTAGCCCACACCCGTAAATCCCAACGCGACACAGATTCTCAGGACCGGATGGATATACGCGGAGCGGGGGAGATTTCCGATCTTGCGGATGCAGTTGGGATATTGAATCGGAACCGGGAACAAGAGCGCAAGGTGGAGATTGAATTCGACTATGAGCCAACCGACCCCCACGCCTTCCTCCGTATTGCCAAACAGCGACACGGCAGCGGCTGGGAAGGAAACATCGGCCTGTACTTTGACCAAGCAAGTCAGACCTTCCTCGATACCGAAGGACAGTTACCAGTATCTCACTTACTGTGCGGCGAAATACGCCCACCTGAACCGGAATAAACGAACTCCAAGGGGCATACCGTGGCCGAAATGGTTTTATGAAAAGTTTGGGACCGATCTTTTTGAATATGTCCGTCACGCGAGAGCGGTGGATTTAAGGAGTCGGTTTAGATGATGAACATCCTTTCACTCGGTGCCGGTGTGCAATCCTCCACGATGGCACTGATGGCAGCAGAGGGTGAGTTAACCCCAATGCCAGATTGTGCGATCTTTGCTGATACCGGCGCAGAACCCAAGCACGTTTACGAGTTCCTTGATTACGTTGAGTCGCTTGTGCCGTTCCCAGTGTATCGGGTGATGGAGGGAGAGGGGTTGGAATTGAGTGTTTTAGGGGCGACTGATGGAGGTAGGTGCGCCACGCCTCCCTTTTTCACCCTTAGAGCAGATGGGGAAAGAGGTATTTTGCAGAGGCAATGCACCACTGATTACAAGATCAAACCTATCCAAAAAAAGGTCAGAGAATTGATGGGTTTAAGGAAAGGTCAGAGAGGCCCGAAAGAAACCGCTGTTCAAATGTGGATTGGCATCTCGATGGATGAGTCCGTGAGGATGAAACCCAACCAGACCAAGTGGATTGAGAATATCTGGCCTTTGATTGATATAGAAATGTACCGCTATGACTGTATCAACTGGATGCGGGAACATGGATACCGTGAGCCAAGCAAATCGGCCTGTTATTTTTGCCCTTATCACGACAACGCCACTTGGCAAAGCATGAAAGAAAATGACACGGATTCGTGGTTCCGTGCATTAGTTATGGATTCCGCAATTCGCTCTGGTTTATCGGGAGTCGATAGTGATGTTTATCTGCACCGATCCATGCAACCCCTGACCAAATGTGACTTTGACCCTGACCGTGACCAGTTCGATATGTTTGACAACGAATGTGAAGGAATGTGCGGGGTTTGATGTCACCAACCCAACTCAGCCTAAAAAAACTACGTGACGAGGGTTACACAGCCTGGGTCGTGGAGACATACAACCACATCACCAAACAGCGGAGGGACTTGTGGAATTTCGCAGACATTTTGGCGATACGGAAGGACGACATCCTGGCTGTCCAAGCCACCAGCTATTCCAACATCTCATCAAGAGTCAAGAAAATATCTTGGGCCGAGGAGGTGGATGCAGTCCGCCAAGCGGGGATTCGGATCGAGGTGTGGGGCTGGCATCAACCGAAAGGGAAGGGTACGACATGGAAGCTGAGAGTCGTAGACTGCTCATAGAACTCGCCAATGGCGGGACCCTGCTGTGCCCACAGAGCATGGTGCAGCGTATCTCACGCCATGACAGGGACGGGCGTTCATGGGTGGTGACACATGACCATCAGAAGCATGAGGTATCCGACCAGGAAGCCGGGCGGCTTATGGAACTCCTGTTTGAGTCTTGAGAAATTGAAACTGCTGGCTGCAAAACCTAATCGCTGGGAGCGTGGATCTGGTAAGGCTGAATTGACCTGGGAGGATGTGGCCTCGGCACTCTCCAGGCGCGACCCAATCCACAGCCTCTATGCCCGAGTCTGCTATGCAGGCGACCGCAGCGCAATCCGCAAACTGGAACATCAGCTCCGTCATATCCTGATCGAACATCCCGACCTTCAGGACTCCATTATCGAGGTACGGGCATTTCGTAAGTTGGTATGGCTGACATTATGTGAGGCCGCCACAGGCCAGTCGTTCCCGATTGCTGATCAAACCTGGCCTGCTGACAAAATAAGACTGCTCGGATTAAAAACTCGAGGCCGCTGGTACAGGACTTACGCTGTCATTTATCAGATTACCCAGGGCATCTTTGCTGACATGGATCAGCGTGTGCTTCGAACCCTCAAGACCAAACTGGCTGATCCCGTTATCATGTAGCGTGTATCAATATTGGTACACCTGTGTTATAGTATTTGTAAGATGAACGAATACTGCGAGCTGCCTTCTGGCGGCTTTTTTTATGGCTGGTCGGTACTACGACCTCGCGGCTGACACCGAAATAGACCTCGACCTAGAGGAATCAGAAGCAGTATACCTCGGCTATCGCCGCCGCCTCACGGACACCCCTGACTCCGAATGGTACGGCGCACAAGACCCAGTAGAGCGCGAACGTAAACGGCTCGCCAGGCATGGCAGGGCAGACTGGTACGTAAACAACACAACCACCCGTGATCCTCCTGTCGCAGTTGTCTCAGGTGATGATGTAGAGGAGTGGATGTAAACCTGGCGCTTATCTCACAGGGAAAGACCTGTGGGAAATGTGGGCACGAAAAACCGCCCTCGGATTTTAATCGCAACCGAACTCGGGCAGACGGATTACAGGACTGGTGCCATGATTGCCACGGTCCAGCGGTCAGGAAGTCCCAGTTACAGCGGGACTATGGGATCACACCAGAAGACTACGATGAGATGTACCAGGCGCAGGGTGGATGTTGTATTGGATGTACGAAACACCAATCCGAGCTGACAAAGACACTCCATGTGGACCACAATCACGACACAGGCAAAGTGCGCGGCCTTCTCTGCTACCACTGCAACCTGATAGCAGGGCACGCTAAAGACCAGCCCAGGACGCTTCAGCGGATAGCAGAGTATCTGACCGCAGACGGGTACACAACGGACACTCTTAAACTGTTGCGCCTTCGCGGTTACTTCAATCCCCCAAGAGAAGAACACAGTAGAGCCAGTAAGGGCTAGTAGATGTGAGGTTGTGGATGTGGAGT
>Ga0098055_1001449_pt1 | contig 12875 bp, 19 predicted proteins | sample 17_taG_FD_75107 | JGI IMG/M metagenome (GOLD analysis project Ga0098055, IMG submission 75107) | Marine viral communities from the Subarctic Pacific Ocean - 17_ETSP_OMZ_AT15314 metaG | ecosystem: Environmental > Aquatic > Marine > Oceanic | place: Pacific Ocean | collected 2015-01-18 | reverse complement strand
TAGGTTATAGCGCACTGAGCTCCATCACTACAGGTAGTGGTAACATTGCCATTGGGCCACGGACGGCGCCAACCACAAATGAGACCGCGGGGAGCGATTCTCCGGTATTTAATGTAACAACGGAAGACAATCGCATTGTTATGGGTCACACCGCGATTACCAATGCCTATGTACAAGTTGCTTGGGAGGTTACATCAGATGCTCGTGATAAGATGAACTTTGCTGAAGTGCCGTACGGTTTAGATTTTATTAATGAATTAGAACCAATAACTTATCAGTTTAAAGTAGACCGTAATACTGAAACGCCACATGGCCCTCAACGGTTTGGATTTAAAGCTCAAGATATTCTTGCATTAGAGGGCAGTAACCCAATTATTATTGATACCGAAGATCCAGAAAACTTGAAGTATAATGGTGAGCATCTTGTTCCTGTATTGGTAAATGCAGTTAAAGAATTGACCGCGCGTCTTGAAGCAGCTGGACTATAAATAATAATTAATTAATTCCACACCACACTTTAATCATGACAATTAACTTCCCATCAAGCCCCACTATAGGGGACACTTACACTTACAATGGACTTATTTACGTATGGGGCGGCGCCCACTGGGAAAGCCACGTCAAGAAGTCATTTATAAAAGCGGGCGCAGATCCTTATGTTGAAAAAACCGGAGATACAATAAACGGTGGACTTCTCATTAGCAACGCGCCCCCAGCTGGCGACGGCAGCACCGATTACCTTGGAATGGAAAGAAGTGGGGAAGGTAGTCTCGATCCTTTTGTGGCAACTTCAGCGGCTACCGAAGAAAGTGATCCTGATAATACAGTGATGACAAAAGGTTATATTGACGAAAGATCATTAGCTTTAGCAGTAGAACTTCATGCAATGGATCAGAAGCTATCAGGAGAAATCACTGACGATATATTAATGTATCTTGATGCTTCCAATCCTATTTCTTACAGAACTGGTACTGAAGACGGTGTTTCATTGGGTGCTAACGTCTGGTGTGATTTAAGTGGAAATGGGCATCATGCCACTGTAGTAGACAGCGATAATATCGGTCTTGAAGGTAAGTTTCATTGGCCTAAAAACAATGATAACGGTCAAAGTCACATAATACTTCCCCATGCTGCCGCGCAAAGTATAACAAACAACGAATGGACTTTGGAGTTTGTAATGAGACCTTATGATAATGGGACTGATGGACATTACTTCAGTTCAATGGCCAAGGCTGATCAATATGAATTGATGCTCCTAATGGTTAAAAATGAGAAGTTAGGGGCATGGGGCGGAAATAAGCAGATTCCTTTTAATGAGTACGAAGTGACCCACTTTGCTATAACTGGTAGTAGCAATGATGAAGGGATTATGTACAAAGATGGGGTCAATGAGGGTATTTCTAATAGAATCAGAGACATAAGTCAAGTTGAGGACGGAGCCTGGATTTTAAACCAAGACCAGGATTCGGTGGGCGGCAGCTTCGATGGCAGCCAAAACTATAGAGGCAGCATGTATGTGGTCAAATTGTATAATAGAATACTTAGCGACGAAGAAATTCAAATAAATAGTCAAGTTCTTCTTGACAAATTTGGCTAAAGTCTCTCTCTAAATTTTTTAATTCATTAATATAACTTAATTCTTATGAGCATAACTTTTCCTAGTTCACCTGCATACGGGGATATCTATAATTGGGAGCATCCTGGTGGCAGCTACATCGCATCCAGCGATTATGTATTTGACGGCACAAAATGGATCGGCGCTGGTAACCTTGCCGTTAAGGGCTCCGGAGGGGGGAGCCAATATCTTGCAAGACACGACACAGATAATTTGGTCGGTGACACAATGACCGGTAATTTAAAAATTAAACACTCACCTTCTCTAACTTCTGAACTAAGAATAGATGGGTCTGCTCATTTTGGGGGGCCAATAAATGGCGCCCATACGTCACCCCAGCACGAAGATGATGTAATGATAACCAAGGAATACACTGAGAAAGAAATAGAAGTGTTAGAGGGAATCCTAGCCAATCTCACAGAAATTATGGAGGACCGCGGGTTAATTTGAAAATGAAACATTAAACGGGTACATGTCGTGGACGGCAATAGCCCACGGTGGTGACAAGTTTGTTGCTTTTGCAAAAAATTCCCTCTATTTGGCGAGCAATAAGACCAACAATATGTCATGTATAATTTTTTCCACTTTACCGCACAGCGATAAAACTTTTACACACACACAATGACTTCATATTATTCTTTTCCGCCTAAAGTCGGAGACCCGACCATTACTCCTGGTAGTACCCATTCACTATACAATTATCTTTTTAAGGTACAAAGCACGTATACTTCAGGCAATATTCCTAATTGGATGGGCCATCCATTTTCGACAGATTCTGCATATTCGGAAAATGTATACACAGGGCCCAATGACACTAACTACATGCAGTTTCATGATGGCTCCTCGGTTTTAAAAATGGGAGACATAATGTATGGTAGTTTAAAATTTAATGATGGTGGTGGTACAACCAATATTGAAATATTTAAATCAGACGGTGGTGGTGACTATTCTAGTTATTTTGCAGGAAAAGTAACTTCGTTAAAAACTGAAGTATCTGACCAAGACAATACACTGGCGACAAAATCATATTATGACGAAATAGGTGCAGAATTAGAGGCTACTATACAAGAATATAAGGATATAGTTTTTGCTCCGGTTCCACCTACTAGCTGGACCTTTGCTGATCCAGGTTCAATAAACGCTATGCGATCACTAGCCTACGGCGACGGAAGGTTTGTTGGAGTTGGATGGGGAGCGGCAGCTTATTCGTTTGACGGTATTGATTGGTCGCTGACATCAGTACCTCAACAACACGCGTCTTACACTGATGTGACCTACGGCAACGGCTTGTTTGTTGCGATTACGATCGGCAGCTTGAATAATAGTGATCAGAACCAGGACAGAATAATGCATTCCCCCGATGGTCAAACTTGGACTTCCCAGTCAGGGGCAGAAGAAAATGCATGGAAATCAATAACCTACGGCGGCGGTAAGTTTGTTGCGATTGCATCGAATGGAGACCACCGTGTAATGTGGTCAACTGATGGTGTTACTTGGAATGCCGCTGACGCAACAGCACAATTTGCGTGGTCTGGAGTGACCTACGGCAACGGCAAGTTTGTTGCGGTTTCAGAAAATAGTGATAACACTTCCGAACGTGTGATGTATTCAAGTGATGCTATTACTTGGACTCCGGCAGTAGCAGCAAACGAGATCGCTTGGTATTCAGTTACCTATGGGAACGGTAAGTTCGTTGCAGTTTCACCTGCCGCAGGTAATGTTGATCAGGTAATGTGGTCAACTGATGCTATTAATTGGGTACCTGCCACGGCAGTAAATCAGAATGATTGGCAGACAGTAACCTTTGGGGACGGACAGTATGTTGCAACTTCATTAAATGATACCTATGGCGATCAAATCATGTATTCCACTGATGCTATTACTTGGACAGGTGCGGCAGCCACGAGTCCCTGGAGAGGATGGGTGGATGTCGTTTACGGTGGCGATAAATTTGTTGCAGTCGGCAGAGACATGAGCAACTACAGCACCGACAGCTATGTAATGTACTCCACCGACGTATAATGTAACATAGCAAGCACTTCTAACTTACGTAAAGCCATTTAAAGCTAAGGTGCTACATAAAAAACATACAAGAATAGGGAGGCGGCCATTACGGCTACCTCCCTTTTTTTGTTTAAAATCACCAATCAAGTGACATTTCACTATCCGATTGTGCTTTAAAAGTTCCGATACTTTCTACCGGTGTTGCATAATCATCTGCGCCCTTACTTCTGTTTGCTGATGCCAACGAAGGTCTAAGATTAGCACGTCTATAGTGGAAATTCATCCATGAGCTTTCTAAATCTTTTTCTTTGATTTTCTTATTATTAGGTGGGCCAGCTAACATCACATCACAATACGTCAATCCTTCAAACGCTAACCACTCATCACACAGCTCAGCGAAACAAGAACCATAGTGATCAATATCAATTTTCATGGATTGGCGCAATAGCTTTCCAGTATTACAACACTCAGCGAAGCCCCAATCGATATTTTTACGGGCCTTTTTCATCTGATAACTCACTGCATTACGCATGGCACCTCGCACCTTTTTATAGTGGGCATTTTCGGGTGTATCAGTCGCTTCTCTCTTTTTAGCAGGGAACAATGCATCGACAAGTTGCTGTTTTGGCACCATCACATCATGAGACTTCCCATCCTTTTCAGAAATCGTACGCAACACAATCATCTTTACTTTTCTCGGCCCAATCTGCTTATTGGCTACACGAACTTCAGTACAAGCACGATTTGCAACAACCGTCCACTTATCACACATACCACAGGCCTGAAGCACAAATAATCCGGGCTTACCAATAAGTTTTGCCCCGGCTCTATGATTAGTGATAATAGCCGTTAGTGTTTTAGAAAACGAGCCTTTGCCGTGTTCTTCCCCCTGTATGGTTAGTTTCTTTAGGGCCATGAGTTTACTTTTGAGTTTTTTGAGTAAAATAACTATAGAAGATTCTTACCCACACCTATGGCAACTAAACAAGAATGGGATCAGCGATGGACCTCTCTTAGCGATGAGGCATTACAAGCTGTCGCCCTTGTACGTATGGTGGAGTGTGCTAATGGCACTGTGCAGTATGCGTTCCGCGGCAATGATAAGGGAGCGCTTAGTATCGAACAAACACGAGAAGCCATGGCCCTATCTATGGGCATTATCAAAACAAAAACAATGCCTGATGGTACAAAACTTCCAGAAGAAATTCATGAAGTGATGAATGATATGCGTCGTCTTTACATTGATGGCTTCAAAAATCAAAATGAAGAAGCATTTGAAGAATTTATGGTGGCATCTATTGCTAATGTTAAAGCTATGGGTCGGGCACGATTAGACGCAGCAGAGCGTTATGTAAGAGAAAACTTCACTGATGTGTTCACAGAATCTTACATTACATACGGCCGGTACTACTTAGATAACTTGGTGGCTTGAGTTATGGGAACTAAGCAAATTTTTATCATCCTTGTTAGCGGACTTGCTATTACTTTTTTGAATGTATGGGCAGCGGAACGCGATACTAAATTATTTGACGCGTATCATCAGACAGAGGGGGTGGTTTGGAAATGAACAAAACAAAAACTTTTTGGTTTTTTGCAACTTTCGTATCACTTTGTTTATCAGTTGCCTTTGCTTCTTGGGAACCGACAGCACCTACCACCAAATATGATTATGGAGAAGTGAAATGAGGAGATGAGTAAAAAACAGTATTGCCCAAATGCAAGAATGGTTCTCTCACCGTATGAGGATCAAATGATTGAAGTCAAAGCGCGTCTCAAGGAGTTTAGAGATCACCCAACAAGAGAAGATTTGAGATCTGCAATATTTGTTCCGGCAATTCTCAAACCATTCGATGGTTCTTGTGAAATTCATTTGCACCACCTATGGATTTTGCACAGACACCTACAATCCGTAAATTGTCGCTTGCACAAAGGAAGATGGACAGAGTTTATTGGTAGTGTTTATAGTTACAAAAGATTAGGCGGTAAATCAAATGAGCGCGGTCTCAAGGGAACATGGGACTTTGGTGTGCTTCCAGTGGAAACATTAAACAATTAAATCATGACAATTGACAAAACTTGGAAAGCGATGAATGACCTTGATGAGGCTTTCTCACGAATTACAACTCTGGACTTTTTAGCAGAACAACTTCAAGGAGCAATCGATTCCCAAAACGAACTAGAAATTGTAGACGCTTGTCTTGCGATGAATGCTTTTATCCCAGTATACACAAAAAACTGGGACCACAAGTTTAAGACCGCTTGGGACCAAATTATTACCTCACCTACACAAAATGACGATGAGTGAAAAAGTAGACGCTTACATTAAAATTTATAATAACTGGACAAAAGACTATTACTTCTACAAATACTTAGAAGTCCTTGCTTATCTCAGAGAAAGCATGACTAAAGAAGAAGCAAGAGAACTTTCAATTCGTATTATTCCTTCACGATACTAATGGCACTATCACAATCCGTTTCAGACTCACTTAAAGAAGCAGAATCACACATTCGCAATGCACTATCTTATGCATCGAGGCAAGAACGACCAAGCACCTGCGCTGCTATTGCTAAACTTATGACTGACATAGAAAATGTCAAAGGTATTGATGAAATCCTTGATAGGCTGGACGAAGAGAATCTAAAAAACTTTAACAACCAATAAATTTACTCGCCAACTCTTTGGTTATAATAAATTCGTTAAGCAAAGGAGATTGCGCTATTGGGCGCCGCACCTGACACAATTAATTTCGCTGAGTGCAAGCAGAAATCTAGCACTTGGGCTAAAGAACGACTCCACGATAGTAAAACTTTAATCGTGGATACAGAGACTACGGGCATCCTTCGTCAAGATCCTGAGACAGAAATCTGTCAAATCTCTGTGATTAATACTAAAGGACAACCTGTTCTTTCTATGTTGCTCAACCCCGGAAGACCTATTCCTTTTGTTGTGCAAAAGATCCACGGAATAACATCCGAGGATGTTAAAGATGCGCCTACGTTTAGGGATGTTTCACAACTTCTCTATCAAACTTTCACTGGAAAGCACGTTGTAGCTTACAACGCATCATTCGACATCCATCTAATTTGGCATTTGTTCGATAAGTACAAGTGTCCAAAACCTGATTGCGAAGTTTCATGCGCGATGCTAGAGTATGCAGCGTGGAACAACGTATGGGATTCACGAAAAGACGACTTTAAGTGGATGAAGTTGCCTAAATTGGCATACGGTAAAGCCCATGACGCTCTAACTGATTGCGCAAGCACATTAGAGTTAATGAAGCTCATGGCCTACGAACGAGTTACAGACGACAAAGACCTCATCGCATTAGAATTTTAAGTGGCAAACAACACTAACAACTATCGCAACAATCGCGAATACGACAACATTAAAGAGCCCAGATGGTGCGTAAGCATCGAAGGACAAAAATACTATTTTCTAGATAAAGCTAAAGCAGATCGATGCTGGCAGCAATTTATTGAAGCAGAGAGCCCAGTGCTCGTTCCTTTCTCACGATATATCCGCGATCAAAACCGATGAATGAAAACGAAAAGCAAGTTTTTCTAGATTCTGAAGAAAAACGAGCACGAGCAATCCAACTAGTTATTGACGAACTTATTGACAAGAACAACCGATCTGGGACACTTCAAGTTGAAGCTGCTTTATGGGGATTGGGACGTGAAGTAGAAGATTGCTATGAAGAGCTTATCGAATATGCCCGTTGTGTCCTTCGCTCCTACATCTAATGAATGATTGCAAACTAATCTGGGCAACTCCAGGTGCTGAAAAGCTCGTTGCTTATTTAGCAAGAGTTTCTAATGTAAATGCTACAGCGGGCGATCCATCATCAAAACTTATCAGATACCTTATCAAGCACAATCACTGGTCCCCCTTTGAAATGGCTGATATGTGTTTAGAAATAAACACGACACGCGGGATTGCAGCACAAATCCTCCGTCATCGTTCATTTACCTTCCAAGAGTTTTCTCAGCGCTATGCCGATGTTTCAAAACTTGTTGAACACATCCCAACTACGGAATTGCGAACGCAAGATAAAAAGAATAGACAAAATTCTGTTGATAACTTAGATCCGTTTTTGAAGCAGGAGTTTGAGATCAAAACAGAAAAACTGTTTGCTAATTCTCAAAGTCTTTATGATGATATGTTGCGTACAGGAATCGCAAAGGAATGTGCTAGGTTTGTTCTTCCCATAGCCACCCCAACCCGCATGTATATGCATGGGACACTTCGTTCATGGATTCACTATATTGGCTTGCGATCGTCTAACGGTACTCAAAAAGAACATCGGGATATTACTGACAGTGCTCGTGATATCTTTACAGAAGAGTTTCCAGATATTGCTAAAGCATGTTGGGAAGAGCGCGAAGAAGTTAATCCGAAAGATACAGAAATTACTGAGCTGAAGGCAGAAATTGCTACGTTGAAAGCCACTATGAAAATGAACAAAGAGCATGGCTACTAAGTTCGAAGATACATTCAAAGTAGATAAAGATCCGGTTCCGCTGGTAATCATCGACATGATGGTCCATGCACACGTGGTGAATAACTACCTTGATAGAATAAAAAACTTCGTCAATCCTGAGCACGAAGATCAAGTTATCAAAGCACTTTATGCTATTGATATCAATCGTGCTCCAGAATTCCTTCCTCCTTTTGAACGTCGTATTGTTGTTGTTGCCGATCAGAAATATCAATCTGGTAAGTATGCAGGGCAATATTGGCGTGGAAAGGAAGTTGATAAAGACGAACGGATGGAGTTTATCTGGGAAGATTACGCCGAAACCGAAAAAGTAAAGGTTGAAGATCTTCAAGTAGGATACAAAGGAACGCGTGGCACCAAATCAGAACAATTGGTCAATGTGATTCGCATTGGATTTGAGTATTGCCGCGAGCACTTCCCTACTTTCTGCGAAGAAGGTTACGAAGCGGATGACATTGCTGGTGCTATTTATCGACGTAGCCGAGATTTCTCTGGATTATGTAGAGAGCGTCAAGTGTTTCTCTCCACTATAGACTGTGATTGGCATCAATTAGTTGATAACGAACACAAAGTCTATTGGGCTAACACGCGCATCCCCAGACCACGCGAAAGGTTCCAAGATCGATTACGGGGTAGTGATCAAGTGATTTATCATACACTGCACAAAGCGGGGCATGACATTGATCATCCTTCTAAGCTTGCTGAAAAGAAAGTATTAGCCGGAGATATGGGTGATAATCTTCCACCAGGTTCCCCTATTGAATACTTTGATCTTTGTGAAGAGAACCCTAAGTACAGCATCGAAAAACTGCCATGGTACGAAACCATGGTCGATGCACTCAACGATCCAGAACCAAACTGGCACCCGGAGCATATGAAAAAAGCAACCACCGCTTTAGTCAAAGCTGGTATCGAACCCATTTTCAACATAGGATAATGAAAGAACAACTATCTAAACTCATTGAAATGTACGCTTCTGCACGTGCTTCAAACAACCCTGATTTGATTCAATATGCCGCAGAACAACTAAATGAATTTCTTAACGAGGTAGAAATTAGATTGGCGACTTCTTTACAAAACAAAACCGATACGTAATTCTATAATACAAATGATCAGGGGGGCGTTTCAGCCCCTCTTTTTTGTCTGTAGGGTAAAATTATAAAAATCCTCTACACTAGTATGGCATCTTCACTAGGAAGACTGATACAACCGCTTGTAAGAGTCACCTGGGGTGGATTAACTCTAAGCGAATGGGACTACGGTGATAAACAAAAGCGACCGGTTGTATTTAATGTCTCATTCGATCTAAAATCAGGTAACAAACAAGTCAATAAGGCGTCTATGGAATTTGACCCATCTACCATTGGGTTTGACGCATACGCACAATGCACAAGTGAAGAGAATATAAAAAAGCCGATCATCATACGTATGGGATACGAGAAAGGATCTTACTTTGAGACTTCTTTTTACTTCCAAAACGTAGATTTTGTTACAGGCAAAGATCAAAGAATTACCGTAAACCTTGCGGGATTGCAGAAAAACTTGCTCACATCGCATTGGTGGAATGAATACATTGGGGATGGGATCCAGGAAAGAGATGCCAAAGAGTTGATCTCATATGTAGCACAAAAAGCTGGTATGACCGCAGAATTTACACCGGGTGCAGAAAAGTTAATAAAAGGATTGCCTAAAATCAAGAAAGCTGGAATTGTTAACCAAACCGTTGGGAACTTCTTAGTAGCACTGGCGGAAAAGTATGGCCTCACTCTGGAGTATCCAACCGGATCGGCGGATGATTCTAAAAAAATAGTTGTATCTACCGCTGCCGCCGTTGACGAAGAGCAATCCACACAGGAAAAGCCAGCTGGGGCACAAAAAATAGATATGGGCTCAGGCCGTAAAGGAAAACGATACGGATTCATAGTTGGCCCCACTTTAGTTACTTCTATAAAAAGATCAACAAAACCTTTTGGGTCTAAAGAAGAAAATGCCGACATGTCTTATGATGTCAAAGTGAAAGCTGATGACGGAGAAATAGATTCTAAGAATATTGTAGAGGAATCTAGAGTTGAGCAAGGTAAAAATGCGCCGTCTGGATCTACCTCTTCTAATGAAAAAGTCAGTATTACTGAATGCGAAGGAAAAGCCGGTGAGGCTCTCTCCGCTTGTAGGAAAAAGTTGAGAGAGAAAGCTGCCAAAAAAGCTGAATCTGAGTATTCTGACTGTTCAGTATCTGTAATGATGGTACCATATATGGTCGGAATTAGACCGTATGACTTTGTACTTTTTCCGTCTTTAAGTGGCAACTACATAGAAGATTGGGAAGTTGATTCAGTTTCCTATAAACAAGACGGTGCCGCGGTTATTATCAACATCAATGGAATAAGACCGCAAATGGGACAAGGTAACCTTATGATAGAGGGCGATTTAAAGAAGTTTAAAGAAAAAGTCGGCACACTAAAAGCCGTTAGTGACTGGCACGGATACTATTGGAGTTTAACATAATGGCTATTCCAGCCGGAGCAATCGTAAATACAGCCGTATCCTTAGTTGATGCCGGGGAGAATCCATCGGTTTCTAATGTTGTCGGTTTAACAACAAATGCAGTTGCTTTGTTTAATAACTCAGAAGCAAATAAAACTGCCCAGGCGGCATCACCATTAGTTTCCTCTTTAGCAAACACACTTGTTGGTGGTACCCCGTTTAATGCGCTTAATGTGTCTAATCAAGCTGTGAAACTGGCACAAGGATTTCTTGACCCCGCAACTGCTGACATAGTAGGATCCGTATCTGGTGGATTAAATCAATTATTCGGCACAAGCGGAATTCTGAACCCAATTGGTATTAGTGGCGGTGGTGGAAATAAACCAATTGGACTAAGAACTGATACGATGGCCGCGCAGCCAATGAAAAGTGCTTACGGTCCTGGTCAAGATGTTGTGTTCTCATTTGTGAGAGCTGGATCTGCACTGGAAGCCGCCACTGAAGGACTCTTTGATCCAGGTGGAACAAGCAACTTCCCAGTTCTTGATAGTTCTATTTTAGGAACTCCCACGCCCCCAAGCTCTGTTCTCGAGCAAAACTTTTTTAGTCAAGGATCAGCAGAATCCATGTCTTTTAATACCGACTTTAAGTTATGAGTAACGTTACTAACATATCACAGTTATCAACTGGAAAGCAAGTTTCTGCGTTGTTAACAACTGGGTTGGATGTAGTAGAAAACTTTACACAATACTCTCCTGAGTCTCTGTCAAGTGGAAACTTACCGTCAAGTTTGATGAAAAGTAGTGTAACTTTGGCAAAAATGTTTGCATCTACACTTGGATCAACATCAGTCAATGCAAATTCGGCAGCATCCGTCGCCGGAAATCTTTTAGGAGACACTTCTGTTGTAGGACAAGGATTACTTGACGCAGCATCTAATAATACGAATCTATTTTCGCAGACTTCGGAATTGCTCAAAGGTCAAACCGATCTAAATTTTACAGATGGCCTAGGCGAACTTGTTTCTGGCCAATCTTTTGTTGATGATGAATTGTTATCATCAGTTTCTAACTCGGCATTCACAGCGTCATCTGACGCACTTGCTAGTTTACCCTTTGGCTCCTCACTATCTGGATCCGCCAGCTCAAGTTTAACGGTATCTAATATAACAGATCCAGAAACTATTCCTACAGATTGGATTTTTGTTACAGCGCCACAAGATATCGGATGGGACAAGCAAGGAAGCATATCCACTGTTGATAACTACGGAACTAATAGTCCTTATGTCATCTACTCTTCTACTGGAATGAGGAAGTTGTCAATGAGCGATGTGCTGATTGAAGGATTCTCTGCTGGTAAAGAGGTAGAAGATCATATCGTTAAGCTGGAATCCATGATGAACATGGTGATGAATGGCGAAGCTGGCTATGTTTCTCCCTATGTCTGGGATTTAAAATCTGGCGAAAAATCGTATGGCAACTTTGTCATTGAGAGTCTAAGTATCAAAGAGGTGATGAGGAACACAAAAGGTAGAGCAGATCGAGCGACAGCTTCTGTTACTCTTCAACAAGTTCCTGATTTTCAAATTAATACGGGTCGCGATTTAGCAACTTCAGCTGATTTGGCATCAGGGAAGAGTATTGTTGGAGACAAAGATAAAGCAAAAAGTGCTGCTACTAATAAAGCGGCTAAACCGGGTGCAAAGGCAACTACGGGGAACACTAATAAAGGCGCTGCCGACGCGCAGCCTCCGCCGAGCAACGAACCCGAGACCAGAGACCCAGGGCAAATTACGGCTAATCCGTGAGTTAAGACTAAACTTATTAGACTAATATAATGGCTACTGAAAGAGAATTTAGATTGGTCGGATCTTTTGACGACCAAATAACCAAAAAGTTAAAGAAAATCAACTCTGAGGTAGGCAAACTATCTAAGTCGTTTGATAAGTTTAATAAAAGACTTGCCCCAGTAACAAAAGGGATGAATAAGTTTGCTGACGCCTCTATGCGTGCAAACAAAGCCCTCAAAGATCAAAAGTTGGGGTTCGAGTCCAGTCTGCAAGGCGCTAGGCAATACACTACGCAAATGCGTAAGGCGTATTCTTCAGCTCAAAGGCTAAGTAAAGTCAAGCCGCCAAAAGCGTTTCCAGCCCCACGTGGCGGCGGGGGTGCCAAGAGTCGCGGAGGAATGGCCGCCGGTGTAGCTGGTGGTATTGCAGGAGTTAATCTAGGGACGATGCTCACGGGTGCAATCCTTAAGGGATTCTCCATGGG
>Ga0098055_1001446_pt1 | contig 12888 bp, 11 predicted proteins | sample 17_taG_FD_75107 | JGI IMG/M metagenome (GOLD analysis project Ga0098055, IMG submission 75107) | Marine viral communities from the Subarctic Pacific Ocean - 17_ETSP_OMZ_AT15314 metaG | ecosystem: Environmental > Aquatic > Marine > Oceanic | place: Pacific Ocean | collected 2015-01-18 | reverse complement strand
TATAGGAGGAGACTTATTTGATCGTCTGCCGAACATGGAAGAGTTGGAACTTTATTTTTCGTTTATTCGTAACATAAGTATTCCAACTATTATCTATGACGGTAATCATGAAGCTACAAAGAAAAATAAAACTTTCTTTACTCAGTTGAGACAAGTTTCACGAGATATTAATCCTTTGGTGCACATTGTAGACATTTCTTATATAGATCCCGGCTTAGGGTATGGAATATTACCCTACGCCGATCTACATCGAAAGGAGAGTATTGAGAAGTTTGATAAAACCAAGCCTCTCTTTACCCATGTTCGAGGAGAGATACCTCCGCACGTAAAGCCTGAGGTAGACCTGGAGAGGTTCGAAGATTTTCCTGTTGTATTTGCAGGGGACTTGCATGCACATAGCAATACTCAAAGAAATATAGTATACCCAGGCAGTCCTATGACTACTTCATTTCATAGAAACGAAGTACAAACAGGATACCTTTTAATTAATCCACAAACTTGGTCGTGGATGTGGGACTCGTTTGAACTGCCACAACTTATACGGAAAACCGTTTCAAGTACAGATGAAATGATACCTACAGACTACCACCATACAATTTATGAGATTGAAGGGGATATACAGGAGCTAGCTAACATTAAGAATAGTGATCTTCTTGACAAGAAAGTTGTAAAACGAAGTAGCGAAGCTACCCTTGTCATGGATAAAGAGATGAGTATTCAAGAAGAGCTAGTAGAGTATTTAACCTATATTCTAGAGATACCAGAACCTAGAATACCGCAAATAGTAGGAATATTTAATGATTACGCTACAAAAATTGAAATGGAGTAATTGTTTTAGCTATGGCGCGGATAATGAGTTGGATCTTAGTAGTAATACTGTAACTCAGCTTGTTGGTACTAACGGTATGGGCAAATCGTCCATACCGTTAATCATCGAGGAAGCGTTATACAACAAAAACTCAAAAGGCATTAAAAAAGCCGACATACCTAATAGGTACGTAAATTCTGGCTACAATATTCAGCTAGACTTTACAAAAGATGATAAGAGATATGAAGTAATAATAGATAGAAAATCTAGTATTAAACTTAAGTTATTAGAGAATGGCACAGATATTAGCTCACATACAGCGACTAATACCTATAAAACTTTGCAAGAAATACTTGGTATTGATTTTAAAACTTTCTCTCAGCTAGTATATCAGAATACTAATAGTAGTTTACAGTTTCTAACTGCAACAGACACAAACAGAAAAAAGTTTCTGATAGATCTGTTACACTTAGAGCACTATGTAGAATTATTTGAGCTGTTTAAAGAAGAGTCAAGACAGACTTCAATGGTACTAACAGGCATAGAATCAAAGACCGCAACCATAGAAAAATGGTTGTCTGATAACAAATTGAGTGATACGAATATACTTCCTCTGTCTGAAATTTCAATTGAGACGGAAGACGATGAGAAAGAACTCGCCAGTCTTATGATTGAAATTGAAAATATCTCTGAGAAAAACAAAAAGATTTCTCAGAATAATACTTATAAAAGTATGTTAAGCAAGATAGACATTGATTCTGCTAGAAATTGTAATGTAGATAGCATACAATCGTATGATGACCTTCAAGCTGAGGGAGGAAGCCTATCACAATCGGTAGCGGGGTCAAAGCGACTTTTAGATAAACTGAGCAAATTAGGAGATAAATGCCCTACTTGTGAACAAGATGTAGACTCTGGTTTTATAGAGTCTCTACTTTCTTTAGAGACTAGTAAGATTATGTCTGCAAAGGAACGACAAGATGAAATTGAACGACGAATATCAGAAATTAAACAAAACAATGCAGAGTTTCGAACTTCCCAAAAAACTCAAAAAGATTGGGAAGATTTGTACAGAAGCATTGACAACAGCCTACCGGCATATCCGCTGGATAAGCAGGAGCTTAGTAGTCGCGCTAACGACATTCAGACTAGAATATCGGATGCAAAGACAGAATTGGTTAGGGTTGCACGAGAAAATGAACGAGTCACTAAAAGAAACACGCGTATCCAAGTAATAATTGAACAGACAGAAGAGTTTCAAGCACAACTTGATACGCATCAAGAATTGTTGAATAAAGAGAGAGAAATCTCAAGCAATTTAGAAGTATTAAAAAAAGCTTTCAGCACTAATGGTCTATTAGCCTATAAGATAGAAAATCTAGTAAAAGAACTAGAAGAGTTAACAAATCACTATCTTGCAGAGCTTTCAGACGGTCGTTTTACACTTGAGTTTGTGGTGTCTAATGATAAGTTAAATGTACAAATAACAGACAATGGAAACATAGTAGATATTCTAGCTCTTTCTTCAGGAGAACTAGCAAGAGTAAACACTGCTACACTTATCGCCATTCGTAAATTGATGAGTAGTATATCAAAGTCTAGAATTAACATTCTTTTCTTAGATGAAGTTATCAATGTGTTAGACGAAACAGGGCGAGAAAAGTTAGTAGAAGTGTTACTTGGAGAAGATCTTAATACTTATGTTGTTAGTCACGGATGGACACACCCTTTACTAGAAAAAGTAGAGGTTGTAAAATCAGGAAACATCAGTAAATTGGAGCACTAAATGGTGAAGGCAAAAAATATTATAGCAGAAGGTATGGCTGCATATCTTGTAGGAAAAATACAGTATCACAAAGCAAATGTGCGTATGTATTTAGATCATCCTTCAGGCATTGGGGAACACCCCGATATTATGGCAGCAATTGAAGAAGAAATGGGAAAAGCAGCAGAGTTTACAGAAAAACTAGAAATGCTTGAGGAGATTTGTAGAGAGCATGGTTGATAGTAGAGCTAAGGGCGCAAGAGGCGAATACTTAGTTCGAGACCTGCTTAGAGATGCGACAGATCTTCAATTTGAAAGAGTGCCAGCTTCTGGCGCTCTTGAATACTTAAAAGGAGACTTATACGTTCCTCACGCAAAGAATCGCTTCTGTATAGAAGTAAAAAACTATGAAAGTTCTCCTTTATCGGATAAAATTTTTACGGCAAAAAAGACAAATAACTTAATACGCTGGTGGGTAAAGCTACTACAGCAGGCTGCAGGCGGTAACCAGGAGCCTCTATTGTTTTTCAAATATAATCGGTCCCCTGTATTTGTAGTTACAGCTCTACTGCCAGAAAATACAAATGAATGGTTACGTATAGAGTGGTTAGACTGTTATGTCTTACTAGCAGAAACGTGGCTTAACAAAGAACCAACGAGGTTTGTAGATGGCCTTTAATTTAACAGACAAAATGATAAATAAAAACGCAAACTCTACATTAGTAGTAGATGCGCTAAACTTGGCGTTTCGCTGGAAGCATCAAGGCCGTACAGATTTTCGTTACGATTATCAAGATACGGTAAAGAGTCTAGCAAAGTCTTATGATTGTAGCAACATCATTATTACGGCAGACTGGGGTTCTTCCACTTATAGAAAAGGTATAGCTCCTGAGTATAAACAGAACCGAAAAGAAAAGTTTGCAGAACAGACAGATGCAGAAAGGCTTGCTTTCGAAGAGTTTTTTGAAGAATTTGAAGCAAGCCTCGAAGTTCTCGCAGAAGACCACCCCGTACTTCGGTATAAGGGAGTAGAGGCAGACGACATTGCAGCGCACTTAGTAAAGCACAAAGATAAATACGACTTAGAGTATATGTGGCTTATATCAAGTGACCGAGACTGGGATTTGCTAATACAAGAAAAAGTAGGGCGCTTTTCCTACGTAACAAGAAAAGAAGTAAGATTGGATAACTGGAGAGAGCATTACGAAGTTAGGCCAGAAGAATACATATCTATGAAATGTCTTACTGGTGATAAAGGCGACAATGTTCCTGGTATTCCTGGGATTGGCCCAAAGAGAGCAGTACAGCTCATACGAGATTATGGAACTGCTTTTGATATTTATACTGCTTGCCCTCTTGAAAGTAGATATAAATATATTCAGTCTCTAAATGAAAATGCAGAACAACTACTTGTTAATTACGAGTTAATGGATTTAATGACTTACTGTGATGACGCAATAGGTCAAGACAATATAGAAAATATTGGAAGTGTACTAAATGAATATAAAAATTGATTTTAAAAGAGATCGCTATCTCTCAGAGTTTAGCATTAAAACCCTGCAAGACAGGTACTTAGTACATGGGGAAAAATCTCCCCAAGAAGCCTTTGCTCGCGCAGCAAAAGCTTTCGCGGACGATGAAGCACACGCACAGCGACTCTACGACTATGCTAGTAAGTTGTGGTTTATGTTTTCAACTCCTATTTTATCAAACGGAGGTACAACTCGTGGTCTTCCTATTTCTTGTTTTCTTAACTATGTGGATGATAGCCGAACTGGAATCACAGGACACTACACAGAAAATGCTTTCCTTTCTTCTGTCGGCGGGGGTGTTGGTGGCTATTGGGGAGATGTCCGCTCCGTAGGATCTAAGACTTCGGCGGGGTCAGAGTCAACTGGAGTAATTCCTTTCGTTAAAGTGGTTGATGCAGAAATGCTTGCATTTTCACAGGGTGTAACTCGTCGTGGAAGTTACGCTGCATATCTGCCCATGAATCATCCAGAAATTGAAGAGTTTTTAGATGTTCGTAAGCCTACTGGCGGAGACATTAATCGCAAGTCTACTAATCTGCATCACGGTGTAGTTATTCCGGATTCTTTTATGGAGCTTATAGAGCAAGCTACTGTTGAAGAAGGCTTTGATGACTCATGGGAATTAGTTGACCCTCATTCAGGAATTGTAACTAAAACTGTATCAGCTAAGACACTTTGGGTAAAATTAATTCAGAATCGTGTTGAAACGGGGGAACCTTATATAATGTTTGGTGACACCGTACAAGAAGCACTCCCCGACTGCCAAAAAGACTTAGGTCTAGAAGTGCATCAGTCTAATTTGTGTAGTGAAATTACTCTTGCTACAAACGAAGAGCGCACTGCGGTTTGTTGTCTCTCAAGTGTAAATTTAGAAGAGTTTGACGAATGGAGTAATGATCCACAATTTATTCCGGATCTAGTAAGAATGCTTGATAATGTTATTACTCATTTTATTCGCAATGCCCCAGATGAGCTAGAGAAAGCAAAATTTAGTGCAGAAAGAGAAAGAAGTATTGGCCTAGGAGCAATGGGGTTTCATGCCTATTTACAAAGACACAATATTCCGTTTGAATCAGCAATGGCGAAAGGGCGTAATATGTCTATATTCTGGCACATTAAGTCTATCGCAGAAACTGCTAGTAGGCAGCTTGCGTTGGAGCGAGGAGATGCGCCTGATGCACACGGTACAGGTATGCGCAATTGTCATTTGTTGGCTGTTGCTCCAAATGCTTCATCTAGTATTATCTGTGGTAACACTAGTCCTAGTATTGAGCCTTACCGCGCTAATGCATATGCACAAAAAACTAAAAGCGGTACCTCTTTACAGAAGAACGAATATTTGGAAGATTTACTCCGAGACCTAGGAATGGACACGGAGGAAGTTTGGAAAGATATTGTTACAAATGGTGGTTCAGTACAACATCTTGATTTTCTTGATGACTGGACAAAGGATGTATTTAAAACAGCCGTAGAGATAGACCAGCGATGGGTTATCGACATGGCCGCAGATAGACAAAAGCATATATGCCAAAGTCAATCTCTGAATGTTTTCTTTCCTGCCGATGTATCTAAAATGGAGCTCCATGCTATACATATGCAGGCATGGAAGAAGAAAGTAAAAACTCTATACTATCTACGAAGCGAAGCATATAAGCGAGCAGAAAAAGTATCAGACGAAGCACTACGACAGCGTATTTTTGAGTCTATAGACGAAGATGCTTGTTTAGCATGTGAGGGGTAGAGATGAATATAGAAATTTATGGATCAGATGGGTGTGGATTTTGTGAGAAAGCAGTAGACCTTGCAGAGGAACTTTGCCTTGATTACACTTATATAGATGCAAACAAAGAAGTACAAGAATTTAGTAGGTTATTTCCCGGTGCCAAAACTGTTCCTCAAATAAGAGTAAACGGTGAGTGGGTCGGAGGATACAGCGACTTCGAAGAAGTCATGGAGAGCTTTTAATGAATCTTCTCACAGAACGAGAATACTATAAACCGTTCAACTACCCTTGGGCTTTTGAACACTACAAGTCACAACAGCATATGCATTGGTTGCCAGATGAGGTTAATCTTGCAGATGATTTGCGTGATTATCGGGAGAAACTGACAGAAGGAAATAAATTATTGCTTACGCAAATATTTCGTTTCTTCACTCAGGCAGACGTAGACGTATGTTGCGGCTACGCAAAGCACTACCTGCCTACATTTAAGCAACCAGAAGTGCGTATGATGCTTTCTGCTTTTGCTGCAATGGAAGCAGTGCACCAAGAAGCGTATTCATTACTTCTCGAAACTCTTGGGTTTGGGGATGATGAGTACCAAAAGTTCATGGATCACAAAGCAATGATGGATAAGCACGAACATCTATCTACCTTTGGTATGGATACGCCCATGAACATTGCAAAAACTATGGCTATTTACTCTGGATTTACAGAAGGAGTACAATTATTTAGTAGTTTTGCGATACTACTCAACTTCCCTCGCCACAACTTAATGAAAGGGATGGGACAGATTGTTACGTGGTCTATTCGGGATGAAACTCTCCACGTAGAAGGTATGTCTCAACTATTCCGAACTTTCATTGCGGAAAATCCTGAGTTGTGGAATGACGAGTTAAAGTATGAAATCTACTGTGCTGCAGAGCGTACTGTAGAACTCGAAGATGCTTTTATTGATTTATGTTTTGAAGGTGCTGATGTGCCGGATTTAACACCAGAAGAAGTAAAAGACTATATTCGATATATTGCTGACCGCAGGCTGCTCGGTCTAGGAATGAAGAAAATTTTCGGCAGCGACAAAAATCCTCTACCGTGGCTTGACTATATGTTAAACGCAGTAGAGCACACAAACTTTTTTGAAAACCGTGCCACCGAGTATGCTCGCGCGAGTACTACGGGAAACTGGCAAGACATATTTAAATAGGATCTTATTATGAGTGAAGTACAAACAGAAGAAAAGCCAACTTTGGTTTTTGAAGACAACAACTACGTTATCGAAGATTTGAGTGAGAAAGCTCAGTATTTGGTAAGCCAGCTACAAGATTTGGCACAACAAGGAAATGCAACTCGTGCACGACTTGATCAAATTGAAGTAGCTCGTACAGGGTTTACTAAAATGCTTCGAGAGGAGCTAAATGCTGAACCCGCCGAAGGCGAAGTAGTAGAGTAAAACAAAAGGGGCCTTGCGCCCCTTTTTTTTTTATTATTACCAAGGAACCCCTATTTCAAATTCCTCGTGTTCCGCATTATCCATTCCCCATTGAATAGCATCTTCCACCATAGACATAGTTTCTGGAGGAAGTGCAGCTTTTACCCATTCTATAACAGTTTCTTCCGTTAAACTTTCCCAGTCAACAAAAGAGTCTATAGAAGAGGTGTCTAAGAATTCATTTCCAAAACATTGACCATAGTCTCCGTTCTCATTAGAGTCATAGCAACACCAGTATACGTTCTTTACAACATTAGAATTTCCTTCACTACTGGGCAGCCTCTGTATATTTAATATTTTCCAAGTTATCATTATATTTTTCCTTTAATAAAAGTAAACATCTCGTACTGTTCCGTTAGTCATAAGATTGCTCCCAGAAGACCACCTCCACACACTAAAACTACTACTAGAACCACTAAAACTTGCAGAAGTTCGAGAAAAGTTTTGCGAAGGACCAAGACCCATAGTTGTAAACCCGGAGTTAGAACCACTTCCTGACCCGTTCGTTAGAAGCTGGTATGTATAAGCATTGGGAGAATTAAGGTTGTAGTAAAGCCCCGTCCATGTAGCACTCGTCCAAGTAAGGCTGGTAGGGGAACGGGACCCAAAAGTGGGGCTGCTAGTTTTAAAGCCTGTTGCAAAAAAACTACCGCTACTTCCTGTAGCACAAGTAACAAGATACCTAGTTTTGTTGTAAAAAGAGCTAAGAGTGCTAGAGCTACCCGAGCCTCCGTCTTTTAGCCTACGCACATCAGCATCATTTAAAGAAACGGAAGTGCCGCTAGTTCCTCCCGCTTCAACATGAATTTGATTGAGACTAATAGCGCCTGAAGTAGGGGTAGTCATTTATTAGCTCCAAACAGCGCCGCAGATACTTTGCGCCATTGCATCTTCACCACTAACTACTGTAGCAGCTGAAGATTCGGTTGGATTTCCATCATCATCTGAAATGAGCGTAATAGTAAACTTTTCTAAATGCTTTGTACGAGTAGCAGTTACTGGAAGTTCAGAATCGTCTGGATCGTCTAGTATATCTTCATAGACTACCATTACTGTAGGCCATGCTGCACTTAAAGTTGTTTCTGCTGTTGAATCCATTGCTCGATAAACTTCCACACGCTGAACTTGAGTTGTTTTTGTAATTGCCATGATTTATTTCTCCATTAAGGCATTGACCATTTTGGTCAATTGATCAATTTGCTCTTGTTGAGCGTTTATTTGAGCAGATTGCTCTTTTGCATTTTCAATAAGATAGCCTACAAGGTTGCCATATGCTACAGATTTGTACTCTCCGTCTTTTACAAGCTCTGGAGCAACTTTTTCCAGCTCTTGTGCAATTACACCGCTTCCTTTCTCCCCCTCTTTTGTGAAAGATACTCCTCGCATTTCTAAAACTTTTGAACCGTCTAGCGTTTCAATGTTCTCTTTTAAACGCTCATCAGAGTATGCAGTAATATTACCGCTAGCTACAATAGCACCGGTAACGTTGATACCTGTTCCCGAAACATTAAGCCTTTGAGTACCATTAGCTAGAAACCCAACTTCGTGGTTTGCTGGGGAGTACATGCCAGTATTGGTGTCGGCGTTAAAACCATACGCCGCATCAGATGTCGTGCCGTCCCCTGTGGTTATCCAACCGGAAAAGTAGTTACGAACGCTATCAGCGATATACACGCCATAAGCGGTAGTGGGTTTCGTGCCTGCATAGTTTCCGTAATAGAGATAGCCTGTGTTTACGGTATACGAATCGTTACTGTCATTTTCATCGAACTGAGCCTCAAAACACATAGCACTACCGATAGTAACATTATGATCTCCTGCACCATCATTGTCAAGCTGTATTTCACCGTAGCAAGCTGTAGCCTTGTTTAAATTTACATTTTGTCCGGTAGTAATCTGAACAAAATTAAAACTTCCATAATAATTACTTACTGCGTAAGTAGAGCTAGATAAAGCCTGTGCAACGTTATACGCCCCATAGATATTGGACGCTTGTCCTGTTCCTGTAGTATTATTACCAGCGTAATTATATCCTCCCACTGTAGAGGCGACGGTGCCGGCATCATGGTGTGCAATTCCCTGGAGCAGGCCGCCTCTTAGGTTTGTTACTTGGTTTCCAGCACCAAAATTATCTGCTCTCGCAGAAAAGTGACCCCCGTTTATTAAGTCAGAGTCTCCAGAGGTCTTAATATCGCAGAGTATTCCATAGAGTCTATGTTCGTGGTTCGTTAGACCACCACTTGCAGTTGAGTCAATATCTAGATGAAGTCCCGCATGAACTCTATCTGTAGTACACGCATCAGACCCCGATAAATTGTAATCGAGCTTTATTGCGCTAAAAGCAGCGTTAGCAGTGCTGTCTGTGGCGGTTATTTTAACCCCGTCATTTTCGCTGTGCGCAATTGTCGTTGTTGGAAGGGTTACTCCACCCGTTAAGTTTTGAAAATATGCGTCTGTTGAGGTTATATAGAACTTGCGTGAACCTCCAGAAATCAAACCGACTTGGTCCGTGCCGATGTAGCCAAGACCCGTGTTTGTATCGCCATCAAACGTATAACTCGGGACACTGCTTGATGCCGTGCCGTTAGCGTAAAAATTCCGAGTCGAGTCTATTACTGCAGTGCCGTTTACTTTGTAGCCGTTAGCCACCGATAGCGTCATTGCGCTTGCGTCTAACTCCGCAACTTCGGCAAACCCTCCGTTAGCAGGGCCACGATAAAAGATAAGCCTGTCATCGCTTGTTCCGCGATCAGAAATACCCCACCTAATGTTTGCCTCTGTGAATCCATCTCCGTAGCCAAAGAAGATTTCTGAAACGTCACCTGTGCCTGTTGCATTAAGGTGCAATTCGCCTCTATTTGTCGCCCTAAAAGAGCGACCAAGCAAACTATAGTCAGGGTAGATATTCCCACTATTGATAGTGCCTACTGTAGTTAAATTACCATTGGAACCAATAACTAATTTGTTAACAGTTGTTCCAGAAGGCCTAACTCTAATTTCGCCGGTTGCTGTTAAATATGTGTTAGAGCTTGAGTCGCCTGAAATCTCAAAACTACTAGTTCCATCATTACTAGTTATTGAACCCGGAGCTGTTATGTTTCCTTCATTATCAATTATCTGATTTGCCGTTTGACCTTCTAGGGTATTAAAGCCACTATCATGGTAAGTAGTTCCACTACTGTGCTTTTTTAGCCATAGGCTAGATACAGTCTTCTTGCTACGATAAAATCTAAATCCACAAAAAGCAGTAGTATTAGCTGCGGCCTGATAGTTAAAGAGAGCTAAGAATCTCACATATTTAGCAGTAGACGTTTCTGAAACGTCACGAATAGCAGAGCCTTTCATAACTCCTTTTATATGACGCCAACCTGTATGATCGCTATCTACAGCGTCACCATTTGCACCCCAGTACCTACTGTTATTTCCTAGACTAGTTTTACTGCCATTATAGAACTGCCCTCCTGCATAAAGTCTGCCTGTATCATCGCCTCCGGACAGATATTTTGCCCAACATTCAAACATTATCTCTGATTCGTCATCTACGGGAATATAAGCCCCCCATATTGGAGAGAGAGAACCTGCAACAGTGAACACTCCCGAAGCGGGAGCATCTGCGTCGTCATACTTATTGTAGGCACTACTAGATGTCTGAAACTTTGCTCTAATGCTTGCATCTGTGTCGTTGTCTGTAATTGCAAACAGAGTTTCATCGTCTTCGTGGTTATTTGAGGATAATACTGCACCCACAGCACTTACTGCACCTGTAGAAGTAATAGCGCCACTAGAGATAGTTCCTATGTTAGTAAGGTTGCGCGTACTGTGCTCAAGTACAGTTGTACCCGCCATTTGAAGGTTTGTACTGCCTAAAATATCTACACTATTTGTTATTTGTAATCTTTGCGCGCTTTGAGAAGTAATTACAACTTTATCCGCACTACCTGCGCGTAGATGAATATCATCAAAAGCGTACAAATCGATTTGTCTGCCCCTTAGTTCCGTTACATGAACACTTGCAGCGGTAATTCCAGAAGTTGTTTTATACTCAAGCAAGTGCTCTGTATCAGAAGAAATTTGAAACTTATTAGCTTGTATAGTTCCTGTGCTAGTAATGTTACCTGATGTTATATTGCGCGATGAGTCTACAAATGTATTTCCATTTACGTTATACCCGCTCTTCGTCTCAATAATACCTTCATCATTGTCCAACCAAATTCTACCAGTACCGCTGGTGATAACTCCCAGACCCCAGCCGGAATTGGCTGTCCAGGCAAATTCAGAGGGGCCGCTGCCGCCGCTACGGCTCATCGTAATACCGTACATATTCGTGGCATCAGTGGCCGACGTAGGCAGGTAACTGCTACCGATTACGTAGATAGGGTTAATCTTGTCTCTGTTGTTGCCTATAGAGTCATAGCCACCAATTTGAACGCCGCTTATATGACTACCTACGCGCTCAAAATTTCCGTCTGAAGTCACTCTCACCTCTTCATTGAGGTATAGATTACCAGATCCACCATCGCCACTATTAATGTATGAATTACTGCTGTCGCACCATAATCGCATAGACCGCCCACTCGTTGAATCAAGAATTCCTATTCCAGACTCATCATCGTTTGCAGTTTGATTTATTTGAAGCTGGCCATAGCTATTTTTAGACGAAATGCTTCCTAAATGAACTCCTGTTGAGCTAAAGAGAGCCCGAGGATTGCCACCGGTCGATACTGTAATTTCATCTTGACCTGTGAACCCTATACTTGTATTTGTATCGCCCTCGTGACGTAAATACTGAGCGATGTCTAAATTACCACTAACAGTAATATTTGGGGCTGTTAAATCTTGAGTGCCGTCATACAAACCGACCATGTAATCAACGTGTGCTTTTTTGAAGTGAGTGGTGTTCCATACGCCAACCAATCCAGAGCCTAGCGTTTTGGTTGTACCAGCGTTATCACCCAAGAAGAAAATGCCAAACGGATGGCCGCCACCAAAGTCGCCTTTCTTAGACATAAGGCCTAGCGAATCATTAGCATCAACGATCATCTGATAGGCGTGTTGAAAATCTGTATCACTTACTTCGCCATTGTTTAAGCGTAAGGATTTAGCATACAGAAACCCAGATGTAGTTCCTGCTTGTATAGTTCCTGTGCTAGTAATAGCATTTGCACCCATATTGAGAGTACCCGTCATCGTACCTCCAGCCAATGGGAGCTTCGTAGCAATACTGTTTGTTACCGTTGTACTAAAGTTTTCGTCATCACCCAAAGCTGCCGCGAGTTCGTTCAGCGTGTTAAGCGTACCGGGAGCTGAGTCAACAATGTCGCTTACCGCAGAGTCTACATAGGCAGTAGTAGCGATTTGAGTAGTATTTGTTCCTGGTGTTGCAGTCGGAGCCGCTGGAGTGCCTGTAAAAGTAGGACTTGCAAGAGGTGCATATGCTGCAAGAGACTGATGACTTGTTAAGTAACCAGCACTTGCATGATTGCCCCAACCGTATGCAGTATTCCAATTTCCAGAGTTACCACCGCTTGCGGTTACACTGCCTACGAAAGTTATATTACCACTAGTTGCTGTTAG
>Ga0098055_1001443_pt1 | contig 12917 bp, 17 predicted proteins | sample 17_taG_FD_75107 | JGI IMG/M metagenome (GOLD analysis project Ga0098055, IMG submission 75107) | Marine viral communities from the Subarctic Pacific Ocean - 17_ETSP_OMZ_AT15314 metaG | ecosystem: Environmental > Aquatic > Marine > Oceanic | place: Pacific Ocean | collected 2015-01-18 | reverse complement strand
GAGCCACCTTGCAGTACAACATTACGCAGACACATTGAAGAACTATATGACGAGGTATCTAGATGACAGTAAGAAGAACAGCTAACACAATCACAGTATCGGGTGATGACTTGGACGACCTAAAGAAAGCAATGCGTAATGCACTGCTTGGTACACGTAAGGTAGACGACCTAAAGGAAGGGCAAGTACAATGTCCTTTCTGTGGTGACGTATACATGCCAACACACAAGGAACATTTCATATCAGGTATATGTGATCCGTGTTGGCCTGATGAACCAACAGATATGGTAGAGGCACAAGAGGACAACGATGAAGACAAACCGTTTTAAGATTGTGACATACGAAAGAGACAGGGTAGATCACAAGAGCCTTACCTACCGTGAGGCACTGGATCTACAGCGAGAGATGATGAAGATTGAAGGCAACGAAGAACCTGAATACGTATTCAGAATAGAGGAAGACAATGGAAACAAATGAGTTTAAAGAGTTGGTAATCCTGCCAGCACTTGAGACAATAGGCACACAACTGATGAAGACTGCCGATAGGACAGACAAGTACTCAGTAACTGCCGCCGAGTACTTGCGTATCTCATCTGGATATGTAATGCTTGCACACAAAGAGATGGAAGGTGAAGATAATGCTTGACAGTATGGATCGTATGATGATAGAACTGATAGTAGCCCGCGAGGATGCTGGCAGACTGTCAAGCTCCCATCCAACGGCCACACTTGATAGACCTATTACATAAAACTATTAACTACTATTATAACAATAACTTATTAAACACTTAACATATTTTAAACCCGAGCAATGTTGCTCAACAATAGGAGAGAAGAATGTCCATTACTATTAGTGGCACTGATTACGCACTTGCCGATGGCGAGTACAACCTCGAAGTTATTTTCAACCGTAAGATGGTTGGGAGCATGGTAAAAGAAGAGGTCTTTGAGAAGAATGTTATTGCATACCATGAGCAAGAAGCATTCAAGAGTTTCGTACAGACAGCGTACGATGCTGGTGGGTCTGACAGTGGACAGCTACTGCTTGTATCACTTGGTGGACCAGCAGCTATCGGTGAGCTGATCAAGTCTGCACGTTCAGCAGGTATCAAGTCTGCACGTTCAGGTACTGCACGGAAGAAGCGGGCATGGCAGACTAACTTCATTCAAGCATTGGTAGAGATTGGTCACAATGCAATGTCTGATTACTATGAAGCCAACAAGGAAGAACTGTGGTCCAAGTGTGAGGTTCCTACCTCTGAGCGTTCAGATGATTACTCTGATATGCTTATCAACACTGGACGTGGTACACTCGGGTATCGCGTGGACCAATGGGAGGGTGTGAGTCCCAAGACAGATGCACAAGGTAAGTTCGCTATTACCTTGACGTATCGACTTGACGCTAACAACAAAGGTCGCGCTGTTCGTAAGGAAACATCGAACGGTGTGAGTGCAACATCTACAGCCAATGAAGCACACGCCAAGTAGTTAACTCCACCCCGCAGTGTGTGGGTGTTGAGCATCCACCCACACACTGCATTCTTTTGTAGAAAAAAATGACTAACATATATTGTGAACGAACTAATTGTAAGAACCTACTGCTGCAACTCAGTGATGACCCAAACTACACATCAGTATCTATACGATGCAAGTGTGGTGCAAGGTACAGAGTATACAACAATAACGGAGAGCATCGAGTAGATAGGGTACGCATTGATGACCTATCGGAAGCGACTCTCTCAGACATAGAGAACGATCCAACACTAACACCTTCGGAAAGAGTTGACGCATACGAAAGTTTCAAACGTCAAGCTAAGAAGGCACGTGACTCATACAACTCTGCATATGGTGGACTCATACACCTAGCAGATAGCAAATCTAATGAGTGGCACAAGAAAGCTAGTGAACAGATTGCAAAAGTTATGTCAGAACCAACGTCATCAAGTGCGGTAGAGCTAGTCAATAATGTGGCAGTAGCTTATACTAGTAGCGGTAAGTCTTTGTTTGTAGATGGCTCACCGTGGGATCCGCGTAAGATGGGTAACGCACATTACGTAAGGAAAGTTGCAGAACAATTAGGTGTAGCACATATTTTGGAGTAACAAATGATATCATATCACGGACATAGTATTGTCGGTTCGTGGTCACACAAAGAGAAGTGGAGGTATAGACCTCGACGTAACTCTGAGTTGAACCCTAACATGTGGTGGCAAACACCATGTAGTATAGAGAACCTTAGAACATTCATAGCAGATAACACTGCATCAGTAGAGGATAGACTCAAGGCAGCATACAGACTGATGGAGTTGGTAAAGGAACCACATCATGTACTAGCTGCACTTAGGTACAAGAACATAGCTGATCGTATAAAGGAAGATGAGCTACACTGTGATGTAGTAGAGAAGCCTGACATACTAGAGATGATGGCAGGCAAAGAGATAGAGCGACCGCTTGAGTACCTACGAGAGTACTGTACTGGTGGGTACACACCATTCAGTCAACAGTTAATCGGTGCTGACTTCATTCTCAAGATGAAGAAGTGTGGTATCCTGTACGACATGCGTGTAGGTAAGACACTCACTGCTACCATTGCACTTAAGTATGCACTGGCTAACGGACTCATTGAGCATGGTCTAGTAGTATGCCCGCGTATCCTAATGGAAAGTGTGTGGGCTAACGAGTTGCAGAAGGAAGGTCTATCTGTATACATGTTGGATAACGGTAGCAAGATAGACGACGCAACACTATCACATGCTGATGCTGATGTGTACATCATGTCATACGAAACGTTAGTCAACAGGCTACCGTACATCAACCTGCACCTTGACCCATCTGAGCTAATGGTTATCTGTGATGAGTCATCTCGCATTAAGAACCCAACAGCTAAGAGAACCAAGGCTGTACATGCACTGACATACCATACACCATACGTTGTCATGCTTACAGGTACACCTATGGAGCAGGGGCCACAGGATATATGGTCACAGATGTTTGCCATTGACCGTGGAGCTAGGCTGTACCCTACATTCGGTACGTTCGCAGCTAGGTATACATACCAAGTGGGCAACAAGTACTTCATTAACCCACACATGCAGATAGCATTGGAGCTAGCAATAGCAGGGCAAGCGTTACGGTATGTACGTAGTGAGGCTGACCAGTTTGCAGGTAAGGATAAGAACTTCAGATGGGTACAACTAGCACCGACCAGTGAGCAGGCACACGCAACAGAGATGGCCATTAAGGGATTCGTTCAGACTCTATCTGGTGACATGCATGAGTTGAATGCACACGTACTAACACTGTATGGTTTCCTGCGTGAGATATGCTGCGGATACAACAAGGTTAGACTTGATGAGCTATCACCATACAGTAGGTTCAGGTTTGCATACGATGCCAAGACACTATGGTTAGAGGCATGGCTTGAGTCTAATCCGGGTCAACCTGCTGTAGTATTCTTTGAGTGGGACGAACATGAGCAGATAGTAGCTGATATGCTAGATGATATCAACGTACCATACGTGTGGATGAAGCGTGACTCAAAAGCGTCCGGCCTAGCAGAGTGTGTGCGTATGTTCCAAGAGGGTTACGTACGAGTCATACTAATGAAGACAACACAAGCCGAGGGCATCACACTTAACCGTGTGCCTGCTGTTAAGAAGGGACTAGGCACGTACCCATCTATCGTGTACATGTCACCGGGTTGGTCGCTTGGCAGGTTCCAACAGTCACAAGACAGATGCATTGGTGTTGACCCTATCTCAAAGACTAACCTAATGACTCCCATCTACTGTCTAATAACTAGAGGCAGCATCGAAGAGAAGATCATGAAGGCACTGAGAGGTAAGAAGAACGTAGCTGAAACAATACTTAAGGACACAGAGAGGCAGGGCTTTCACTCATTCGTAGATGAACTTATGCTAGACCCAAAAGATGCAGCAGGTGACATGGCATTCGATGCTAAGGAGATGTGGGCAAGGAAGATCATTGGCCTCAGTCCAGAGCTTAAGCCTACACACAAGAGGATCAATAAGCTGTGTCCTCTACTTACTTGGTCACGATTTGCAGTAGAGGTAGACACAAAAGAACTACACAGTCAGACTAAAGAGTCTCAACGTGTACATGCAGCAAGATACTTGATGGATAAATATGATGAGGATGGTGTACTTATGAAGCCGAACGAGAAAGAGCAACCAGAGTATTCAACAGATGATGACATTGAACAGGAGGTATCATGAGTATAGCACACATGTTAATGAAGGATGCTTGGCGGTCTAAGTTTAAGAAGCTTGGGGAACTAAAGCTACGGCAGTCATCCATACGTAAGTTTAGATACTGCCCACGTCAGTACTTCCATGACATACTAGACAAGGAAGATAGGGACGCATACGCAAAGCCTTTGTACTTCACACTTGGGTCATACTTCCACCAGTACGTAGAAGAATACTCTACTGGTGTTAAGCCTGAGCCTGAACGTATACTAATGGAGTGCTTTGAGAAGGACGTAAAGGTAGACGGTGACTTCAGTGAGGTACTATGGAAGCTGGACAACAAAGAGATATTCTATGGTATGAGTCTTAATGACCTAGCTGTTAAGGTGTGCATCTATCTAGACACTATGGGCTTTGAGCCTGAACGTGTAGAGAAGAAAGAGACAATGACCATAGACAGCCTTGAGATAACAGGTACACCAGACCTAGTATCAATCAACAGACTCACAGGTGAGAGGTACGTACTAGACCTTAAGACATCTGGACTGTGGCGTAGGTTCGCTGGCACTGGTAGCCTACAGTCAGTAGCATACAAGCAGCCACAGATAACCTTTGCCACCCAGCTACAGCACTACGATTGGATGCTGTACCGGCTGCATGGGATCAAGGCAGATATGTACGGGTACATCTGTCCAGTTAACTTCATACCGGTTACGACAGGTAAGAACGCAGGCAAGCTAAGGGGTGAGCCTATCAGCATAGCCCCTGCCGCTACGCTTGAGCAGCTAACTGAGATATACGAACACGATCTACTGGGTACAGCTAGAGAGATAGCGAGGTGTAGAGATAGCGGAGAGTGGCCACGTAACAGGCCAGAAACTTACGGCAAGCTGGACTGTGTGTCATGTAGGCATCGGGACGTTTGCTTAGGACAAAGAGACTTCGGGTTTAAGGTGCCTGAATTTATTGATGAGGACTTAGGATGAACAGGAAGATACATAAAGATGAACTAATAGAATACTTAAACGAGAACTACTCAACATTGGACATAGATGAAGCAAACTTTTTTGTAACAAAACATTTTAATAACGAACCGGGTGAGCTGGAGACAGTAGCCCACAACATAGCAATAGAAGAAAATCTAATAGAGAGAATTAACAATGACGACTGAACTTACACGACCTAACTTCCTTTCACCAGAGATTATACAGGCAGAGCTTGACGAGCAGACAGGGCTTGTAGATCCTGCAACACTGTTTCCTCGTATGAGACTCAACAAAGACATCAAGGGTTTCATGATCAACATGGGTGACCAAGTAGTAGGCACACCAACAGAGGTCAACTTCCTTATACTCGGTGCCGAGAACTTCTATGGTAGTCGCGCACTATTCGCTCCGGGTGACGATAGCACTAGCCCAGTGTGCGCTACCAGCCTTGAAAGCCCAGCCAATAAGAACCAGTGGCTTGGCAAGTGGGACGACAGCAGCGGCTATCCTCGTCCAGTTGAGGGAGATCTGCGGTGTGGTGTCTGCCCTTGGGGTAAGTTTGGCAGCGACCCACAGTGGGACGATAGCAAGTCTGGTGGAGGACCAGCGTGCAAGGAACGGAGAGTACTGTACGGTGTACAAGTAGAAGAGTCACATCAACGTGGTCACTTCTCTCTTGTTGACGATACGGTAATCAAGTTTGTACTGCCTGCTACTAGCATAGGAACAACCAAGGCTATGGTATCCAAAGCAACAGCAGCTAAGTGGCCACTGTCTGCATCATGTTTCCAACTGACTGCCAAGCAGGAGTCACGTGGTTCTATTAAGTGGTGTACTCTACAGGCAGAGCTAGTAGGTGTTATCGGTGATGAGAAGTCATACCTTAGAATCCAAGAGCTTCGTAAGAAGGTCAAGGGTATAGTAAGCTACCAGCCAGAAGAGACTACATCATACAACGATACATCTGCGACTGCTGCTGATGTTAAATCTACAGAGCCTGACGATGAGATCCCATTCTAGGGTAAGGAGTACTTATGAGACAGATTGAGATAGCTCTTTACCTCAAGCACGACAAGAACCATGACGAGTACATGATTGGTTCACTAGATGAAGACGACTTCCCAGTCTCTGTAGATTTGAAGAACGTTACGTTTATTATCTTTGATCCAATAGAGGACAGTGATGGCAATATCACAGCACCGGGTAAACTGGTCATTCGTCCAAAGGGTTCTTGATAATGTATTGGAGTGGCCCGGTAACTTTGTGCATGTGTACGGTTGCGGGCTGCTCCAAGTAAGATTCAGAGTACATGGAGTTGGGTACGAAATTGTTTTCGATGAGAACATTCAAGTACAACAAGACCTAACTAGAGTAGGTAAGGACTTAAAAAAGACTGGTGAGTTTTACAAGATAAAGAGCGGCTGTATCTTTTCAGATAGAGCGCCAGATGGTTGGATATTTATACACTTATTTCCGAGAGAAGAAGATGCCGATGGATCTACGCGAGCAGGTACTCGCAGCGATCAATGTTGAGAGGGAAGTCACGGAGCTACTAGGTCAGAAGAAAAACAATGGCAACTTTAGTTGCTACAACAAGGCTGCACACAGTAATTCAGACGCCAACCCATCATTGTCAGTTAACATGCAGAGCGGACTTTACATATGCCATGCGTGTGGTGTAAAGGGTGACATATTTCAAATGATTATGGACTGCACCGGGATGAACCGGGGCGAAGACTTTGGTAAAGTATTGAAGCACATGGCAGCCAAGTATGGTCTGCAAGCAAACAGTATTAAGTTTGATAAGAAGCCTGTTGTCAAGCAGGTCATTAAAGGATTCAAGTACCTAGGTAACAAGCACATCAAGGACTGGATATACTCACGCAACAAGATACCGTCATCGTTGTACCATTACCTAATGGAGAACTATGGCATACACAATGAGACAGTCAAAGAGTACAACCTAGGATTCTACGGTAGGAGACTATGGATACCCATACCTGCTAAACGATTTGAACATACGATACCTAAGACAAAGCTCATCAACGTACGTAAGCATGATGCAATGCGTAAGTGCTGCAAGTTTATTGACCCTGAAGGTAACGTGTACGACACACCAGTCGATAACACTAAGCCATACTGGGGAGAGCGAGGCGGTAAGACTATAGGTGTACGTAACCACAACGTTGCATACCTGTACCCGATGTGGAAACTTATAGAGAACGGGGAGATATACCTAGTAGGTGGTGAGCTTAAGGCAGTACTACTTAACCAGCTAGGTGTACCTGCTGTTACGTTCACTGCTGGTGAGGGTCGATACCACAAGGACTTACTTAAATTCTTTGCCAACAAAGTAGTGCGTGTAGTCATGGACATTGACGACGCAGGTGAACGTGCAACGTTCGGTGATGAGAAGAAGCATGGGCTTGCACAAGTCTTAGCAGACAATGGTGCTAAGGAAGTATACGGAGGCAGGCTACCTAACATAGAGGGTATGCCTGACAACGGAGATATAACAGACTACCTAAAGCTTAACGACTGGAACATTGAGTCACTGCAACAGATAGAGTGGGAAGAGTTTAAACCTAAGCCTATCTTTGAAGCAGGATGGGACGATAAGATTGAGACAAAGTTTGAGGCACCAGAATGGGATCAGATAGGGTACTCAAACTTCGGTCAACTACTGGCATCTAAGAATGCAGGTAAGATAATCAAGATACCATTTGTTGTAGCAGGCAGGGCTGAGACACCGTACCTAATACCTAGTGGTGTCAAGGCTAGCTGTGAAGCAGGACAGATGGACGCACGACCTATATGTGCTGTGTGTCCTATGTCACGTAACAACTTTGACATGAAGGCTGCACTGAATGAAGAAGAACGTATAGCATTAGTTGGGCTGTCTCCCGCCAAGGTTAGGTCTGCTGTATCAGACAAGCTAAGGCTACCCAAGTGTCACTACCCTGACATACAGGTAGACAAGGACAGTGTTGAGAAGCTTATCGTCATACCAACCATTGATGGAAAGAACGCAGGCGACCAGTTTAACTACAGACAGCACGCTATCTATGCATTAGGTGATGACTACCTGACAGAGAATGTATCGTATGAGGGTATCGGACGAGTACTACCTGAACCAAAGAACAGTCAGTACACATGGGCCATGGTTAAGAAGCGTACGCTAGACAATGACATATTCAACTACGTACACAAAGATGATATGTCTAGGAACATACGTGATGCACTAGCTGGTGACACAATAGAGGACTCGATAAACCATCTGGTATCTTCACTAAGAGATAACAAGCTACATAAGTATGGTGTCGATAAGCTGATACTATACGAGATGCTTGCGTTCTTTATGCCGTTTGAATTCAGTCTAGGTAAGTACAAGAACTACAAGGTATGCCCGGAGGTGTGCGTACTAGGTGAACCACGGTCAGGTAAGAGTAGTACAGCCAAGGACCTACTAAAGCTGTTCGGTGCGGGCAGGTATGTAGATGCACCTACTGTTACAACCATCGGACTCATCGGCGGTAATGCATCGTTTGGTAACTCCAGCATATTCACATGGGGTGCGATACCCATGTGTCACAAGGCTATATGTGTTATAGATGAGTGCAACAAACTAAGCATTGAAGCTATCGAAACACTGACCAACCTACGGTCATCTGGTGTAGCTGAACGTACTACAGTATCGGGTGTACGTAAGATACGGTCTAACGTTAGGTTCCTCTGGCTATGTAACCCGAGGGGTGGACGTACACTACAGCACTACGGCTCACCAGTACGTGCAGCACAAGAGGTGTTCGGTTCACCACAGGACTTGGCTAGGCTTGACCTACTACACATACAGGAGGCACAGAAAAGTGCGAGAGCAGTTAACTCATTCCACGAGTCTACAACAGAAGACTTCTATAGTACAGAGATGGCGAGGTATCATCTGCAATGGGCTTGGAACCTCGACGAAGATAAGATCGTATTTGAAGATCCTATATACATTATGGACAGAGCCATTGATCTTGTTGAGCGCTATCGTACTCCTTTGTTGCCGATGGCTGAGACTAAGTTTAAGATCGCTCGCATTGCGGCTGGCCTTTCTGCACTTGCTTACAGTAGAACTGAAGACGATAGATGTTTCGTCAGTAACGAATCGGTTGACCTAGCTTGGAGTTTCCTTGATGGGTACAAAGAACTAAACGTAGCTGAGACACGCTCAGCTAATGGTACAGTGCCTGATGTATTGAAGGCAATACTAGACCAACTACCAGATGCAGAGGTGACAAGACTTAAAGCATTCATAGTACAAGACATGATGACGATGAGCGAGCTGAAGGACTTGTTCGGTCCAAACTGGACTGTTCAGTTTATTCAGACAGTATTTTATGAGATGAATTTACTTAAGCGTAGACGTTCCTACTTCATGTGGGACAGTGAGCTACGTGATTATATGGAGCAATATATAAATGAGCGACCTAATAACAAGCCTTCTTATGAGTACCCGTACGAGTACTGAGTTGCCTGATGTTATAGACACACATGAGGATGACAGCGTACGTCAGCTAGAAGGACTGATACCTAGGATGGGAGCTAAGAGTGGGCTACGTGACTGGCTCATCTCTGTGTTCCCTGATCACCACACGTACGTTGAGCCTTTCGCTGGCAGCATGAAGGTGTTGCTATGGAAGAAGAAACGTAGTAGGGTTGAAGTAGTTAACGATGCAGACAAGTACCTGATAAACTTCTGGAGACATGTACAGTACAGCGCAGAAGAACTAGAGGACGTTCTTAACCAGCTACCGACCAGTGAATTCCTATTCAGGGAATGGCACAAGAGAATATCTGAGATGACTCCACTAATGCAGGCGGTTGCATTCTACTACATAGCTAAGATGTCATTCAACGGTATCATCAAACCAACAGGGCAGGCGTACTCGTCTAGCCCACACTGCTCACCAAACCCAGCAATAAACAAGAAGGACCTACTTGAACATAGAGACAGACTCAAAGGAGTAGACATTAGATGCAGCAACTTTGAACTAATAATTAAGACGTGCAACAAACCAGTACCGGGTGGAGTGTTCTTCTACCTCGACCCACCGTATTGGAAGACATACTTTTACGGAACACCAGATGAAAAACTTAACTTTGAATGGGAACAGCAGGAGCGACTTGCTGAATTGTGCAAAGAGATTGACGAAGAAGGAAACAGATTCATTCAGACTAACTCATGTCACGACGATATTAAAGCACTCTACAAAGACTTTCATATCTACGAGCGGGAGGTGTATTACAGTGTCGCGGGATCTAAAGAGAAGAGAAAGGATACTAAAGAGGTAGTGATAAGCAACTACCCATTGATTGAACAGACTAACCAAGTGAGTTTATTTTGAAGAAAGAAAGATACGATTCCCTTAAGAGGGTAGCTGCACCTAACTCTGGTGCTAGTGATAACGAACGAAGCATTGCTAACAGATTACTTGAAGCAGTCATAGAGGCAGTCGAGTCCAAGCCAATAAGAATATCTGTGTGCAAGGGTGTATCAGGTAAGAGCATAGTAGTTAGGAGACTTGATCGCAGAGGTGCGTGTACAATTATGATGCCACTCGCAGAGGGTGTAGCTATTAAGTTTGCACAGCAGGCTCTTAGGATTAAGTTTACTAAGAAGGAAAGGGAACTGCTATGCGCGAGTCTGCATTAGTTAAACTTGTGCAGGCCAGCATAGAACACCAGTTCAAGGTGGCCTGCTACATAAACAAGAACCACGGTAACCAGTTTCAATCCAAGGGCCGACCAGATATTGAGGGCAATATATTTGGTAGGCACTTTGGATTTGAATTGAAAACAAACAGTCGCTTTACTGCGACACAGGTAACACACCTTAAAAGAATTGCAGCAGCAGGTGGCATAGCTGGTGGGATTGTGTACAACAAAGGTAAGGTTTACTTCCTTAACCATAACCAAGTAGCCAACTACAGTCTACGTAACAAGAGTGAATGGATAGAGATACCATTCAACAGGTACTTAGACTTCACATTCATTTACGCTTACGTAAATATATTCTATCTATACTATCACGGAGAACATGATGTACTATCTTAAACTTGAGAACGTGGAAGACATGGGCGATGGCAAATGTCTTGTAACATCTAACGGCATGACCTTTATGGTGCCTGAAGAAATGGTCACTACCCAGCAGCAGGCACCAGCCACTGATATGGGTGCGCTACTGGAGCATATCCAAGGTTTAACCTCCCATATCGAGGGATTGAGCCAGCCTTCCAATCTGAGCGCCCAACGTGTACCTGAACCCATCCCAACCCCCACAGCAGCCCCAGATCGGCAAGCTGGGACACGTCAAGAGCAGGCAGTACCCAGTGATGAGATGCTTGAGTCACTAGGACTAATGAATAAGGTAGTGGATGCACCGTTTAGAGTAAATGAGTCAGCACCGAAGGTTAACTTCCAAGAGCTTGCAACCAATCTTAACCATGTCTTTGAAAACTACCCTAGCAAACGCAACCAAGTAATCAAGAGGGTAGCCGGAATGGTCAGGGGTGACATGATGTACTGTAAGAGTTACCTATGCTCAGACCTAAGACGTGCTGTGCTTGGAACCATAATGAGTAGGGACTCACTTAACACATCTGTTGTACCTCCAGACCTAGCAGCGTTCGTAGATGACAGGCCACTAAATGAAACGCTTGGAAGCAGGGACTGGGACCCCGGCTCAGAGCAAGCCAAGGATCATGTATCGTCTAACTGGATGGAGTCAGAGAACATAATGAACAAGATATCAAATGAAGTAGATGACTCAGAGTTCTCACACATGTACCCAAATACATCAGACGTAGCGGGTCAAGTTAATAGGAAGTTCGGTGCCAGTAAATCCAAACAATAAAGTATTTATACACGCTAATAAAAGAACCCATAGAATAATGATAGATGTTTTCCGTAGCCCCGGTAAGTGGGGAGTCATGTCTATCTCTAAGATGAACAAGTGGGACCACAATGAAACAAAGAAGGTAATAAACAAACTTGTTTCAAAGGGTCTAGTCTTGGTATCTAATCCATCTAGGAAACTATACCTTACGGATAGGGGGAAGATGGTTCTTTACGAAACTAACGTTAGGTCTAGTAGCCAGAAATCTTTGCGAAACCCGGAAGGTTAGGCCCTGCTGCCGGTTGCTTATCTGCTGTTGCGTATCTCTTGTACGTGTCTAGCTTACCAATGTTCTTCAAGTACATGGCCATTCGGTCAAGCTTTGCCTTGTCATGGTACAGCTTCTGTTCTGGCCCGTACTTGTATACCTTCTCTCCTAGTACCTGACGTGCAAGTCCAACCCAGTTGTAGTCCTTGTCTTGGTTATCGTATACCTGCCTAGCTATGTTCATAAACCTACTAGCTGGTATTTCTGATAGCATCCACGCTGCTCTTGGGTCAACCTTTGAGTACCCTGTCTGTGGGTCTATAGAGAACCCAACAGCTTTCTTCATCCAGTCGGGTGCGTTCTCAAATGACTTACCTGACTCGTAACCTGACCGTTCGTACAGCCTAGACTTGATGTGCGTACCTCGGAAGAAGTCTTTATCCATCATGTATTCTAGAGCTGGAGTAGCAAGGAAAGGACCCCTTGTTATAAGCTTACTTGGATCACCACCGAATGCTTGCTTCCAAAGGTCCATCATATCTTCTTGGACCAGACCGTAGCCCTGCTTTACTTCT
>Ga0098055_1001441_pt1 | contig 12929 bp, 22 predicted proteins | sample 17_taG_FD_75107 | JGI IMG/M metagenome (GOLD analysis project Ga0098055, IMG submission 75107) | Marine viral communities from the Subarctic Pacific Ocean - 17_ETSP_OMZ_AT15314 metaG | ecosystem: Environmental > Aquatic > Marine > Oceanic | place: Pacific Ocean | collected 2015-01-18 | reverse complement strand
TAACGTCCATCTGCTTCCTCCTATAATATGCGATTTATCTTATATCCATACCAAAAAAATAAAGCCGTGTCAAACACGGCTCTAAATTTACTTTCTTCTACGGATTATTTTCGGTTTTTTGTTCTTATACTTATCGTAATCTTCTCCGTATAAAAGTTTGCCTAACAGGTCAAACAAAAAAAACATACTACCTCCTTTCATTTTAAATTAACAAACTTTATTGGTGCTTTTTCTCCAATTTTTTTCCCAGTATCAGCTTTAAAATTAAGTGCTAATTCATCTAAAAATCTTGATAAATGATAGTCTGTATCATCTACTGGCTGATTCATAATATCATTTAACCTTTGGTAAACATATTTTGTTGAAACCATACTGTCTCCCCAACCTTGAGTTTTAACTTTCATCACAACTCCTTTCGTATTGATCGTCTATTACAGCATCTCTGTGTAATTCTTTATGTTGATTTAAGTAATTTTCTTCTTCAATAAACTCTGCTACTTTGTTTCTTATTTCGCATATCTGATTAAAATGTTGATGGTCACAAGCTATTTTAGTTACACCATACTTTTCCAAAAGATTATAAAAGTCATCTTGAAATTTAGTAAACTCACTATCTGACATTTCAGTTCTGCTCATCACAGCTCCTTTTCTAAATTTTGTTCTTCATATAAAGACAGATTAACTGGTTCTACTGAAAATTCGTCTGCATCTTCTTGTCTATTGCCCTCTTCTTTTCTTTGGGCATTATGTTCTGCTAACCATTTATCAAAATTATCTGTGGTTATTTCATAGGTTTTAGAATCTTCAAACCCACCCTGATCGTTGTTAACATAAAATACATTATACAATTTCATTATTAACCTCCTCTAAATCATTCCATGCTATTAACTTAAAATCTCTCAAAGTTTTATCTTTAAAAGTAAACTTATTTAGTCTATCAAGAAAATTCCATGCTTTTTTTTCATCATTAAAAAATCTATGTCTAGTGTTTTCTTTTGTTTCTTCCTCGTTCCAACATCTAGCTATACCAAAACTAACTTTATACATTATTTCTCCTCCTTTAAATTTTCATATTGATGGTCTAAGACGGCTTGTTTATGTATTTCTTCTGCACCATCTTCTTCCTCCTCAAGTTCTGTAGATTCTACTAACTCCATTCTTGATTCTTTAGCTAATTTTTCTAAAACTGGAACACATTTCATGTATGTTTCCTCGTCATTAAAGGTAGCCACCCATTCGCTATGCTTACCTGAATCAAAATATGCTTTAATCATTATGTATCCTCCCTTTTAACTTCTGTGACTTCTAAAACTTCCTCGTCATTATCTCCGTAGGAAGCGTCATCTTTAAATTTTTCAAAGTTACAATAGTTTTCTTCAGCTTGCTTTGGATTATCAGCTTTTACCCAATAATGAGTGTAGGTATAAGACTGACAAGTTACTTTAAATAATTTTTTAGTCATCTATATCCTCCCTTTTTCAATGAAAAGTCTATCAATGAAATCGCCGTCCTCTTTCCAATTTTCAGTATCCCAAACATAGATATGTAAATTGCCGTCAGTTTCAGCCGATTGCTCTATTCTTATTGTGTAAGATTTAAATTCTACGATTTTAGTCATACAAACTCCTATAAATGTGTGTATAGGATATATCTCATACTTTTATTTAAAGATCAAGCGAAAAAGTTTTGGCCAGTCAAAAGGCATACTCATTTTAAAGATAGGTTCTAGCCGTAATCCTTTAATTCTTAAATCTACAGCTTGTTTTCCATTATATAAATATATTTCATCTTTTGTTCTTACTAAAACCCAAACACTAGCGTTTTCATATCGTGTCAACCAACTTATTTGATTCGCAGATAATTTAACAACATTACCTCTAGTCACTTTTAATTCTACAAAATGAAATAAGTTTTTATCGTCACAAATTAACAAATCAGGAATACCTAAAGTCATCCAGTTTTCTATTCGTGTTAATAATACTCGTTTGGGTAATCGGTTTACGGCTGTTTTAATTTCCTGATAAAACCCGCTTTCCTTTTTTGGTGGAGGTTTTGTCCTCGTGTTCAATAACTCCTTCAGCGTGTCTCGGTTCATAAGACTCCTTTATTTCTTTTAAGGCCTTCAATACTTCATCTTTTGACATACTATCTATTGTGCCGTGCCTTATCTCTGATTTGTTTATATAAATATTACCTTGAGCTTGTCCTCGTCTATACTCAGCTTGAACAGCTGCTGAATAAGCACCATTGTCTAAAGCTCTATCTCTAATCGTTTGTAAATCTTTTAAATGTCTTTTGTAATTAACGCCGTATTTTTCATCTAACTCTTCACGATATAATTGTATGGCTTTAGCAACATGAGGACAGATTTGTGGGTTAGTCATTTCATAAGCTCTAGTATGAGCAGACGTTGCTGGAAAACCAGCTTTTATAGCGGCTTCTCTCATAGTAATCATACCATCATTACTAACAAGTTCTTTTACAAAGATTTCTTGCTTTCTTGTTAGCTTACTTTGTATATCTACTTTTGGCCGACCACGACCTTTCTTCAAAGGTTTTAAATTATTCATCTCTTTATATATATACCAGAAATTATTTTTTTTCAAAAAACTTTTTAAGCTCTTATAAGGCCAAACTTGATTTAACAAAGTTACATATTTGTATATTGTAAGTGTAACCATTTATGTAACCACTATAATCCTTATGTATAAAGGGATACAGAAGAAAGGTTACATGGTTACACCAGTTACACCTATATTTTAATAAAAATATTTTTTTTATTTTTCTGCCTATATATAAAGAGATTAACGTAAAATACTCTTAATCTTCTGTAAAAAGGTTTCCTTGTGAGGCGTGACTCGTGGATCGAGGATATGTAGCATCCAGACTTTCTTCATAGTCTCCGTCTTTTTCAAGTTGACTTCTGCATGGTGGAATCCAAAGCAACTGAGTATTTTTTTCTTTATCTTTATCAGCATATCCTTTCCACACGAACCAAGCATAGCTAGTAGCCGTTGAAGCGGTAGCAGACAACTTACCTTTAAGAATTGGCACCCTTTCTGTAAATTGAGCAACAAAATTTGGAGGATTTGGTGTAAATAATCTTTCATATCTTCCTACGCTTTCTAAAAATTGGGTTCTGGCAAACACAGCTACACAAAACTTAGCTTGTCTCAGTGCTTTTAATACAAACTCTTCAGCTAAATTAAAAGGGGGGTTAGTAATAATATAATGATATTTATCTTTTTCATCTGTTTTGAGAAAATCAGCTATACGATCTTGGCCGTAATCATCAATATCGGCAGACACGACTGTATGAAAATACTCTTTTAAAACTTTGGCCATGTGTCCAGCGCCGCAAGCTGGCTCAAGGCAATCTATATAACTATACTTACCTGTAAACATTTCAGGTATGTGCCATTTTTTTTCCAAAACTTTAAACAACGCTCTTGTAGCCCAAGGCGGCGTAGGAAAGTAATCTTTACTCTCCTTATCCTCGTGCCTTTGGCTCATAACAGCGTGTGTTTTATTTTGTGTCATATTATATTAGTAAGATTTATCGCATACAATGTCAAACAAAAAACCCCATAACTACGGAGGATTGTGGTTACAGGGCTTTTTTATCACACATTTTATACACAACATAGGAGTTCTACAGAGGAAAACGTATTGTGCATGATACAAATCGCATATATTAATATATATGTCAAATTTATTTTTTCATCTGTTGCCTTAAACTATCTAAAACATCATCAATACTGGGTTCTTTTGAATTGGGGTTATGGACACATTTATATTGTTTTGGGCAACCAATAGAAGTGTCTGTAAATTCTAACTCATACGTTTTGTTAGCGCCTTCATAAATACAAGCCAACTTACCTTTGTATGTTTTTTGGGTTTTTAATCGACAGGTAACGTAGATTTTTTTGTTTTTTCTGGTTTGTTTTTGTTGCCACGACCATCGGGGCGTGTCTTTATACTGGTATTCTTTGCCTCCAGATTGCAATGGGGACGAATATAATATAAATAAAAATGCAACAACAAAACTACCAACCATATTTATTTTTTAATAAATACAAAATAAAAACAATAAAACTAATAACCGTAGAGAACAAAATAAACCAACCAATATATTCCATAATTTGCCGTCTAAATTTTTGCCGGTCATAAATTTCTTTTTGTCTACGCTTCCTAATATCCGCTTCCATTGTTAAAACGTCATTCCAAGCAGTAGGCCCGTAAGTCATATTTAGAAATACTTTCATCTCGTAGCGTTGTTTTTCCATTTTCTTTTTAGCAACCACAGCTTCTATCGCACTAGCTTCAAGTTGATTACCTTTAAATAATCTTTGAAGAGCAGAGGGATTCTTTGTTGTTCTTTCAGCATGGTCAATGTCAGAAGCAGCGCCCATCCATCTTGATAAATCTTTTCCCATTGATTCTATATCGCGGCCAACCGCAAATCCAGCTTTAAGGGCATTAAAGGCGCTTCCAGCCACGCTTAAAGCCGCTCCGATCGTTACAGGGTCCATTTGTAATCTTTCAGCAGTTTATACTAATTTCGATTATAAATTTTTTTTAAAGTCAAGTCTATTAATTTATAAAAAGTCTATTAATCTACAAAAAGTTATTTATAGTTAAAAGTTATGTTTAAAAAAGAAATTATAAAGGGGGCGCCGGTACGCTATTGTCCGAGTTGCAAAAAAAAGAAGTTAATGTGCAAATGCCATGTAATTCCCCTTGTAATATTTATAAAAGGAAGAGGAAGAAATGAATTTACCAAACCGTAGACCGTGTATCACAACTGAAGTAGGCGAGGGCCTTGCCGTAACCGTATCGTATCATCCTGAAACTAATCAAGCTGTTGAGATTTTTGTAACAGGTAGGGGCAAAAAAGCATCTGACGGGCCCATGACAGATGCGCTATATAATCTGGGAGTGCAAGCTTCTAAATTAATGCAAAAAGAAGATTTTTATTTAGAAACAGCAGACGTATCTGCGGCGGAGTGATTCGCACGCTTCATTTGTGCTTCAACCATTTCTTCAACGCGTTGTTGATCTTCTGATTTGTAGTGTGAAAAGATATGACGGAGCTGTCCGCCGATAGTTCGACCCTCAAGTTTAGCTATTTCTTTTATCTTTAAATAAACATCTTTAGGGACGAGTACGCTTTTCCATTTATTAGTATCCATAATTACCTCATTTTTGTAAGATAATATGCGATTTTACAAGATATTACAAGAAAAGAGTTGTGTTTAGTTGTTTTATTTGATAATTATAAAAATGCGAAGAGCAAAGTTTTAGTCTGCTCGTTCAGTTAGGGTTTGATCGCAGTATCATTGACCTACAGAAACCTCAAGATTTAAATTTTGCCTTAATTTAAATTCAAAAAGACCCAGAGTAATCTGGGTCTTTTTTTTAGGGGGATACTACTTACTTTCGCCCCAAGACGCTCCTATTTCTACGTCTACTTTATTGGGGACATTTAATTTTACGGCTTCTTCCATGATAGTTGCAACCTTTTTTATTGTTTCATTTGAAGTAAAAGATATAGCAATCTCGTCATGTATTTGAATTAATGGAATAATGCCCTCAGAATAAATATTAACCATAGCTTGTTTTGTCATATCTGCGGCGGATGCTTGTATTAATCGGTTAAGTGCTTTGTAGGTATACGCTCGTTTGAGTCGTGTCGTGGGCCCATATTCATTAACCGCTTCTTTATAAGGCATAGCCTTATTCATAGCAAAAGTATCTGGCTCCCATAGGTCAAATCTGCATTTTCTACCTAAAATAGACCGAATAGAACCTGAGCTTGCTCTATTATTCAATTTATTCATTACGCCATTCATAAGAAGTTTAACAAACGGGACTCTATCATGGTATTGTCCCACCAATTCCTTTGCCTCTTCTACGGGTATATCGAGCTGGTCTGATAGCTTGTTTACGCCCATACCATACATCATACCTAAATTAATTGTTTTAGCTTGCTTACGCGGTATTTTAGCCATTTCAGCGACCATCGTATGAAAGTCCATATCAGGATTGTTAATATACCCGTTTACAAATTCAGTAACGCCTTTCATTTCGTGGCCTTGTGACTTGCCATAAGCATGAGCATAATGCACCAAGATCCGTGGTTCCTGTTGCGAGAAGTCTAAACTAGCCCACTTTTCTCCCTCTTCAGGAAGAAACAACGAGCGAATCATAGGTCCCAATTCAGGATCGCGAGCCGGTATCTGCTGTAAATTAGGGTGGTTCATGCTGATACGACCTGAAACCGTGCCTCCATCATCAGACCTAATCTGATTTATATGCGAGTGTATGCGACCTTGAGGCGTGGTATATTTTAAAATGGTATTAATAAACGTACCATGTGTCTTGTTAAGTTCTCTGCATCTAAGGATAAGCTTTGGTAATTCGTGCGATTGTTCCGCAAGAAACGCTTTCGTAAAACTAGGCGAGCCTTTCTCAGTCTTAGGATAAGGTAAACTAACCGAATCAAAAGCTTTAGCGAGCGAAGCGGCCGCCCAAACCTCTACATTAACATCAGTTAAATTTTTAATTTTTTTATAAACTTCTTTTTCTTCTTTAAGAAGATAGTCTCTGGTTCTCTCCACGCGGTCTGTATCAACGCGAACACCGCGCCATGTCATATCAATAAGTAAAGGCAAAACTTTCAACTCTAAGTCAACGATAGTTTGTAAATCTTCTTTTAAAACAAGGGCTTTAAAGCAATTCCAAAGTTCTAAGGTTAACTCTGCGTCAGCTTCAGCATAAGGACCGACATACATAGATGGTAATTTCCAGAGTTCCGCTTTCGGATCAACGCCAAACTCACGAGCCGCTTCTGTTAACCCTTTCTCTGATTTAGTTTTTGAAAGATAATCGTAGGCTAGAGCGTTCAAGCTGTAGCTAAATCTGTTTTCATCCAGAAGTGAAGCAATGACCATTGTGTCAATAATACGGCCGTTTATGGTAAAACCGGCTCGTCTCAGCCAACCGGCATCATATTGTGCATTGTGCATTACCTTATCAGCCGGCGATTCGCAGACTTTTTTCATCCAGTTGTTCACGATTCGTTCATCAAGGTTGCCGCCCCCTAAATGTTTAATTGGGACGTAGCATTTAAAACCGTCTACGGCTACGGCGTAACCGACTATTTCTCCGTCTCCTTGAGGCCAACCCGGTCCATTTTGTTTAATGTTAGGGTCTTTTGTCTCTACGTCTATTGCTATAGTTTTTGCTGTAGATAGATCCGGTAGACTCTCCGGTGGTATCCATTCACTTTTCGGTGTGAACATTGCCATCTGTAATGTCATTTTTTACCTCTATTAGTTTATTAAGATACCACTGGGCTTTTTTAAGGTCCTGAATACCGTTTTTATGTCTGTATCGTATTATGTACTTTAGGATGTTTCCTTGTAGATAATGTTCAAAACCACCTTCTGTGGCAGATTCAATCATATCAATTGCTTCTATTACGCTTGCATTATAGTGTGGTGGGTGGTCTATTTCATCTTTCATGGTCTCATATACCTCCTTGTATTTGTTTCTAATCATTTCTCTGTAGGGTTTATCCTTCATTTTTCCGATCTTCCAGTATATCGAACATTCTTTGAGGCATCACAACTGTACTGTTGCAGTTGCTACAGCATCTACCGCTTTTAACGGGTTCTGCATTGTGCCCTTTCATGTATCCATTGAATTGAATATCGATATAATCTTTGCAGATACAGCATTTCATTCTTCTAAATTTCATATATGGTAACTCCTGTTGTTATCGTCTGGTTCTATAATATAAAGATTTTCTTTGGCTCGTGTGACGGCTACATAAAATACGCGGTGAACGTCATCATTACCCATGCGCATAGCATCGTCAGCTGAGGGCGATAAATCGGTAAATATAATAACATTATCTGATTCACCGCCCTTTGACCCGTGTATCGTGGACACTGAGATACGGGGCTCTGCATTAAATTTTTCGCCTCTGCGAAGTAAAGCAGTAATATATACCCGTGATTCTTCTGGCAACCGGTCCAATGCCTTGTGCCAAATCAATTCGTCCCCGACCATTAGGCCGTAGCTGTTCTGTAAAAGCTCCATATTTAACAATACATCGCTATCTAATCCAGTTAATTTTTTAAAGCCTCGCTTAATATGTGTCCCTGTAGACATATAACTATATATATCTCTTGCCATATCTAACGTAATATTTTTACCTTTACGCAGTTGTTCCCACCCATTTACAGCTGAGGATATTTTCGCGGATATAGAGCGGTGTCCTTTGTGTGTAAAGAGCAGTCCCATGGACTTGAGCGTTTCTACGACTGGGTTTAAGATGTAGCCCGCTTGTGCTAATATTAACCACTGGCCCTGTGTAAGATCTATATCATCTAAGCGTGCCATGTGTTTAACGGTGCCTTCGTCCTTTTTAGGTTGATACTTTTTTGGGTATCTGTGTTTAATTCTGTAAACAATTGATTCAGCGACCCGATGAACTTGTTTAGGGACGCGGTAAGACTGAGATAAAGTCTCAGAAGAACCGTCAAGGTTAATAAACTGGTCTACGTCAGCGCCGGCCCATCTATAAATAGCTTGGTCATCATCTCCGGCCGCAAACATAAACTTACTTTTCTTATCTAAAGCATGAGCTATATCCCATTGCAACGGCGATAGGTCCTGAGCTTCGTCAAGAAAAGTGACCTCAAAATCAGGGCAACATTTGTCAGCTTCGTCTACAAAAACCTGAAGCATATCAGTAAAATCGTATAAATTCCTGTGTTGTTTGTATTCTTTATAACACTTGTTAACATAATTTACGGTGTTCCAGTCATCTTCAATATAAGACTGATTGTATTGTTCTCTTAATCCTATTTTTCTAAGACGAGCTAAATTAATAACACTAAGTATAGGATGGTCATGGTTTTGCATCTCTGTAATGTCTTCTTGACCAGATGTTTTGCTTAATACCATACCTATTTTTTTGCCAAGTTCTTCAAAATGTTGCTTAGACATAACCTGTTCCGGTCTAATTTCTGTCATAGAGAGCGCTAAACTATGTAAAGTTCTAAAGAAAAAAAGGTCATTGTCAGGGTCAAGTTTAAATCGTTTAGCCGCTCTTTCTTTAGCTTCGTTAGCCGCTTTTCGTGTAAAAGCGAGAAAGGCTATATGATTAGGGTTCGTGCCCTTACTTAATGTATCATCTACCATATTTAACAAAGTTGTTGTTTTGCCTGTCCCCGGCGGCCCAAATATTCTAAACATTAGTTCTCGTTACTATGTGAAAAAGGAGGATCTCTATATGGTGGTTCAAAACCAAGGTCTTCTAAAAACTCATCTATTTTTTGGTCAGAAGGTATTTCGTGAACAAAAATAGGTGTAGCTTCTCCTACCCAAGCCCCAACAACATTGTATTCCATCCACTCTATAGCCTCTTCATAAGTCATACCGTCTCGTTCCATAAAGATGTCCACACTTTTATCATAACTATATATTAAAACTTCCGGCATATTCATACGGCTACCAACACCAATAATTGCATCTTCTAGGCCGTCAGCCTTGACCATTTTTTCGTCTTCCTTCATAAACTTTCCTTTTTTTTGTGTTATACTTCATTACCCCAAGCATCCCAACCCTCGTGCTTTTGCCTAGCAAACAACTCTATTCTTGGGAGGTCTCCACTATGATCAATAATTAAATTTCTAAAATTTTCTGGTTTTTCGCTATGTTTTCTTGAATTAACTTCAAATACAGCTTGCCCATCAGTAGCTATTAAATTTTTTAAATCTTTTCTAATTCGAGGTAATTTACCTTTTACTGCAAACAGAATATGTTCCGTACATCCTCGAAAATAATAACCAAGGCCCATTTCTAATCGTAAATTAGAGTATTGTTTAACCCAAGTTAATGTTTGTTTATATTTAAATCCCCAAGCATCACATATTTTATGTGCTTCTCTCACATGAGAATTAGTATACCACAAATATAAATGACAATTATCATCTGATATTTCTTGTACTGGCAAAGATTCAATATCTTTTTTATTCATTGTTTTGTAATGATGATGTACAGCACCATTACCCCAATCTTCTTTGTAAGACCAAGGAGGATCAGCGTAAATTATGTTATATTTTTTTTCCGGAAAAGGTATAGTTTTGTCTTCCATTAAAAAGGCTCCTTTTCTGTTTTTAAATCTGGTGTATTAAATTCGTGGTCCGTGTTACGATATGAGGGTATAGCCCAAACGCGAACCGAGCGGTTATTAATTTTAATAACCGTACTGGACCCATTTATATCTCGTAGGCGTTGGGCTATCTTGTGCGACTTATACTCAAAAAACTTATTCTTTTTAAGAAAGCTTTCAAAGTCTCTAAGCCGAAAATAGGTTAAGTGTTCCTCTTCATCTGTCCAAGGTCTTCTTAACAATATCTCTTCTTTTTCCTGAGCTTGCTGTAAGTGACGGCAAAACTCCTCTAAATAATCATAAAATTGTCCGCTTGTGCTCGCGTCTTCAGCTACTTCTATAATAGCCGCATCATTTTCTTTCATTTCATTCAATAAAGCACTAATCCGTGCCTCCCACGCTTCTTTTCTAACTGAACGGGGCATAAAATTAAGCTGTTCCATACAAGCCTTTTGAAATGTGGGCTGTGATAGTAAAGCTTCTGTATCTAATTCTAAGGGCTCTCCACTGACATCCATAAACCAAACGGGAGGACTGGAGTTATATTTTCTAAGATTAGCGATAGTTGCGCCTTGTACCGCTGAACCCACCCCATGTAACCGTGTTCGGCATAGCTCTTTGTTACAATGTGAATTTATAGGCGCATCATTACATTTGTACGCGTAATCTTTCTTTTTAGCCTGATTAGCCACGATGTTAACCTCCGATAAAGGTAACGGAGGCTCCAAGTAAGTCATATTATAAGTCAGTATTTCTGTTTCCCAACTATCCGGATAGGCTTTTCTTAAATAAACAGCAATATTAAACAGACCGTTATTGCGACCGCCTTCACTAATTTTACTTGCACATAATGTTTGTAAACACGGCGGACCATCTTTTATAGGTGTATCTTTTATGTCTTCAACTTGTAAAGCTACGACTTGCTCTTTATTCAGCTTATATTGCTCATACAGCGCTATAAACTCTTCTAGGGTAGCCGAAGACCCATCATCCTTAATCGCGTACCGTAGGCCGTTCTCCGCGTCATAATAAGGCAAGTTTAAAAAGTTACCTACATCACCTCTATCTAAATGTAATTTTATTTGTTTTGGAAATATCTCGCTTTGTCCGTATCCTAATGCGGCTGATATATGTTGCAGTGTTTGTTGCATATCTTTAGCTTCTACCCATTCGCTACTAAATAAGAAACAATGAGCGCCACCGCTTTTAGAACGGCATACTACTAAGGGTAGTTTTAATTTTCTAATTCTTTCAACTAATGTTTTATGGTCAAGAGGATAGGTATCAATATCAATACAGCCCCACTTAGATTGTGAGTTTGCATTGATAGGTATGATACCTAAAGAATCTCCCTGACCTGATAGATGACCCGTCCAATGATCCTTAGTCCGTGGTTCCCTTACGAGAGCCGCTCTACCAGACTTTTTGCCATTAGTCTGGGTCTTATCTATCTTATAGGTACCAAAAGCTTCTTCTAGCCCATCAAATATTGAACTAAAAGCTTCCCACATTAGAAGGGCATTTCGTCTTGGTTAACGTCAGCAGTCTTTTCCTCTGGCGTTGTTTTTTGCGCCATAGAAGCTTTATCAGGACCCTTTGAAGGCTCCTGTTCATACTTCACATTGACATTGTTTTGCTCAACAGACAAAGCAAAAGCTTTGGCCTCATTATAAAGAGCAATATTTGAAACCTCGTCTGATAGTTTCATGTCCCAAACAAAATAGTCACCTTTACGTCCACTTTCCATGTAAGTCCCAAGACTATATGTAAATAAAAATCTAGGTGGTATAAACATAGAACCGTCAGCTTTCTGCTTACGTCTTGTGGAAATAATACTATTCCATTTACGACTTGCTTTAAGTGAGGTGCTTTTCATAGCAATCATAACAGCATCTGTAGCACCATTAAAGTTACCCTTATCGTCTGTCTTTACAATTAAACAATAATGTTGATGGGTATCCTCAATGTAATGACCAGATCCGTCAGTCAGATATTCTTTATTATCTTCCTTACTTCTCTGTGTCTCAGGACACTCTTCTTTCGTGGCATAGATTGCGATAGGAGCGCTTTGCTCATCGCCAAGTGGAGACCATTGAATAAAGCGCCTTTGGAATACGCAAGGGACAACCTTGATTCCTTTATCTCTATCGTATATCTCACCCGTTACCGTATTATACATATCGCCTGATACAGCGCCACGATTAGCTTCAAGTATTTGTTTTGAAAGATTAGTTTTCAAAAACGGAATACTTAAAGTGTCTTGATTTACTTCTTTATTACCAAGACCAGAGTCTGCCTCTAACATACTTTGGTCAAGCACAGCAACTTGTGTTGCTTCTTTTTTTACTACTTCAGCCATTTATTTTCCTTTCATAATTTTAGCTCTACGGCCTGTCCACGCGCCAAACACTGGCGGTATTTCTTGGCCGGATTCAGTTTGTTCTCTTATCCATGATTTCAGAGTGCTACTATGAACAATTTCTTTCTTATCTACATGAAAGCCTCGTGCTCTAGCCGCTTCATAAAAATCATGTGCCATGTTATCCTCGCCCATACCAAACTCAGCCGCCACAGATGATTTTATTAAATCGCCAAAATTATTATGACGTAACCAATCATGCGCTTCTGGTCTGTCGGCAACTTTAATATTACCGCCATAAGTAGGAACAATTTCTATTTTAGAGCCGTCTGATAAAGTAAAACTCTCTAAGTTAATTTCTTCCATTAACAAAGGCATATCCTC
>Ga0098055_1001440_pt1 | contig 12931 bp, 4 predicted proteins | sample 17_taG_FD_75107 | JGI IMG/M metagenome (GOLD analysis project Ga0098055, IMG submission 75107) | Marine viral communities from the Subarctic Pacific Ocean - 17_ETSP_OMZ_AT15314 metaG | ecosystem: Environmental > Aquatic > Marine > Oceanic | place: Pacific Ocean | collected 2015-01-18 | reverse complement strand
TCATTGGAGATAACTACAACAACCTAAGTTTAATAGTATGAACGACATAACTATAAATGCACAATCTAAAGATGAGTTGCTTGACGACTTGGAGGTTGCTCTTGCTCAGTTACCGAGGGTTGAACTACCAGTCACACACAGGTTCACTAAGGGTATGTATATCCGTGAGATTCAGATCCCAGCGGGGACTATGCTCACGAGCATGACTCACAAGACTGAGCATCCATTCGTCATATCTGAGGGTGCAATTAAGGTCACCAGCGATAACGAAGGTAGCGTAATATACGAAGCCCCACACACAGGTATTACCAAGCCAAACACTCGTAGAGCTTTACATGCTTTAACTGATGTGGTATGGACAACCTTCCATGTTACAGATGAAACGGACGTAGAGAAGATATGCGATCAGATTTTAGAACCAGTTAACCTCGACCACCTTTTAGAAGTAGATCAAAACTTTCTTCCACTTTACAAACAAACAACCACGGAATAACAAATGTCATTTGGAACAATAGCGGCGGCAGTCTCAATCGCATCAGCGGTTGGGGGAACTTATATGTCTATACAGGGGCAGAGAGCGGCTTCTGATGCGGCTCAACAGCAAGCAAAGTTTCAAGCAGACTTATCTAAACAGACGGCTGAATGGAACGCTGATCAAGCCAGAAAGCAAGCTAAGTTCGAGGAAGACACGGCAATGGAAAACATGCGCCGTAAGCGTGAGAACAACAGGCGTGCAATAGCGAGACAAAGAGCTACAGGAGCAAGAGCTGGTCTCAAGGAGACTGGTGCTGTAGCGGATGTGCTACTCGACAAGTCAGAAAGATTACAGTCCGATATAGACGACATCTGGAATGCCGCAACTGTGAGGTCTGATCAATTAAGAGGTCAGGCTCAAATGAGCTTATGGGAGAGTGATATGCAACGGAAGCAGATTGCATATGGAGCAAAAGCGCAGAAACAAGCGTCTAAGTATTCCATCTACGGCACTGCTCTTGGGGGACTAGCAAAGGTGGCTTCTGCAGGCATGGATTTAAAGAAATCTTTAAACACACCAAAAACCCCACTTAAAGCTCTGCCTTACAATCCAAATAACATTTACGGTCAATAATTTAATATGGAAATACCTGATTACAAAATGGTGCAGGGTGGAAACACCCGTGTGAATATGCGTTCTACCTACATGGGGCAAGATGCCAGTGGTATAGGCAAGGCGTTTGCCAACATGGGCAAGGACTTAGAGGGTGCTGGTATGCAGGTAGCTGGTATGTTTGAGGAGCTTGAACGACAGCACGATGCAGGAAAGATGGCTGACTTGCAATTAGAGCTAGACCAGACAATGTCTCAGTATCAGCAAACGATGGCAGAAAACCCTAATAATGCACTGAAATGGCGAGAGGGCTTTGATGAGGTAATAGAGAAGAAACGCTCAGAAATTGCTTCTCGTGATATGTCAAGCGGGCTTAGGGAAAAGGTTAATAGATATGTGGACACTTTCCACGGGAAAAAGGGTATCGAGGTATCAAATATAACCAGTCAAACCATACTTGGCAATGCGAGGAAATCTGCCGAGGCTCGCATCATGGATCTGCGAGAGCGGGGAGAGGATGAGGCGGCTATGCGTCAAGTCAAAGAAGACGTAGAGAATGGCTTGATGGCATCAGCTAGGGGTGAGGAGCTCATATTAGGTATGGAGCGTCAGGCTATCACCAGAGAGTGGGATAGGCAACTTGAAGCCAACCCTCAGAAGTTCCTGCAAAAGCTTGAGGACGGCAAGATCAAAGGTAAGCAGGAAGACATCTCCGCCATGAAGGTCAAAGCTAAGCGTGCAGTCGCTGTGGAGAAAATGGATAACATTGATGATGTTAAGAACCTGATTGACGGATCTCAAGTCAAAGATTCTGGCGAGCTGGCAAAGATCATGAGGGCTCGTGGCTTTGATGACACATCCGCATACCACATGCACTCCTATTTTGATACACGAAACAGTGAAGTGCTGAAGAAGTTTTACGCATCACCTGCACAGCAGGAGAGGTTATACGGCAAGGCGAGAGCTATGCTGGCAGACTATAACCCCACAGGTGACACCAGTGATCAGGGGTATGCTCGCATTATGTCTACGATAGACAAGATTGCCGATTCCCCTTACAAGCAGGAGGTTATCAAGGAGCTCAACGCCAAACGAGAAGGTGCTGAGGAAGTCAGGGCTAAGCATGAGGACTTCATGAAGGAGACGGTTGAGCGGGAAGCTAAGCTTAAGCTTGATGAGCACATGAAGAAGAAGCCTGCCACAATCAAAAGGACTGTGCAGTATCACATAATGAAGGGCTTCCTTAAGGACAGAGCTAACCTGACACCCTACTTCACTGATGACGATGTTATTGACGACATCGTAAATGCTGATGACGGAGAGCGCATTGCTTTATTCAAGGAGCACTTCAAGAACGACCAAAAGTATCAAGGCTTTACCGAGTTCCAGCAACGCATGGCATGGGCTATCAAGGGTGGCAGACTGAGCTCTGTAGTGAGCTCTTATGAAGACAAGGCGGCAGGTGACGCATGGCAGAAGGAGTTGTCGAAGATCCACACTCAAAACGGCAAGGCAAGCTTAGATATATTTAAGCGCACCCAAGCTGGCGAGTTCAGAGATATGCCACTGGACAAGATGAATAAGCTTTCTGCTGATGCATCATTATTTCAAGATCCAAAAGCTATGTTTGACTCGTTGTCACCAATAGCTCCGATTACCCAGCCTACCAGTAAGTATGAGGCAAGGTTTGCGGATGCCTACTCAAAGTATGCACAGGCAAACAATCTAGACATGAATCCTGACAGCTATAAGCACTACTACGACTATCGTGCGGCTTATGACGAGACTGGGCTCAGGACTGACGAGGACGGGCATTTGCCATCTAAATTTAAGCGTGAGGGACACCCGAGACTGTATATGTCACCAGACGGGGTGTATAGCTCAACTAGAAAGAAAGGCTGGACTGATACTCGGGACGGCTCAATAGTAGGAGAAAAGAAGGAAAAACCAGTTTTGACTACAGAATTATCCAGCTTCGTCAAGAAGCTAGAAGGCTTTAACGAGCAAGCTTATGATGATTATAAGCAGACAAGTATCGGCTACGGAACAAGAGCTCGTAAGGGTGAAACAACCATCTCCGAGGCTGAGGCAGAGGCGAGGTTAGCAGATGAGCTCAAAGACAGCAGAGCTCACGTGATGGAGATTAACAAGAAATATGGTTATGATTTCACAGAGAATCAGATTATAGCATTGACTTCTTTTGCTTACAACATAGGTTCTCTAAACGAGCTCACCAAGAACGGCAACAGAACCAAGGCTAAAATATCAGAAATGATGCTTGCTTACAACAAGGCTGGTGGTGAAACTTTGGAGGGTCTTAAGAATAGACGCAAAGCCGAGCAGGATCTATTCAATAAATAATAACACAAGATGGAACAATTCTCAGTAGCGGAAACGACAGGTCTAGTATATCCAGAAGAAGAATCTACCATACCAGAGGTTGAGTTTCCACAGGAGCTTCCACAGGGTATGGGTAACCAGTTAACTGGTGACTGGGATGCTGAGGCAGTCAAGCCGTTCAAGGAAGTTCGTGAGGCTAGACAGGCTCAAGTGCAGACTCGTCTAGATGATATTAGTGGAGCTGTTACTGATTTCGACAACTGGGAAAAGGATTTAACTACCGAGCAGAAGAACCGCAAGATCATCAATGGTCTTATGGAGGTTAAGCTGGGCAGGCTTCCCGAGTCCCCCGTGGAGTATGAGCAGGCACGCGCTAAGTTTGCTAACCTATATTTTGAAGGTAAGGGTGGTGATAGTGATGAGGCACTCATGGCTCAGATTACCGCTGAGTCAGTAAAGCGCAAAGCTAATGTTGATTTACATGACAGTCTGCAAAAGACCGCACTGATTGGTGCGTTAGGTGGTGCATCATACGGAGAGTGGGCTGAGAAGAACACAAGTCCAGATATGTCGATGGCTAGGCGTGACAGCCTGCTACACGCATACAACGAGTATCAGCGTGAGGCTACTGAGCAGTTTGGTGATCCACTACGATTTGCAAAGAAGGCATTCGGAAAGCTGGTTACCGAGGATGCGGGAGACGCGCTTGATTACATTGAGGGTATAGCCGACAAGCTTGATACGGAAGATCATGAGACATTCTTAGGTTTGCTGAGAGAGGTGGTGCTTGAGAACCCACATGAAAAGGTAGACGAGTTACTCGCAGAGATGGACATCAATATAGGTATTGTCCGTGACGCAATGGGTATAGTTGGTAGATCCGCGCACAACGTAGGCAAGTCTATTGAAATGGTCGGAGACTTAGCATCCGATACAGGTGACGTATTTGAAGAAGGCGTTGCTGGCACAGCTACACCAAGGACTCGAGGTGAGCTCATTCGCCCCACCAGTAACCAGATTGAATACTCCATCATGCCTGAGTCGTTCAAGGCTGATAAGGAGAGAGCTAGAGCTGTTAAGAACAGGAATGCTTTAGTAAGTGACGCGAGAAGGATTTTCAGAGAAGACTATGACCCTATCCAGTTAAATACGTCTAGCAACTTAGGTCGCGCCATTGAGGAGGGTATCTATGCCCTACCCTCTACTGTAGCCACTATAGCGGCAGTAGCAGTTCCATACGTGGGATTGCCAGTTGTTGGTGCTACCATGTTTGGATCAAGCAGGACGAAGTTCCGTCAGCGCATGATTGCAAATGGCGTAGACAGGGAGAGGGCTCAACACATGGCAGACAAGCTTGGTCTTATTGCCGCGGCTCCGATGTTAGCACTGGAGCGTATGCAGGCTCTATCCTTCGTGGGTGAAGTCCCCATGATGGGCAAACTCATGACCGCTGTTGGTAACAGAATCAACAACAAGATGGGTCGCTTTGTGGGCAGATTCGCTGTAGCCAATATTGGTGAGACAAACATCGAGATGGGGCAGGAGCTCGTGGAGGAGGTCGTTCAGATGATGGGTGCTTCATTCAGTGAGTTTGTTCCTGATGTCGAGTGGTATAATGGCAAGGACGGAGTGTTTGACGGATACGCATACAAGTATATCTCTACAATGGTTGCAGTCGCACCAGCAGGAGGCATTGCCGCCCTTGGTGGTATTAGCGCAGACGGACGAGCTAAGGCATTCAAGGCATTGCCACGTAACGTCAGATCAATGCATGGGGTGTCTGATGCACACAATGATCGTATTGATGAGGCAGAGACCATGCAGGAAGTGCTTGATTCAACGAGCATCGGCATGGCTGAAGCAGATCCGAACTCCGACACAGCTAAGGATGCGGTTGAGGACTTCATGATGGAGCAGGAGCTCGAGAAGACATCACTGTCTAACCTCAAAAGGTCTGGATACTTCCCTATTATCCGTGCTGACAAAAGCAAAGATGGTGTAGTTGAGGTGGTGCACCCTGAGACTGGTGAAGTTATTGATCGTATTGATAACAATCCACAGGCAGTAGCAGAGTCTACAATCGCCTACATGGAGCTACAGGATCAGGCAACCACAGAGCAGATAGATGAACTAGCTCTGATGGTAGAGGCGGCTCAGCTTGACGTTAAGGAGGCACAAGGTAAGGATCAGGTGGTTGAGCTAGAGCTCGGCACAAACATGGACGTGCAGGGATTCCTTGAGAATTTCCCAGAATTTAAAGATCGCGTTATCAATCAGGTGAATCGTCTCGAGCAACTTACAGACATCGAGCGCGTCAATGGTGGCGATGGCGGTATGTCACGAGCAGTGTATGGTCAGAACTTTGTAGAGCACAATGGTGAGCAGATCAAGACCTCCAATAGACTATGGGCTGGAACAAGTGCAATGACACTGGTTCACGAGCGTGGTCACGATGCATTTAAGCGTGCACTCAAGTCTGGCGCAATGACCCTAGAGAAAGCTTTCGACTTCTTCACTGAGCTTGATTCCGCACTAGTGGGCAAGACCGACAAGAACGGCAACCAACTGCGCTTCATGCCAGAGGGGACAACAGCAAAGGACTACACAAAGATAGACGAAGCAGTAGCTGAGTTTATGGAGGTTATGTTGCTTCAGTCTCGCAAGGGTAAGAAGACCGCTATGCGTGACGTTGTTGGTAGACAAATGTCTGCTATGGTCAAGGCTCGCAGGGCAAATGCTGGTAGCTTTAAGGGCTTCCTTGAGGCGATGAAGGATTTCTTCGGTAAAGTTTTAGCTCGTGACGTTATCCTTAAAAAGGGCATCCGTGAGGGAGTCGTAGACAAGGGTCGCATGGATGAGTTTCATAATGCGTTACTTGGCAATACGGACGCAGAGTCATTCAAGCAGGAGGTGGATCAAGAGCTCGGAGATCCGAGTCTATCCATCGGTGAGTCACAAGATGCTACTTACATGCAGGCAGTCGAGTCTGGCGACATGGGCAAGGCACAGGCTATGGTGGATGCCAGAGCGAAGGGGGCAGGTTATGATGTAAGAACCAAGCACGCAACAGGCGAAACATTTGAGGCTTTCAAACGTGACAAGATTCCCGCTGTTGATCCAGACACCAACATTCGTGGTTTTCATGTAAGCAATGAGGCAGATGCGTTCTCATCGTATAGTTCGCAATCAAGTGAAAACAAGGTTTTAGATTTGTTTGTTAAAACAGGGAGGGAGGTTTCCAGACGAGAGGGTCAACGCATGGTCGCTGAGGGTGACAGTGTAGATGGCTTCCCTAAAGGTTTTGATACTGTGGTTTTCACCAGAGGTGCTGGCACTCCTACTGCAGAACAACTGGAGGCGTATGAGAAGGGGGAAAAGGTTTTTCAACCTAATGATCCTTCTGGTCACTATTTCCAAAAAAACCAAGACGATCTGGGGGCAGATTATTTTAACGCAGACGGGGACGTTATCACAGGTTATAGTGATCTTTCTGATGGATTTTCCATGTTCAGTGAAGAACACCTTGTGATTCGTAACCCCAACCAGATCAAGTCAGCCGATCCAGTAACCTACGACTCAGACGGCAACGTGATCCCACTGAGCCAGAGGTTTGATGAGGGCAGGGATGAGATTAGCTTGTCCGTAGGTGAAGTGCCTGCTGAGATCGCTGATTCAAAATCCCCCATAGTTGAGCAGATCTACCTGAAAGAGACCGCTAAGTTTAAAGAGGGTGTAGCATCAGGACGTATTAAGACTGAGGCAGATATTCGTGACTTCATTGGCAAGCACATGGTTATGCACCAGCCTGATACAGCTATGGCTGGAGAGGTCAAGGTGGATGGCGAGTCATTCGTCAAGGGCAAGGGTGGAGTCTACTACCCAGTATTGTTCTCCGATGAAGGATACTTCTGGGCATCAACTGCGGCTAAGGCTGAGGAGATGGCAGGAGCACTCAACGAGATCAGTGAGCGCAATGGTGGAAGTATATACATGGCACTTACATCTGCGGATGTGGACAAGTTGTTCAGCTCCACAACGATGTCTGTAGGCACGATGAACTTCTTCAAGCAACTTACAAAGAACCCACGTAAGTATGGCATCACTGAGAACCAGCTCAATAAGATGCTGATCAAGGCATCCAAAGCGCAAGTTGTTAAGAAGACGTTAATCAAAGACAAGGATAAAAAACCCATTTTGAATAAAAAGGGTGAGAAGACTTACAATGTAAAGACACAGGAGTTTGGCTACAAGCTACCTAAAGGCACTAACCTAGAGCAGACAATGACTGAGCTCGAGGGGTGGCTACAACCATTCAGTAGCGATAAGACTACGGGATCAAGCTTTGATGTCCGTAAGGCTTTTGTATTCGACCTAATGCGTCACGTATCACTACACCTCAAGGAGCGTCCGACCAAAGCCAAGGCGGTGGCAGAACTTCTTACACATGACAGTAACGAGTTTGCTAAGTCGAAGGTGATGAAGGGTCAGTTGAGTCCTGCGGCATTCGCTCAGGGTCTGGGTGATATGCTTTCTGAGCCACTGACAAAAACCTTCCAGCAGTTTGATTCAAACAAGCGCACTGGGTATATCTATGCCGTTATCGAGATCGAGGGCAAGGTCAAAGCTGTCGACACTGATGGTCACGAGTCATACCCTAAAGCTATTGTCAGTGCTGAGGGTAAACTACCCACTGTCCACGTAATGAAGGACGGCTACCACTGGACTGATGTTGTTCAGGAGAAAGACTCTGGTGCAAGAGTAGAGCGCAAGACTGGGGCTATGAATAAGGTCTACCCTACTGGCGGTTTCTCTGCTTACAAGACAAGACCTATTCAGTTCGGTGAGGTTCAGGATGGAGCTGAGGGAGTTGAACTCTCCTTCTCCATCGGTGACGCACAGATGAATGAGACACTGATCAGTAATGCACGTATGCGCGTGAGAGATCCTGAGGGTGTCGCTACTGTGATGGAGTCCATCATGGAGCGTGTCGAGAACCTCAAGCGTGAAGTGCCAAAGATCATACAGGCATTCGGCAAGGAGGTCACCATGCAACCAATAGTCGATAAAGTCCTTCTGGGCGACTTGAGGAGGCAGGCTAGGGAAATGCGCCAAGAGAAGATTGAGGACGCTGAGAATGCAATATATGAGCAGTATGGGGATGTTCTGTCCAATGAGGACTTGGTTAGTCTGAAGTCACAGCCAATTACAGAGCTCGTCATGGCTGAGGGTGGCATGGAATCACTGACTGCCGCTAAGCGCAGGAGGGGTGATGCTGAGCTCAAGGCTGGAGAGTTTGAATCTATCGCTGGTTTACCTCCGATGTATTATGGTGGCACGCAGACACCTGACCAGATGGCACAGCAACTATACGCACAGGGTCTTATTAAGGACGCTGACGTAGAGACAATGATGGATGCCATCGACAAGGAGATCTACAGCGTATCATCACGTAAGGCTGAGCTCAAGAAGGCGCGCAAGGCAATGAACAAAGCCAAGAAGGATGCCACTAAGGAGACTACCGAGTGGCTTGATGAGCGTATCGCAGAGCAGGAGCGTGACTACAATCCTATGGTCAGGGCTCGCAGAGCTCTAGTAAAACTGAGTGCTATCAGGCGTTCACTCCCACTTGAGCTACGTGGCATGATCGAGGGTGATGCTAAGCTACTATCCATGGGTGATGAAGCTAGACTCAAGTATCTTGAGCAGGCTATTGAGCGAGTCGATGTGGCTGTTACTCGCCACGTAACCAAGGAGTTGCGCTCAGCAATTAAGGATACATTTAAGAGAATCAGGGTGAAAGAGAAGCGTGGCAAGCTATCCCCTGAAACGCAGGCTGAGATGGAGATCATCGAGGCTATGACCAAGATGACCGCCAAAGAGGTGAAGGACAAGTTGTCTGAGCTTTACGAGGTTATTGATGCAGACCCAATGGGTGGTAGCAATGCAGTGCATGAGCAGATTGCCATGCTCCACGGCTACGGCAACATCAGTGAGATGAAGGCTAGGGACTTGAGTGACCTGCTTAAGACGCTGGTGTCTATCGAGAAGCGTGGCAGAACCATTCGTGCTATCAAGGCTGAGGCACGCAAGCGTGGTGATGAGGCATCAAGGACGATGGCTATTGATGTCGTATCTGGTGGTAAGGGTAAGATGACGGATGAGCAAAGTGCTATCGAAGCACAGAAGCTACGCGAAAAGAAGCGGAGCGTTCTCAAGGGTGCTGTCACTACAGACGGCAAGTTTCACGGAATGAACCTCTCCTTCGAGGGCTTATTAAACATGTTAAGTCGCAAGGATGTTAAGTCTGGTTCATTTAAGAGTGCGCTCAACAACAAGTTTGCACGGATGGCTCACAAGGCTACACGCATGGAGGACGATGCTAACCGCAGTTTCCAGAATCAATACACACAATTTATGCGTGGCGTGTTTGACATGAAGGGTGTCAAGCTATCCTCTCATATCTCCAAAGTAATGATGGACGCTAGTGACACTGGTGTTAATCGCATCATCATGAAGGATGGCAAGCCAGTCCGCGAGGAACGCCTGATAAAGTCTCAGTCTCAAGCTATTGCTTTGGTTATGATGTTCAGGCAGGGCGGTATCAGAGAGTCCATGATCAAGGAGGGCTACTCTAAAGCGGCAATGTCTAAGCTAGAGAAAGACTTCCTGACCAAAGAGTCCAAGCAGATTATGGAGTGGATGGCTTTAGAATACGAAGCTAACTACGAAAGGGTGAACGCAGTCTATAAGGAGCAGTATGGATTCAACCTACCCAAGATTGAGTTCTATGCACCAGTCAGACGGATCGTAGACAAGGATCATGGCGGTGACGGCACACTCCCATTAGGTGGTGACCAGATGGGCTTCGGCTCTACGCCAGCATTCCTATCCAATCGTGAGACCAACATGCGCAAGATAGATCCTACTGCCAGTGCTATGGATATATTCATGTCGCATATGTTGCAGTCCAATCACTACGTGGCATGGGCAGAGCCAATCAGACAGATGCGATCCACCTTCAACAATGCGGATGTTCGCCAAACAGTGAAGGACTACTCCAGTAACGAGGTGTTGGGGCTTATTGATGAGCGCATCCAATGGATGGCTGATGGTGGTAACAGGGAGGCTAAGCGCATTAAGTTCCTAGACAATATGCGTCTGCACCACACCTTTGGCTCACTGGCATATGACCTTGGCATCACAATCAAACAGCTTACATCTCTACCTGCTTACGCATTTGACATGGGTCTGCCTGCATGGATCAAGTATCAGACAAAGTTCTTTGAGCACCCAATAAAGCACGCAAAGGAGATGATCAAGACTGACTATGTCCAGACTCGATTCAAGAATGGTTACACTCGTGACGTTGCTGAGGGTCTCAGACTTGAGGGTGGCAATACCCTTGAGGCTTATATACTTAAGGGATTCCAGACTGGAATGATGTTCGGTAAGGTTGGTGACATCGTGCCTGTTATCGCAGGAGGGTGGGCGGCTAAGCAACACGCATACGACAAAGCTCGTGCTGATGGCTTAGATAAGAAGCAGGCTGAGGCTGAGTCCATCATCGCATTCGAGATGGCTACAGATAGATCACAGCAGGCGGTCAACCAAAAGGACTTGAGCTCATTCTCTGGTGGTGGCAGTATAGCAAAGTTGTTCACGATGTATAAGACATCACCACGCCAGTATTACGCAAACTCTTACGAGACACTTCGTGATGCATTCGCTGGTCGCAAGGGAGCTAAGAAGGAAGCACTCAACAAGCTGGTGATCGCACATGTTATCCTACCAAACCTTTTCCAGTTTGTCAGTGACGCATGGCGCATGATTGGTGACGAGGATAAGGAGCTTGAGGGCTCTGATTATCTACGTGCAATGCTCCTCGGTCCACTAAACGGACTCTTTATTGCGGGCGAAGCTCTCTCACCACTGGCGGCAATAGCCACTGGTAGCAAGCGGTATGACACCAGACTCCCAATATACGGATCTATTACAGCGGTATCACGGGCAATAGAGGGCTACAGCAGGGGTGATTTCTGGTCTGCCACGCACGATTTAGCCATGCATACTGGTAAAGCATCTCCGTTTAGACTCACAAATGCACTGACTTACTACTCTATCATTTCCAAACAAGCTAAGCTACTAGGTCGATTCACCGACTAGCATTGACTTTTAATCCTATTTAGATCATAATATTAAGCCAAGTATCCAATGTCCATATCCACTACATCCACCAAGGATTCCTACGCAGGGAACGCATCCATTACAACTCAATACCCGATTACCTTTAAGTATCTGGAGGAAAGCCACGTAAGTGTTTACATTGACGGCGTGCTACAGACTAAGGGAGCTGGTGCTGACTACGTAATGGGCGGTGACGGAACTACCAACACAGGCTACATCACAACGAACGTGGCACAGGCTGACACCAAGACGATCACCATCGTTCTGGACGTTCCCTTTGACCAGCCAGTTGACCTACAGGAGACGGGCGTGCTGTCATCCTCGACACTAGAGGAGGCATACGACAGGCTTAACATGCAGATCCGCAGGGTGTGGCGCAAGGCACAGGACGTGCTGACGTTCTCCTCAGACGAGGGTGGTGCAGGATCTACTGGCACAGCGGATACTCTAGTTGGCTTCGATGATGCTGGTGATCTGGGCGAGATACCAAACTCTAAGTTCTGCGAGACAGCTAATAACCTTTCAGACGTAACAGCGGCAACGGCTCGCACTAATCTAGACGTTGACCAAGCTGGCACTGACAACTCCACTGACGTAACACTTACTGGCACAGGCACTTACATATCTATCGCTGGACAAGTAATCACAGTAGATCCTATCACAGAGTCAGACGTATCAGACTTGGGTAGCTACATTGAGAACGTAACAGGCGAGCCACTGAGTGACCTGTCTGACGTGACGATCACTACACCATCAGTAGGACAAGTGTTAGTTTGGAATGGATCTGTTTGGGAAAACAGTTCCGCAGCCAGTGGTGACGGAGATATGCTCGCGTCTGCTTACGACCCTACAACTGTAGGTGGTGATGTGTTCGACATGGATAATATGGTTGAGGGGGTAAACAATAAGATCCTCACGACAGCAGAGAGAACAGCGATCTCAACTAACACTTCTGATATAGCATCCTTGGATAGTGCTGATATTTCCTACACACCAGAAGGGACAGGCTCATCAGCAACAACGATACAAGCAAAGCTACGTGAAAGAGTGAGCGTGAAAGACTATGGAGCAGTTGGTGACAACTCAACAGACGATACAGCAGCTATTAACCTAGCTATTGCTGACATGAACAACGATGAATTTGATACGCTATATTTTCCAGCAGGCAAGTATATAATCAGTTCCACGTTGACAACAATTACCAATAACAACTTGTCGTTTATAGCGGATGGGGTAGAGTCTGTTACCTTAAAATATAAATCTGATGCTGGCACAAACGGAACATTCTTTGTTGCGGGTGATGCTACCACTAGGTGTAGC
>Ga0098055_1001439_pt1 | contig 12935 bp, 22 predicted proteins | sample 17_taG_FD_75107 | JGI IMG/M metagenome (GOLD analysis project Ga0098055, IMG submission 75107) | Marine viral communities from the Subarctic Pacific Ocean - 17_ETSP_OMZ_AT15314 metaG | ecosystem: Environmental > Aquatic > Marine > Oceanic | place: Pacific Ocean | collected 2015-01-18 | reverse complement strand
TGGTCTATATACTCACCTGCAATTAAATCTGTGCTAGTGGTGGTTACACTAGTTTTTTTGAAGTACCACTTCTCTGAAACGTCAGCAGGGGTAACTGTCATTGTGCCTGATATTGTTTTCGCAATCTCATCAGGCAATATAGTTGCTGAGATTGTTACTGTTGCGTCATTTGCCATGTCTATTCTCCTTTACTATCCTAAAGCAATCGCTAATGCGGTCGGGTCGTCAGTTACAAACCCCTCACTGGTCATGTATGCTTTCACCACAGTCATGTCCATTCTCTTAATTGTACCTGCGTCACTTACTAGTAACTCATCTGTACCTGCCAATCCAGACGCTAAATCTGTTTGACCACTGATCACATTGTCATTCAACATAGAGCCTTCTACGGCATCAGCCTGTATTGTTGTTGCTCCAGTTGAAGCTATAGCCACATCTCCAGACATTGCTACTTCTTCATAGCTAGTACCATCACCAACCAATATTTTACCAGACGTTACATCTGGCAATATTATCTTACTTACAGTTGTTTCGCCAAAAGCAACATTGCCCACAGTTCCACTAAATACTTCTGAAGAATTTGTAGCCGCAGTTAAGAAAGTAAACTTTGTTGCGTCATCATCCCAACCAAAGAACCCTACACGAGCAGAGCCATCATTGTATTTAAACTCTATTCCTCTATCTTTGTTATCGTCTGAGGCATTGCCTCCTATTGTCAGTATTGGATCAACAAGAGTCGTAACGGTACTATTTACCGTAGTAGTTGTGCCATTAACAGTAAGATTTCCTCCTACAGTAGCGTTGTCAGTTATTGTAACGCTATCTACATAAGCATCCTTAAACCTAACGCTAGTCGAACCCAGATCGACATCACTATCAGTCTCAGGACCTAGGATACCATCTGCCACATACACTTGCTCTGCATTAGAGGCAAAAAAATGAATTTCATCGGCTGTTTCAAAATCTATCTTTGTTTGATCGTCTTCACCAATCTTAATATCTGTTGCTAATAAGGAAGTTATTCCTGTTTGAGCAGCATCTACTGTGATAGTTAAATCATAAGGATCGCCATCCGTACCGTTATCTGTATCCGTCCAGTTTGTTGTTACACCTGATCCAATTATCTTTACTTCTTTGCTCTCGGTTATCTGCACCTCAGTACCATCATCATCTTCTAGGTAGAAGCCATCTCCCATGCTTTGTTGGTTATCTACATAGGCTTTTACAGATTGCTGACTTGGTATGCCTACGGCACTGTTGGAAGACATATCGTCTTCATCCACAAAACTTTTGCCATCTAGAATATTTAACTCAGCAGCCGTTGAAGTAACAGCCGTACTGTTTATTTTTAAGGAAGGAACGTCTACTGCGTTAGAAGCATCTTTAATCACCATCTTACTAGCAGGTATAGTTATAAATACGTCTTTTGTTCCTACACCTAAGTTAACTCTATTGTTACTGTTTGAACTTGCTATTACATTACCATCGGTTCTCGCTATAGTAGTTCCAGATGACGTAAATGTACCTAACCCGACTTCGAAATCATTGTTTGTATTGTCAACAATCGCATAATAGGTAGTGTCTGAGTTGGAAAGATTTGCAGTAAAAGTTTCAAAATTCGTTACAGCACCTAAAAGAGATATCGTTCCTGTACCTGTGGTAGTGGTGGTTTCTCGTACTCTATCTGCAATCGCTAGTGCCATTAGGCTATCCTTATTATAGCATTACTTGCGTCGTTTGTTGGAAAAACAACCTGGAAAGTTCCAGAAGAAGAAGATTTGTCTGAACCAAAGTCCAACACACATACAGCTTTGTTTGAATCACTTGAATTATGAATTAGTGCTCCTCTAGCCGTAATAGTTGCTGAAGTAAACGAAATATCGGAAAAATCTGTTGTTGCAGTTGATGTACTCTTCAAACTAGGATCAACTCTTGTTAAAGAGCCTCCTCCCGCAGAATACGTTCCAGAATTTCCAACTTCATTAGAAGAGGAATACGCAGTTGTTGTTGAATCTAAACTTGCACTGCTTGTAAACAAGGCAAGTTTAAAAGTGTCTCCTCCACTATTTTTAAAATTATGTATCCCCTCTAAGAGTTCTTGCTTAAAAGAGTTACACATCGCCTGTGTTATAGCCATTATATTCTCCTTATCTGTTCAGCCAATTTCTCATACCCGGCATCTTTTATTGCGTTATATATCGTAACCCTATCTGATTTTATAGCTTCTTTCATGTAAAAAACTATAACTTTCTCCAAATGAGCTTTAAAAGCTCTTGCCTGGTCTCTTATCGCGGGAGGGGCATTGTCTCCGACTTCCACTATTTTCTCAACGCACTGCTGTGCTACTTCTTCGGGTGTAAAACCTCTATTATTAGTTGTACGGATCTGTACTACTGGTTCTTTCGGTAAATCAAGTATCATGTTCTAGGTCTTTCTGGTAATCCTCTTCTATACCCATCAGCGTTTTCACGAGCCTCTCCGTACTCCTTCAGTCTTAATAAGGACTCGGTAAATCTGTCATTATACATCTGCATAACGTCTGGTTCCCCTTTCATGTATATATTTGCCTCCATCAAACTTCCATAAAGCATGGCATTTGGGGCATTCGTACTCAACCAGGTTGTACCTGAGTCAGATCCCGCAGTAAGGCTATTAGGTCTGTAATAATAGTGCAGTTCCACAGAATACGTTGCATCTGGGGTAGGGGCTAAGATAAAATTATCCACATCAAAGCGGGCATAATACTTCGGAGCACCCGTTGTAGATGAATTAGGGTTATACTCTTGAATAAAGTTTACGTCTTTCTGCAACAAGAACTCTTTATTACTGGAGTTTGTGATAGAAAGACTAAATGAGGATAAGTAATCCGACGGAACGGCTAGATATTGATTACTTGAGGTTGTGGATGCCGTAGCATTTTTTCGAAAAAACTCTAGATCAATAGCTTTCAAGATACGCTCTTCAGCCGTCTTTATAAATGTAGGCAAGTGCGTAACGAAAGAAGTCTCAGAATTCTCAGAATAATCCTGAATTGCTGTTTTTAATGTTGCATATGTAAAACTCATGACGTTGACACCGTAACTGTCCCTAAACTAGATGTAAGAGTGCCTAGGGAATCTAATTTCTTTCCTACTATACCATCTCCATAATTAGTATATACCACAAAACTCGTTGTTTCTATAGCTGTGTCTGGTCGTGATATTCTTAATGCTTGAGGGTCAGAAATAGTCCTAGAAGGTTCTAATTGTGGATGTTTCGACTCATATTCATCTCTGCCAACGAGGGAACCGTTCCACTCACGTTTCATGTCTCTTAATCGGTAACGCCAACCAGACCTATCTGAAATCCCGTATGCGTTTTTTCCTGATGCAAATCTTGTCATTATGTCCTCAGATATTGAATACTAGGTTGTAGTTTAAGAGATACTCTGTCCTCGTCCTCGTCTGCTGCTCTTTGGAACTCTTCCTCATACACAACCTTTAATAGTTGCGTTCTTTCGGGTGCTTTTTTAAGCGAAAGATAATAAGCAAGACCCGCAACCATACAAGGAAGAAACCTAAAAGGAGCATCCGTCGTATTTTGCAACGTGTCAGCATCTTGAATCCTGTTAACATAATAATAAACTAGCGTGTAGGTTGAAACATCTGGAGTGGGCCATAAAGTAACAGTAGGTGTTACCTGTCTGTCATAAAAATACTGACTTGGACGACCTGTTGAGGTTTTGTTGGGGATATTTAGATATTCACTTCTGGATATTCTACTTATGGAATAATCAACACTGCTAGAGTCTCTTACAACAACGTCTAGGAGATCCGTGAAATTACTGGTTAAAGTATAAGAGGCATCGTTTGCGGAAAGAGCTTGTGTTCCTTGGGTAACTGTCCAGAGGTTTAATCCTCTGTTTGCCCAATCAGCGAACATCAGATTAAGAGATCGTCTTGCTGTTCTAGCGTCGTACCCTGTTCTGACTTCTACTCCACATCTCTCATACGCTTCTTCAATAATCTCTGCTACGTCAAGATCAAAATCTCTAGAACTAGAAGTTGCCATTTACTTTTTCCTCTTCTTCTTGCCACGTTTCAACTTCTTCTTCTTAGTAGGAGCCTGATTCGTTGAAACTTGCTTTTTCATTTGAAATCGACCCATTGCCATTTCTAGCACTCCTCTTGACGAACTCTTCCCATAAGGGCTTCAACATTTCATGGTTAGCACTTATTTTCACAGCCATAACTTCCGTTCTTTTGTCTACTTCTATTAAAGTCCATGCCATCCAAGATAACAAGCCGACACCCGCTACTGTTGTAATGCTTATGTATATCTCTTTCATCATGCGTAGAAAAATGTCATCTGGGTGATTGTATCAACAGTATATAATACTGTCATACCATCCTCAAAAAGAACACCCTCGTCTGGGAGATTATACGAAATGTTAGTGTTATCGGTTCCTATTGTTCTTGCTGTAAAGACAGAGCTTCCTGATTCTGGAGTTCCATTGTAAAAACTAATCGTTCCCGCAGTGCTACCAGAGGAAATAGAATACCCCTTTAATCTGACTCTACCCGCGAAAACAGCTTGAGCAGCCGTTGCCTGACTACCTACCTTAATATTCCCGGCATACTGAGCCGAACACTCAACAGCCGTTACTGTCTTGAAGTACTTACTACCATTTACTGCTTCCGCAGAACCAGTAGATGTAATCACCTCAGAGAGACTATCTCCATGAGTGTCTGTTCCTGTTATTGTTGTTGTCTTGCCATTGTCACTTGTACCCGTGGTCGTAACAGCAAGTTGCCTTGCTCCACCAGAGGCAAAGGACGCATTAGCCAGTGTTGCTGTAGTATTTGGTCTAGCAGCAGTAACAATAAAATCGTCGTCTGCAACAACCTCGTCACTTATTGTTATGACTTTTACGTCTGAACGCCCTGCCATATTATTCTCCTATAAAAGTAGGGGGCACGAAGCCCCCCGTTAATTATGCTTCGTATCCGTATAGTTCTATTAACAACTTACCTGCTGTATAATCAGCATCTGTTGTAGCACCTAGAGTTAGATACAAATACTCGTCTGCCGCAGGAACGGCTGCGAAAATAACAACACTACCTAATGTAGCGTCACCTGAGTTAACGAGTAGAGTTTCTGTCAAGCTACTGATAGCACCATCTTCAACACCAGTACCTTCAGTTGCTGAGTGGATGTTAATATCTGGGTCACCGCCCGCAGGAGCTTCAAAACAAGTCATTCGACCCGCTAGGATTGTTCCGTTTCTGGCAGCCGTAATTTGACCTATGTGACAAACATTAGATGTTCCATTAACACCAATGATGTCGCCACTAGCAGTTGATCGCAGTCCTGTAAGATCTATAAGAATACTGGTTTTAATGATACCACCTTCCCTAATCACAGAACTTTTGTAGACAGTGCCTGTACCACCCGTAATACCTGTACCTGCTTCTGTAGCCATTGTATTAGCATCAAGCGAAGTAAAGCCTGCAGATGAAACGGACATTTGTGTTGTTTCTGCACCTGTTGTTGCAGCGGTGGCGATAGAAGAATATCCACCCTCAGAACGTACTGTTCCCTTAAAAGTTGTATTAGCCATATTTACCTCCAATCTGGCAATGTCTACCACATTATGTGGTAGTTTGGATAATTAGAATATAAAACAATTCCACACAAAAAGAAAGGGCGATTTTACTCGCCCTTCTAGTTTGGGAGGAAACTATGAAAGTTAAGCTCCTGGTGACCCAAATACACAACGAGGATCAGAGAACCCGAAAGAATATCTCTCACGAGCCTTATACCTCATGTTACCTGTGTCGAAGTCAGCTTCCATGTTAGTCGAAAGAGGTGTTCTCTCGAAATGTAAGAAACCTCTTGGGGTGTCAGTCATGATGAAGAAAGCATCAGTATCTGTTAGGAAGTCATTCACAGTATATCCCTGTGGAAGCATTCCCATTGAACTAACAGCATTCACGTCATTGTCAGCAGTCCCTGGTCTCTGTGAAGAAGCCATCAATCTCTCAGCAGTAAACTGTAGCTGTCGAGGAATGATAAGCTTTGTACCACGGAGGGCGACTTTTAGACCACGCTCATCAACAAAACCGGCAATTTTGATCAACGCATCTTCCAAAGAAGTTTCATTCAAATCAGCCGCAGTTGAAGGCTCGTTTGCAAATGTGCTTCCGTTGGTTAATGGATGATCTGTTGCACACAGTTCTTTTCCGTCTCCACCTTTTACAGTTGAGTCGAAAGCATTGTTTAGAACTGCAGCAGCTTTCACCTGCTTTGTATGAGCCATTGATCTCGCCAAGGCTTTTGTATACCTAGAAGATAAACGGTCATAGAGGTTGTCCTCTACCGCTTCTTCTGTGATAGCAAAAGCTAACGCAATGGTTTCATGATTGTAACGGGCAGTAAATGATTCTACTGCGTCGTCAAAAGTTACAGCCGATCCTTCCGATTTGGTCGGGGCTGCTCCGAAGCCTGACAACATCACTTCTTCTTCGAATGCTCGATCAGAAGATTCTGTTGTGTAGATTTCAGAATGTTGGTTTTCGTACCTGGAATACTCCATGCCAAATAAAGCATTTAGACCAGGCTCTAACTCTTTAGCGAGTTGTGCTCTTGAAATAGCCATTACCTAGTCTCCTTATACACCAGTTGTTGAAACAGTACCACCTGCGATAGCACCATTTGGAGAGTTATAGTGATTGTTCAATCGAACAACGGCTCCAATACCCGCTGCAGCAAAATCTGCATTCTCCGGGTTTTCTTGCCATCCCATAATCCTCATATTTAAGGTGTTAGTGGTATTTATTGTGCTAATCGCCAAGGCACCTGAAGACATACCTGATGTGGTAGACCCAGAAGTACCTGATGAAAAATTAGCGTTTGCGAAGACAGCAGCTCTCGCTGTTGCCTTACTTGTCCATGAAGCATCCGTCGCAACTAAGAATAGTTGAAGAGGATCGTCATGTATCCAAGCTTTGACCGGGTGGTTGCTATCTGCACCAGATCCGGGCCAATAATTGGAATATACCGTCTCACCGGTAGTTGAAGACACATACTCACAACCGTGGAACGAGCCAAGCAATCCAACAGTTCCCCCTGCCGCAGCACCAACAATATCAATATAGCCAGTACTTAATGGAATTACAGGAGAACCTTGATAGATTGCATTAGAGTTGCCGTTCGCGATTTCGTAGAATGTGTATCCAGACGCACCAGTGCTGTTGGTATTCATACCTACCTTACCGATAGGTTTAAGTCCAAATGCACCATTTGAATTTGCCATTGGATTTCTACTCCTTTAAAAAGCGTTAATTTTTAGGGGACTCATTGCGACCCCCGAATGAAACTCTAGTCTGTCGATCATTTGTGATTGGCATCGAAGGATGCTGCTCTTTCATTAGATCGCTATCAACCGCAGTCATTTGTTCACGAGTTCTACCTCGATAAAAATCATTTCTCTCACTGACTGTTTCGAGAGGCATTCTTGCAAGCATTAATCCACCTGTTCCTATTATTCCTGCATACTTTCCATCTTCAATGGTCGGCACGTCCCTATTGGGGTATTCGTCTGCTCGTACTGGTTCCCACCCTTCGTCGATCTTCGCATGGACGTTAACTTTATCGTCCTCTCCACGAGTGGATATGCGAATCCATCGATGCTTATAGCCCTCTGGGGGTTCAGGTGCATTTAACCTGTTTGGTGGTTGCCAAGGTTTTCTGCGTGATGTTGTCTCACGGGTCTGTTCTTTTCTCGGTGTTCTATCTGTCATGTCTTAGTCCTTCACATATTTTGCGTACTCTTCGAGAGGTACTCCAAGTTTTTTAGCTATCGCTATTTGAGAAGGCGATAGTTTTACCGATCTTCGCTTCTGTTGTGTACGAGACGCTGTGGAGTTCGCAGAAGCGACCGTTGCTCCGTTGCTCGTTTTCTTTTCAAACTTATGAGGAAACTCTGATCTCATACGTCTGTCAATCTCACTATAGTACTCATCGCTCTCCGGGTCAAACCCTTCTTCTTGAATTAATTTATTATGTAATACAAATGCAGCCTGAGTCATTATCTCGTTATCCCCAAACCACACATTTTTCTCAGCCCAGTCTTTAGCCTTCGGAGATACATCAACCTTCTGTTGTGGCTGTTGTTGTGGGGTTTCAACGGGTTGAGCTTCGGAAGTTTCGATTTTATCTTTAGCTAATCTATACCGTTCCTGCTCTATGGTAATCTTTGATAATGCTTTCTGAGCTTCGAACATTTTTTCTGAGTCCCCGGCTTGGTGGGCCTCGGAATACGCTCTTTTCGCCTGGTCTTCCTGCGATTCAAGCCTAGTTCCGTACTCAGATAAATACCCTTTATCAAGGTTTCCAACACGTTGTTTAAGGTGTTTATTCTCTTCAAGGAGTTTCTGGGACATTCGGACAGCTTCTTCTCTGTCTCTCTCTTCCTTCCTATACTTCTCCGTAAGCTTTTTTATACGAGCCTGAACCTTAGTACTGTAATTGTCCAGTTCGTCTTCTTTGGGTTCTTCTTTCGTCTCTTTTGATTCTTCTTTCGTCTCGACGACTTCGACTTCTTGAGACTGTTGCTCTTTAATAGAGGGTGCTTCTACCTCTACCTCTACTGTCTCAGCTACTTCTACTTTCTGTTCCTGTTCCATAATATCTCCTAAAGACTATAAATATCGTCGGGGTGCTGAATCGTAGCAATAACTTCGTCATCGTTAATAATACGAACTTCGCCACCCTCGATCTTGAAACGTGCACCCGCATATCGACCTATGCAGACCCAATCACCCTCCTTGCACCAAGGTTCGTTCTCAGAAAACTTTTCCTTGTCTTTATATGCTAAAGGGCCTACCCGCACGACGTATGCAACAACAGTGGCTAACGCCTCTCTTTGAACAACATCTTCGGGCATAAGTACTCCTCCCTCTGTTTTGCCTTTACCTTTATAGGGCATAACAAGAAGTCTCCAACCCGTGGGTTGTGGCAATCTGTCTTTTAAGGGGAGGTTTGGTTCTTTGTCAGGGACTTTGTAAAAGTCAGGAACTAATAATTTGCTCGGCATCTTCTATTCTATTCTCCAGCAGGGACTTGATTTCTTCTTTAGCAAGCGAGAGTCCCCGTGCCTCTCCTACTAAATGTTGATATTGATTCCAATCTTTTATATTTCCTAATACTAGATCTTGTGCAATATTTTTTTCTCTCTCATCAAATTTATTATACAAATATTTCGCAAAGTCAACAACATCCATACATCTAGTCCTTAATTTATCTCAAAGTGGGGTCCATCGATGAACGGCCGCCTTCCCTGAGAGCGACGTAAATCAACATATGCGTTCATTGCATCCTCGGCTGTTCCTTCCCAAGCACGAAGGTCATCTATCTGCCATGCAGCGCCCCAACGAATTTTCAAATCGGTTCTGACAGCAGCTTCTTTCATAGCATCAGCTATCTCATCGTACACCTGGATTTCCCAACAAGGATCTCCGTCTTGGTACGCCATTAAATCCACAGCGTGACCAGTATCGTCATCTTGTAAAAGGTGTTTTGAGTTCATCGTCTGGGATCTTCCGGCATCATAGAGCTTTTTTTGCTCGTCAAATGTCCTCACCCCATAAATAACTCCGAAGTCGATTTTCGTCAGTTCAATAGCTTTTTTAACAGTATCTTGTAACTGTTCATTTACGCCTGCTAGTTTCTGGAAGCTTCTTTGAGATAGTCTGAACGTCATCTTTTTTCTCCTGTTGTTTAAGTACTTCATCTGTCCACGCAACAGATTCTTGGTGGGTGTGAGTCTTTTCACAAAAAACACACCCACTGCCAATATACTGATGTTTACAGATATCGCAAGTAACAACTCGACCGACGACCATGTACGGGCGGTAATGAAAAGTATTGTCTTTGCCTATTTCTTTTTCCTTGCACCAAAGAACTTGGCAGCGGAACGGGTGGCGAAGCTTGCGGCAACGATAGATCCTAACGCAACCTGGTACCATTGAGGCATCCCTGTTAACGCTTCAAATCCTTCTGCCACTACAGCCCTACCCCACTTACCGCAGAAGCTCAGTACTAGAGGAATGCTAAACAAAAGTGTAAGCCATTCATCCTTCCACGAGCCTTGCGATGCCCTTATAGCAGCTAAATCCCAATCTATCTCGCCTGTCGCTTCTTTCATGCGGATAGTCGCTTCTGCCTTCTGTATAGCCGTCTTGCCTTCAATATATGAACTCGCAAGACTTCCTACGGAACTAAGTATTGTCGAAAGCATTACTCTGCCTCTTTACACTTACAAACGTCACACTTCTTATTGAGCACAGCACACCAAATTCTTCTTATATATTTTATCATTAATTCTCTCCGTTTCCTTAAACATGACATAATGCCATTCGTTGTATCGGTTAATATCTTTTTAGGCATTCGCCATAGTGGTAAATCAAATAGGTTCATGTTTATCCCCTCCATTCTTCTTGAAAGCATTACTAGCGATAAAAGCTCCAATTATCCCCATATTACTAATAACCCATGTCTGGGCTATATTCGATAAATGGTCAACACGATCAAGTGGTACAATAGGCAACATCAATATAACAATGAATAGTGTAACAGATATCGCAGAAAACCACACCATATATCTTTGTTGATCTTCTTTTTTATCCTGGTTGTCCAGACGTACCATACGTTCCTTCATCATCAGTTCTCTGTCTGTAACGATACCATCACCATTAGTATCTAGACTTTTAGCTAATTTAGAATTTTTTTCAAATGTCTTCTGTTTCATTTTAATCCTTATTTAAAGCTATCATTCAACGAATCTACTACACTGTCAATATTTGGTTCTTTTCCATTAGGGTCATACTTACAACGATATTCATTTGGGCAGTTCCCCTCTACGACTAGTGTGTATGTATCGTTAGCTCCCTTGTATATACATACTTGTTGTCCATTCTTAGCCTGTTTCCTCTTATATCTCCTACAGGTTATGTACTTTGGGTCTTCTCTCATCCCCAATCTTTTTTCTTGCTCCCATGTCCAATCACTGAATTTCTTTAAAAAGCAAGTATAACAATTTTTTATCTTATCAGACTGTGCTAAATATACCACACCCTCAGATGCACACAACCATTCAAACGTGTATTGTCCACCATCCTTGCGTACACACTTACTTCCACCATCCTCTGTCGATGCCCATAAGAGTGTATACAAAAGTACCCAAAACACCAAGACCAAGACCCAAAACCACTGTAAGTAAGACATAACCGATAATTTTCTCCCGTAGTATCTTTCTATCATAAATTTCTTTCTGCCGCCTCTTACGGATTTGACCTTCCATCTGCAATAATTCGTCCCAACTCTTACTTCCGTGGGTAAACATCAAAAATTGCTTTAACTCATATCTCTGTTCTTCAAGCTTTTTTTTAGCGGCAAATGCCTCAATCGCTTCGCTTTCCACGGTTCCCCCACCGAACACCTTACGAAACATAGTAGGGTTCTTAGCAGACTTATGTGCTGCGTCTACATCACTGACTGCCCCCATCCATCTAGATAGATCCTGGGACATAGATTCAAGATCACGCCCTGCTTGAAACGCACGTTTAATACCCGCAAAGGCGGTAGATGCCGTGCTAACAGCAACCGAGATCGTAATAGGGTCAAACATTTTAGCCTCGTTGTTGCGTTGACTGCCTTTGTACGTCTATTCTTTCTCTATTTACTTGATTTCTGTCGTCAGCGATCTCTTCTTGCAATTCTAGTCTTGCAGAGTCGGTTGCAGCTCGTTGTTGCATTTTCATTTGCTCAAGCTGTAGCTTCGCTTGTTCTACGTCAGCATCGTTCTTTGTTTGCTGTTGTTTGATAGCAAGCTCTTGCATTCGTATCTTAACGAGTGGATCTTCCTGCACCTGTTGCGGTGGGGCAACCGCAGCCATGACCTCCTTCATTAGCTGTACTTCAATTTGAGCGACCCTTTCTTCAATGGAGGCGGGGTCGGTACTTCCTTGTTCTAGTTCGTTCATGTATGTTTGTCCAGTTACTGGATCGATTGTTCCTCGCTGTACACCTTCTTGTAGCTCTTTCGCAGCCTCGTTTACTTCTTTTTCTACCTGTGCCCTTGCTTTATGGGCTATGTGTTCCTGTAGGTGTGAATAAAATGTGCCCATGACTTGTGGTGACGTTGCTACCAAAGGTGTCTGCATAAAGGTAGTATGTACCAATATATGAGCATCGTGATTTTGTTCCGGAAATACTTGTAGTAACTCACCCGCCAAGGCTCTCGCATTCTCAATGGCAGGGTCAGTTGGCTGTGGTTGCGGTGGCGGGGGAAGAATCTCCTCAATGTTTTGTACCTCCAAAGCTTGATACATCCGTCTATATGCCGAATGTAAATTATGAATCTGTGGGTTCGATTGGGCAAGTTGTAATTGTGTTTGTGCCAATGTAACCCGTTGAGCCATAGAAAAGATGTTTGGATCACTTACAGGTAATACGTCCACCCTCGCGTCAAAGTCCGTTGCCTTTATCTGCTGTTCCGCTCCCGCAACCTCATAAGGATAGAGGGGAGGAAGATTCTCTGCGAAAATTCTCGCAAGAAGTCTAAATTCCATTTTCTGTGCGTAATGAAGCCTTTTATGAATAGCAGACATGACCTTCATGCCACGTTCCAGTAAGGCTACTGTTGTTCCTACAGGGGCGTTCTGTTGATTTCCTTCTGACATCTTTGCATCAGCAATCGACACAAAGCGTCGTCCACTGTCAACAAGGGAAGCCAAGAGGGTCGCAAGTGTACCAGAGGGTTCCTTATAGGGGAGAGGAATTATCGCGTCGCGAATATTGCCCCCCGGAGCATCAATATCTCTAAACTCTCCTGGTTGTAATGGTTCATCGTCGTTCCGTACCCTTACGCCCCGTGCCTTAAATCCCGCAGGAAG